>Ga0105049_10003865_pt1 | contig 17635 bp, 11 predicted proteins | sample MAT06_FD_78087 | JGI IMG/M metagenome (GOLD analysis project Ga0105049, IMG submission 78087) | Freshwater microbial communities from Lake Fryxell liftoff mats and glacier meltwater in Antarctica - MAT-06 | ecosystem: Environmental > Aquatic > Freshwater > Ice > Liftoff microbial mat | place...
ACCCTCGCCGTCCCGCGCCCGAAAGTCCTGACTCGCGTGATCGAGGTCGCTGCCTCGTTCGGCGTCGAGCGGATCGATCTGACCAACGCGTGGCGCGTCGACAAGAGCTACCTCCATTCGCCGCGCCTCGATCCGGATGCGCTCGCGCTCGCGGCGCGGTTCGGCGCCGAGCAAGGCGCGACCACGCACGTCCCGCCGATCGCCGTCCATCCGCGATTGATGCCGTTGCTCGACGCGCGGTTCTCATCACCCGGCGGGGTGCGTCTACTCGCGCATCCCGGCGCGCCGCCGATCGAGGACGCGTATCGCGGCGGACCGTGCGTGCTCGCGATCGGCCCCGAGGGTGGCTGGATCGAGCGCGAGGTCGAGACGTTCGTCGCACGCGGCTTCACACCGGTATCGCTCGGCGGCGCGATCCTGCGCGTCGAGGCCGCGGTCGCCAGCGCGTTCGCTCAGCTCGAGCTGCTCGCCCGTCTCACGGCGCGGTGATCGCATCGACTGCGTCGATCACACCGCGCAGCTCCTCGCGCAGCGACTCCTCGATCAGCATCTCGTGCCCCGCGCCCTCGAACGTGATCGACGACGGGCCCTCGGTGGTCGCGAGGATCGCATTCGCCAGCCTGCGCGTGTACGGCACCTCCGCGGTGTCGCAACCGTCGAACGCGCGGCGCACCTCGAGCCGTTGCGAGGTCCACTTCTGTCCGTCGCCCGCGATCGTGACCCGCTCGAACTGGGTCTCGTTGTCGCACGAGGTCAGCTTCAGCACCAACCCCGAGCCGCGCGGCGAGAGACCACCGAGGAACACCGCATCCGACGTCGATCGGCGATCACGACTGTCGAACCCGAGCGGCCGCTCGAGCACGAGCTGGCCGGTCTCGGCATCGCATGCGGTGACGTAGTGTGAGAACGCACTGATCAGCGTTCGCCGCGCGGTCTCGGGCTGCGCGATGATGAATTCGCGGGCGCAGCGGCCGAGGAACTCGAGCTCCGACACGTCGACCACCTGTGGCTCGCCCGAGCGCCATCCCGCCTCCAAGGCGACCTGGTCGCGCCCGTAGATCACCGGCTCGAACAGGTCGCGCGTTCCGTAGCGCGCCTTGGTCTCCGACTTCGCCGTCATCGGCAACGACCGCTCGGCATAGGTCGGCTCGACCAGCGGTGCGACCTGCGTGGCGCGCGGAGGCTCGACGACGACGGGTCGCGAAGCCCCGCAGCCGATTCCGAACAGAGCGATCAGATGGGTGCGCACGATCATCGTCCTTACAACCCACGCGCCAGCGATCAGCGTGGCAGGATCAAGCAGGCGTCGCCGAGCTCGTGACTCGACAGTCCGTGGGCTTCCGCGAGCGCCAGAGCGCGTGCGAGTCGCACGTGCGAGGCAAATGCGCGCAGTAGCTCGAAGTGACTCTCGCCGGGTACGTGCAGTCCACTGACGAGCCCGTCGACGATCGAGGGCCGATAACGCTCCGTCAATCGCAGCGTTGCGACGCCCGGCCCTTCCACGCCGCAGCTCGCCTCGAGCGCGCGCACCACCGTGGTGCCGATCGCGATCACGCGCCCCCACCACGCCGCGCGAGACCGCCGCCGCGGTGCGCGCTGGAATCTCGTAGCGCTCCGGCCACGGCATCGCCCGGTCGAGCACGCCATCTCCGGTCGACGACAGCCCGGCAGCGTGCGTCAACGTCGCGACGTCGATTCCCGCACGCACGAGGCCGAGGATCACGCTCCACGTCAGCGGCCGCCCGGCCGATGGCATCTCCGCCGCCCACGGACGCGCGGCATACGACGTCTGCACCTCGGACAGCGGCAACGGTTCGGGACGATGTGCATACTGGACCGGCGCCCCGGCGCCATCCAGCGCTCGCCACAGCGCGTCGTCGTCTCCCGCGACCTCGACCACGACGCGTCGTCGCTCGACCGCGATCACGCGCGCTCGCAACTCACCGAGCAGGAGGATCGCGCCCGGGCGCACGTCGGGTGGACCAGGCCGATGCTCGGTCCGCGTTCGCCAGTCGCCGGCGCCGAGCAACACACCCTCCAGCCGCTTGCCCTCGACGGGATTGGTCAGCCGGAGCTCGATCGCGACGCCGCTCGTGGTTCCTCGCAACGAGCCGGGCCACGTCGCCGCGTCGTTGACCACGACGAGATCGCCGGCGCACGTTGTCATCGAGAGATCGCATCGCGTACGCTTCGCTGGTGTCCGATCCCGAGCTCCAAGCCGCGCAGGACCGGCTGGTGGCAGCGGTCAAGGCGCTCGCAGGTTACGAGCACGTACACGCCGGCCGTCAGCGAATCGCCGCCGATCTGAGCGCCGAACATTCGCGCGTCCAGCACCTCACGCACGAGCTCGCCCGCGAGCGCAACGACGTCGCCGAACGATCTTCCGGCGTGACAGGGTTCTTGTACTCGCTGATCGGGGACGAGCAGCTGACGATCGAGCAGCGCGAAGCGCTCGAGGCCGAGGCCCGCCTCGCCGAGGCGCTGGCCTCGCGAAATCATCTCCACGCACGCGTCGCCGCGCTCGATGCGCGGCTCGCCGGCCAGTCGGCAGAAGCACTTGCCGCGGCTGTCGCGGCTGCGCGCGCGGACAAGGAGGCGGTGCTGATCCGCACCCATCATCCCGCGGGCCTCGCGCTTCAGGACCTCGCGGTGCGGATCGAGGCGATCGAGATCGAGCTGATCCCGCTCGACGATGCCGTCGCCGGAGGAGACGCCGCGATCGCCAGCTTGCGCTCGATCGTCGAGACGCTCGATCGCGCGCGCAATGAACGCCTCGAGCAAGCGGATGCGCGCGGTGCAGCGGGTGCAGCACAGGCCGCGATCACGGTGTTCCAGCGCGCGATCGATGCGCTCGTCACCGCGGAGGATGCGACGCGGCACCTGGGCACGCTGATCGATCCGGCTGACCGCGAGCCCTTCGTCGACGGCTGGATCCGCGCACTCGTCGGCAAAGGCGATCGAGGAGCGCGGTTGGCCACGGCACGCGCCGCGATCGCCTTTCGGCTCGAACGCCTTCATGCCCAGCTCGCCCGCGTCCATGCGCGCCGGGACGAGCTCGCTCCACGGCGCGAGACGCTGCGTGACGAGCGCCGCCGCTTGCTCGGCTAGCAGCTCGTTCCTAGTCGCGCTGCGGCAGAGGGTGGATCCGCGTCGAATCCTCGCACTCCCGCTTCTTCGGTGGCGGTCCGAACAGCTCGACCTCGAGGCTCATCAGGACCTCTTCGAGATCACGTTCGGAGACACAGGGAGGCTCGGCGGGTTCGCGCATCTCCCGAACAACGAGCAAGACGCCGGCCAGCGGATCCTCGCGATTCCTCGCGGAAGATCACCGGCAACTCGACCAGCCAGGCAGTCGGCAGCGTGCAAGTTCGGGACACGATGTGCATCCCGATTCACATCGGGACGTCCTAGAACTTATAGGTCAGGCCAAAGCGCGCGTAGATCAGAAAGTCGTTGTCGCCCATCGAACCCGAGAACAGGCTAGTGAACAGCGCGCGCTCGTCTTTGCCCTGGAACGGGGCGCCCTCGATGATGCCGTAGATGTTCCAGCGCTGCTGGAGCGCGATCTCGGCGCCGATCGACACCAGGAAGCGGATGCCGTTGTCACGGCCGAAGAAGTCTGCTCCGGTGTTGCCGGTCAGCTTCTCGACGCGGCGACGATCGTCGTCCGAGAAGTCCGCCGGGTCCTGACCATCGAGTACGCGCGCCTTGTAGCCGATGCACGTGTTCGTCGGGTCGGTGCCCTCGAAGCCGTTCGCCATGCCTGCGTCGAGCGCGGGGCAGTGGCGATCGCTCCACAGCTCGAAGTACGCGCGGCCGCTGATCGTGACGTTCGAGAGCGCCGTCAGCGAGGCGATCGCGCCGACGTCCCAGGTCACACCGCTGCGCTGCGAATCGTCGAACAGCTTGCTGCCGTAGAACAGATTCGTGAACACGCCGGCCGAGAACGGATCGGCATTGGTCAGCATCGCGCGACCACCGAGACCGAGCTCGGTCCGCGCCAGCATCGTGCGCACCGCGACGGTGGCGTCGAACCCGAACCGTTTCGCGATCCGGCCGGCGCCGACGGTGATCCGCCCGTTGAGGAAGTAGGGGTAACCGAGGTCGAAGTCGACCGTCGAGCGACCGCGCGGCAGCGTGCGGGCGCCGAACGACGACAGGCCCTTCTGCTCGTTCACGAGCTCCGCCTCGCTCTTGCCCGCGATCGCGAGCTCTCGCGAGATCGTCTGCGTCTTGTCGCCGCCCTCGACCTTGATCGTCTCCTCGTAGGCGTTGAAGCCCGGCATCTCGATCCGGAGGATGGTGTCGCCGGTCTCGGCGTCGGTCTCGATCGGCGTCTTGCCCACCGAGAACCCGTTGATCATCACGTTCGCGCCTGCCGGGTTCGACAAGATCCGGAGCTTGCCGACCATCTTGAGCTCGGCGGTGATCGTGATCGGCTTGCCAGCGTCGACCTTCACCTTCTGCTCGAACTGCTTGTAGCCAGGCTTGCGGACCTGCACGAGGTACTCGCCAGCCGGCTTGCGGATGTCCTCACCGGTCTTGACCTGGACGCTGTCGATGAACGCGGTCGAGTCCTGCACCGTCGCCACGATCTTGATCGTGCCGCTGTCGGCCGGCACGTCGGCCTCGAGCTCTTTCTTGACTGCCTTCGACGAGCCCGGCGCGACCACCACGATCTCCTCGTACGTCTTGAAGCCCGGCGCCTTGATCTGGATCATGTGCTCGCCTGCCTTGATGTCCTTGATGTCGACGGGCACCGGGCCCTTGTCGATGCTGTCGATAAAGGCGCGCGCCCCCGCGGTGTCGGACATCACGCGCACGACGCCGACGCCCGCCGTCAGCTCGAGCCGCACCTTGACCTGCTGGTTCGCGGTCACCGTCACCGGCTTGGTCTGCGACTGACCGTTCTTGCGGACCTCGATCACGTGCACGCCGACCGGCACGTTCTGGATCGTCGCCGGCGTGTTATCCGGGTGCTTGTTCTGATCGATGTAGATCTCGGAGTCGGGCACGTCGGCATCGACCAGCACGCTACCGAACATCGCCACCAGCTTGAGCACCGGCGTCAGCACGACGGATGGTGCGGTGCTCAGATCGACCCACTGCTGCAGCGTCTCGTAGCCCGGCTTCTTGATCTCGAGCAGGTGGCGCGCCGCCGTGGTCTGGATGATCAGCGGGCCGGAGATCTTGCCCGCCGGGACGCCGTCGAGCGTGACGTCGGCGTCGATCAAGTTCTTGTCCGCGCTCGCATTGACCTCGATCCGCGGCTGTGCCTCCATCGGCACGAACAGCTCCTGGACCTTCCTGATCTTGGACACGTTGAACGTCTTGACGGCCATCTTGTAGCCGTCCTTCTTGATCACGACGGTCAGGGCGCCCGGGTTGAGCTTGCCCGTCCACGGCGTCTGGCCGATCGACGCGCACTGATCGCTGTCGATGAAGATCGCAGCTCCAGGCGGAGCCGAATCGATCTTCACCGCATACTGCGTGCGCTGCGCCTTCGCGTTGGGACAGTTGGCGGGCTGTGCGTCGGCGGAACGCGCGAACGCGAACAGCGGCAGCAAGAGCCCCAGAAGACGAAGCACGTGATCGATCCTCATCGGTACCCTCGGTAAGACGAACGCAGAGCCTACCAGCAGTCACCCGCCGCGTACCGGGGCGTGCGCGTTTTCACAGCAGGTGGCATTACACGAGGCGCGCGAACAAGGCGCCGAGCAACGCGAGCCCTGCGATGATCCGGTAGATCGCGAAGCCGATCAGATCGTGCGAGCCGAGCCACTTGATCAGCCACGCGATCGAGATGTAGCCGGTGATCGCGGCCACCGAGGTGCCGATGGCGAGCGCGGGGAGCGCCTCGCGCCCGAGGTGCCGGAACGCGTCCTTGGCCTCGAAGATGCCCGCCCCCGCGATCGCGGGGATCGATAACAAGAACGAGAATCGCGCGGCATCGCTGCGGGTGAACCCGAGGATCAAGATCATGCAGATCGTGGCGCCGGAGCGCGACACCCCGGGCACCAGCGCGAGCGTCTGGGCGAGCCCGACGAGGAGTGCGTCGGTGAGCGTCAGCGAGGCCAGCGGACGCTTGTCGTCGCCGCCACCGTAGGTCTTGTCGATCACGGCCATCAGGATGCCGACCACGACCAGCGCGATCGCGATCACGTACAGCGAGCGCAGATCGCCTTCGATGTGCTTCTTGAGCAGCAGCCCGGCGATCACGATCGGCACCGTGCCGGCGGCGAGCAACCACGGCAGCCGCCCCTCGGGCGAGCTCGGCTCGCGGAACATCGCGACCGACACCCCGGCGAGGTCCTTCGCGAAATACACCAGCACCGCGGCGAGCGTGCCGAGCTGGATCACGGCGGTGTACGCGGCCATGCCCTCGTCGGACTGGCCGAACAGGGCGACCATGATCCGGATATGCGCCGTCGACGAGATCGGGAGGAACTCGGTCAGGCCCTGCACGAGGCCGAGCAAGGCTGCGAACCACAGCGCCATCGAGCAAACACGCTACCATCTGGCCATCGTGCGCTCACCATTGTTGGCCGTCGCTTTCCTCGCATGCTCGAGCCACACGAGCGAGCCGAAGAAGCCGAACGGCTCGGCGACCCCGGTCTTCGATGCCGCCGTCGCGACGCCAGGCCCCGGCGAACAGGACTGCGCGGACCTGTTCGCCCACGCGATCGAGCTCACGGTCGCAGAGGTCAAGAAGACCACGCCCGCACAGGCGCCGACCGCCGATGACGTGGCGAAGCTCTCGATCGAAGTTCGCGATCAATATCTGAGCAGTTGCCGCGCGGGCACGGTCGACGGTCACCGGTGTGCGATGGCGTCGACGACGCTCGGCGACCTGAGTGCGTGTCAGGCGACGCCGAGCAGCTCGACTTCGAACAGCAGCGTCGCGCCACCCGGGATCGCGCCCGGTGCGCCGCGGTCGCCATAGCCGAGGGCGGGCGGGATCAGGAGGGTGCGCTTGCCGCCGATCTTCATCGACGCGACGCCCTCATCCCAACCCTTGATGACCCGACCCTGACCGAGCGGGAACACGAACGGCTCCCCGCGATCGAGCGAGCTGTCGAATTTGCTGCCCTTGGCGCCGTTGACCCACAGCCAGCCGGTGTAGTGCATCCGGCACTTTTGGCCGCTCTTGGGGCTCTCGCCAGTGCCGACCACGGAGTCTTCGTACTTGAGACCGCTCGGTGTTTCCGTCATGTGCGGCATCCTACAACGCCGGGCGGCGACGTCACCGTCACCCTCGCGCGCTTTCGGCCGGGTCCATCTGCGTTGTACGATTGCCGTTCGCGTCGCCGGGGAGCGTCGAGACCACCTATGTCCAACCGCAGTTTTGGCGCGTTGATCGCGTCCTGTCTGATGCTGGGTGCGTGCGGCGGTGGTTCGTCATCACCGCACGATGCCGAGCTCGCAACCTCCTCCCAGACCGTCACGGGTCAGGACGGCCCCGTCATCGTGTCGGCACCGAACACGGTGTTGAACCAGTACGGCGTCCTCGCTGCGGATGTCGCGGTGGGCGCGACGACGCTGACGGTCATGGCGATCACCGACTTCCAGGCGAACGCGGTGTTTCCCGCCGGGCTCGCCGCGAACGATCTGATCCTCGTCTACCAGCCGATGGGCGCGAGCATCAGCGTCGGCAACAACGCGACGTTCGGCGCGGTCGGTCAACTCCAGGGCGCCGGTAACTACGAGCTCGTACATGTCGCGGCGGTCGCCGGCAACACGATCACGATCGAGTCGACGTGCGGCGGTCTCGAGCACGCCTACACGATGGCCGGGCGCACGCAGGTGATCCGCGTTCCCCAGGCGGCATCGCTCGCGTTCACGGGTGCTACCGCCTCGCTAACCGCCGATAACTGGGACGGCACCACCGGCGGTGTCGTCGCGATCCACGTGCAGGGCGCGGTGACGATCGGCGGCGCGGGCATCACCGCGTCGGGTCGCGGCTTCCGCGGTGGCGCGATCGACAACGGCGCGGCGACGGGCTCGAACGTCTTCGTGACGCTCGACGACAACCTCGGTGCGGAGAAGGGCGAATCGATCGCCGGCGATCAGGCGACCTACGATTCGACGTTCGGCGGTCGCAACGGTCGCGGTGCGCCGGCGAACGGCGGCGGTGGCGGCAATGCCGATGCAGCGGCCGGCGGCGGCGGGGCGAACGGCAACAATGGCAACGTCTACAACGGCCACGGCGTGATGGACGCGACGGTGACCGGCGCGGCCGCGTGGTCGCGCGATCCCGGCTTCGCCATCGCGAGCGCGAACACCAATTCATCGGGGGGCGGGCGCGGCGGCTACTCGCGATCGGACGTGGATCTGAACCCGATCAATGTTGATCCGGGCGATCCGACCTGGGGCGCGGACGAGCGCGAAGAGGTCGGCGGTCGCGGCGGCCATCCGCTGATCAACGATCCGACGACGCGGTTGTTCATGGGCGGTGGCGGTGGTGCCGGCGCGACGACGACCGTGCTCGGCGGTGCTGGTGGTCGCGGCGGCGGGCTCGTGCTGCTGATCGCGGACACGGTCAGTGGTGGGCGGATCCAGGCGAACGGCGTCGCGGGCGACCTCGGGGCCGGCGATGGGCCCGGCGGCGGCGGCGGTGGCGGTGCGATCGTCGTCAAGGCGCGTACGATCACCGGCACCCAGCTCAACGCCGACGGTGGCATCGGTGGTGATCACTCGTCGCTGCTCTCCGCCTCGGGCGGTGGCGGTGGCGGCGGTGGTGGCTTCGTCGCGATCTCGACGGGCACCCCCACTCCCACCGCGGCAGGCGCGGCGAGCGGCACGACCGACAACACCGCCGTGAGCGAGTTCCCGGTCAACGGCGGCACCAAGGGCGCGCTCGGCCAGGCGACCGCGACGATCACCACGTTGCCGGTGTGCACCGGCGTCGACCTCTCGATCACCAAGACCAACGGCGTCGCGTCGTCGACACCCGGCACGGCGACGACGTACACGATCGTCGCGACGAACAACGGTGCCGACGTGGTCGCGAACGCGATCGTCGCGGACACTTTTGTCGCGGCGCTGACCGGCGTGTCCTGGGCGTGCGTCGCCTCGATCGGGTCGATCTGCCCGCCAAATAGCACCGGCAACCTCAACAACCCGATCACGCTGCAGCCCGGAGGCACCGCGACCTTCACCGTCACCGCGACGATCAGCCCGGCCGCGACCGGCACGCTGTCGAACACGGCGACGATCACGGCGCCTGCGGACATCGTCGATCCGAACGCGGGCAATAACAGCGCGACCGACACCGACACGCTCACGCCGTCGGCGGACCTCGCGATCACGGTCACCGGTACGCCCGATCTGGTGATCGCTGGCGCGAACATCACGTACACGATCAACGCCTCCAACGCGGGCCCGAGCAACGCGGCGAGCCTGACGATGACCGACGTGCTCCCCGCGGACACCACGTTCGTCAGCGCGAGCGGCTCCGGCTGGAGCTGCTCCGAGACCGCCGGCACGGTGACCTGCACGCGTGGCACGCTCACCATCGCCGCGGCACCGAGCATCGCGCTCGTGGTGACCGCACCCGACGACGCCGGCACGGTCTCGAACACCGTCACGATCGCAGCGACGACCACGGATCCGGTGGCCGGCAACAACACCGCGAGCACCACGACCACCGTGCAGGCGCGCGCCGATCTCGCGGTCACCGTGTCCGACAATCCCGATCCGGTGAGCGCCGGTGGAACGCTGACTTATACGGTAAGCGTCAACAACCTCGGCCCGAGCGCCGCCACGAACGTCACCGTGACCGACACGATCGCCGCGACGACGACGTTCGTCAGCGCGATCGGGACCGGCTGGGCATGCACGCAAGCTGGCGTCGTCGTGACGTGCACGCGGGCTTCGCTCGCCGCCGGTGCCGCGCCGTCGATCGCGGTCGTCGTCACCGCGCCCGTCCAGGGCGGCTCGATCACCAACACCGCGGCCGTGTCGACGACGACCATCGATCCGGTCGCGGGCAACAACTCGCAGACGATCGCGACCACGGTGACCGCGCGTGCGGATCTGTCGATCACCAAGACCGACTCGCCCGATCCCGTGACTGCCGGCGGGCAGCTACAGTACGCGATCGTCGTCAGCAACGCTGGTCCGAGCAACGCGGCGACGCTGTCGATGACCGACCCGCTGCCGCCCGGCACCACGTTCGTCAGCGCGGTCGGCACCGGCTGGTCGTGTGCGCAGGCAGCCGGCACCGTGACATGCACGCGCGCGGCACTCAACACCGGGATCACCGCGCCGACGATCACGATCACCGTCAACGCGCCGACGACCGGTGGCACGATCTCCAACACCGCGTCGATCACGGCGGCGACGTCGGATCCGAACACCGGCAACAACTCGGCGACGGCGACCACCGACGTCACCGCGAGCGCGGATCTCGCGATCACCGTCGTCGACTCGCCGGATCCGGTGATCGCAGGCGCGACCTTGACCTATACGGTCTCGGCGACCAACCTCGGCCCGAGCACCGCCGCGGACGTCACCGTGGTCGACACGCTGCCCGCGGGCACCACGTTCATCGATGTCAACGCGACCGGCTGGACCTGCAGCGAGACCGCCGGGTCGGTGACCTGCACGCGCACCACGCTCGCGACCACTGTCAATCAACCGATCGTCATTCGCGTCACCGCGCCCACCGCCGGTGGCGTGATCACGAATAATGCGACGGTCGCCTCGGCGACGACGACCGACCCGAACGTCACCAACAACGCGGTCAACACCAACACCACGGTCAACGCGCGCGCCGATCTCTCGATCACCAAGATCGACGAGCCCGATCCGGTCGCGACCGGCGCGACGCTGACGTACACGATCGCGGTCACCAACGCGGGTCCGAGCGACGCCGCGAACCTGATCATGGTCGACACGCTGCCGGCGGGTGTCACGTTCGTCAGCGCCGACGGCACTGGCTGGAGTTGCACGCAGGTCGGCGTCACCGTGACCTGCACGCGCGCGAGCCTCGGGGTGGCCGCCGCGCCGCTGATCACGATCGTGGTCACCGCGCCGCTGACCAACGGCACGATCTCGAACACCGCGACGGTCAGCTCGGCGACGACCGATCCGAACACCGCGAGCAACAGTGACACCGAGCAGACGACGGTGACGCCGACGACAGACCTCGCGATGGTGGCGACCTCGTCCGCCGCGACGATCGAGGCCGGCAACACGCTGACCTTCACGGTCGACATCACGAACGGAGGTCCGATCACCGCGACCGGCGTCGTCATCGGCACGACGCTGCCGACCGGCCTGACGTTCACCAGCGGCGCCGGTACGGGCTGGACGTGCGCGGCCGCCGCGCAGGTGGTCACCTGCACGCGCGCCTCGCTGGCCGTCGGTGTCGCACCGACGGTGACGATCGACGTCGCGACCGATGCGCCGAGCGGTACCACGGTGACCACCGTGCTCGCGGTGAGCTCCAACTTCGCCGACCCGACGCCGGGCAATGACTCGGTGTCGTTCGACACGCTGATCATCGATCGCGAGATCGACGTCGTCGCCATCATGGTGTTCCCCGACACGTTCCGCAATCCCGGTGCGGCTGCGCCGGTGCGACCGGTCACCGTCACCAACTCCGGCGATGCGGTGCTGCGTCTCACCTCGGTCGTCCTCGCGACCTCTGATCCCGCCGTGTGGACGCTGGTCGACGGCACGCCGCAGGACCTCCCCGCCGGCGCGAGCTTCGATTACCTGCTGCGGTTCTCGCCGACCACGCTCGGCGCGGCCCCGGATGCCACGATCACGATCACCAGCGACGATCGCAGCGAGCCGACGACGGTGCTCACGGTGACCGGCACCGCGATCGATCGCAACGTCGGCTTCGCGCTGCCGCGCATCGACCTCGGGTTCACGGGCCTCGGGGTGCCGGTGACGATCGGTGATGCCGTGCAGGTCGCGAGCCTCAACACCACCACCACGTTCGCGATCACGCGGATCGACATCGTCGACGACGCGGCGTGCGAGACCGGCGAGGCGAGCTCGAACGCGGGCGTGTTCACGCTGATCGACGGCCCCGTCGGCACCGAGCTCCCGCCCACGCAGCAGGCGACGTTCGACGTCCGCTTCAGTTCGTCCGCAGCGGGTCGGTTCGCCGCGGGCGCGCAGCTGTTCATCGAGCCCGATCCGGTGCCGCAGGCGGCGGTGTGTCTCGAGGGTGAGGCGGTGTTCGTCGACGCGCGCGGCGGTGGTGGCTGTTCGACCGGCGGTGACGTCGGCGGCGGCGCGCTGATCTGGCTCGCCGCGATCGGGATCGTGCTACGTCGCCGTCGCCGGGCGTTGATCGCGGCGACGATCGCGCTGACCGCGGTGCCGGCTTCGGCCGACAAGCTCGCGATCTCGATCTTCGATCCCACCCCGGCGACCACCGGCACGAACTTCCAGTTGCAGTCTGCGGATGTCGGGCACACCGGCGACTTCGTGCTGACGGCGACGTTCTCGCACGCGACCGATCCACTCGTCCTCGACGGCGGCGTTGATGGGCAAGCACAGGTGATCCAGCGCAGCACGTTGATGATGCTCGGCGGTGCCTTCGCGTTCGCCGACCGCTTCGAGGCCGGCGCGCGCATCCCGCTCTATCTGCAGGACGGCGCGGCCGCCGGTGATCGCACGATGATGTTCACCGCCGATCCCGCGAGCGGCGCGGCGATGGGTGACATCACGATGCACGGCAAGGTGCGGCTGTGGAAGCGCGGCGGTGCCGCGGTCGGTGCCGCGGTGCAGCTCACGATTCCCACCGCCCCGATCGATTCGTTCACCGGCACCGAGAAACCTTCGCTGCGCGCGATCGCCCTCGCGAGCCTGGCGCCCGACGCGTTCGAGCACCGGCTGTCGTTGACCAGTCACTTCGGTGGGGTCGCACGCACGAAGTCGGAGTTCGCGAACATCGAGCAAGGCAGCGGCGTGACGTGGGGCCTGGGCGCGAGCGTGCGCGCACTCGATCGGATGTGGTTCTCCGCGGAGGTGTTCGGCGATCTGCTGCCGTCGGCGCGCAAGGCTACGGCGACCACCGGCGCGGTCTCGTTGTCGCCGATCGAATGGCTCGCCGGACTTCGCTACGCTCCGGATCACCGGTTCAGCGTCGGTCTCGCGTTCGGGCGCGGGCTCACCGCAGCCGCGGGCTCGCCGAGCCTGCGCGGCGTGCTCGAGCTGACCTACGCACCGCGCGCCGCCGAGCTGCGGCCGATCCGCGTGGCCGTCCAGCCAAGACCCGATCTCGACGCCGATCACGACGGCTTCCGCGACAGCATCGACAAGTGCCCGACGGATCCCGAGGACGTCGACATGTTCGACGACAGTGACGGCTGTCCGGATCTCGACAACGACAAGGACGGCGTCCCCGATGCCGCCGACAGGTGCCCGCTCGATCCCGAGGACGTCGACAAGTTCGACGATCAGGACGGGTGCCCTGACAAGGACAACGATGCCGACGGCATCGCCGATGTCGCCGACAAGTGCCCGATGGAGCCCGAGGACAAGGACGGCTTCAGCGACGTCGACGGCTGCCCCGATCCTGACAACGACAACGACGGGGTGCCCGACGTGAAGGACAAGTGCCCCGCCGCAGCCGAGACGATCAACGGCAACAAGGACGACGACGGCTGCCCGGATCCTGGCGACTCGACGATCGTGCTCAGCCCCGATCGGATCGAGACGCTCGACGCGGTGCAGTTCGACCGCGGCAACAAGATCGCGAAGGCGTCGTTCATCGTCCTCGGTCAGGTCGGCGCGACGATGCGTGCACACCCGGAGATCATCCGGATGCGCGTCACCGTGCACGTCCATCCGACGGGCAACTTCGACAAGGATCAGGAGCTCTCCGAGAAGCGCGCGCAGCTGATCCGCGACTGGCTCGTCCAGTGGGGGCTCACCGCGAGCCGCGTCGAGGCACGTGGGTTCGGCAGCTCCAAGCCGCTGGCACCACAGGATCAGAAGGGTGCGAAGGACATCAACGATCGCGTCGAGCTGATCATCCTCGAACGTAGGTGAGGCCCCGACCGTTCGATCACGCTCGCTTCGAGTTGATCGAAGACGAGCTCTGAGCCGGCGCTAGACGACTCGCCGCCGTGCGGGCGGTGCACCGTAGGGCTTGCAACACGGACCTCGATCGGGCGGCGGCGGCGGCGGCGGCGGCGGCAGCGCGACCACGATGCGCACGACCTTCCCGGCGACCACCTCGACGAGTCGATATTCGGGAGTCTCTCGGGGATTGTTCGACACTTGGAGCTCGATCATCTGCTGACCCGCGGGGACCTCATCGAACTTGAAGTTGCCCTGCGCGTCGGTTTTCACGACGCGACCGGCGAGCGTTAGCGTGAGGTTGGCGACTGGAAGCCTCCGATGATCGCGGAGCGTCCCGCGCACACTGCCTGTCGCTACTGCAGATAACAGTGGTGGCTTCGCGTCGTCTGGCAGCTCGTCCTCTGGTGGCTTCGCGTATTCGCGGGGTGCCTCCTCGACGACGTCCGGCGGCGGTGGCGGTGGCGGTGCGACGTGCGGCGTGGTCGAGCTCGCCGCGCAGCTCGTGAGGCCCGCGAAGATCGCCGCGCGCGAGAACCGGCCCGCGATGCTGGTGCGCGCCGACGCGGGCTCGACAGCCGCGCCGCAGAATGGACACGATGGCTCGCTCACGCTCACGTGACGCCGGCATTGCCCACACGGAATCAGCATGTGCCGATGTTACCTCGTGAGCTGCTCGTCGAGCCACGCGATCGTGCGGTTCGCGAGCTCGTCGTCAGCCGCGCCGAAACCATAGTCGACGAGGCTGCGCTCCCGGCTGTGGTGCCAGCCGAGGAGATGATCCAGGCCACGCACGTCGACGATCGTCGTCGAGCCACCCGCGAGTTGCTCGATCCGAGCCTGATCTTCGGGGTCGACGACCCAGTCGTGCTCGCCGCGCATGACCAGCACCGGCGCCGACACCGCACGCCACGTCGCCGCCGTATCGTGCGCCGCGAGCTGGGCGTGAAATTCCGCCGAGCGTCCATTCAGCTCTCCCGCGGCGGTGAGGCGATGGATGGCGGCGACTCGATCGCTGATCTCGTTCGCGCCCGCACCACGCAGCGCGAGCTGGCGCCGGGCGCTGTCGACGAGGCAGTCGATCCACGGCATCACCGGCGCGCCGTAGACGATCGCTCCGTCACGGGCGAGGAGTGGTGCGATGATGCCGCCGACGCTGTGCCCGAACACGACGAGGGGTCCTCGCACGGTCGCCGCCACCGCACGCGCATCGCCGAGCTCGGTGGCGAAGTCCGTCGCGTTACCCTCGCTGTCACCGACGCCGCGCTTGTCGAAGCAGATCGCCGAGTAGCCTGCACGCGCCCACGCCGCTGCGAGCGTGGCGAGCGGGGTACCCTCGACGGTCTCGCACGCGATGCCCTGCACCGCGACGACCGTCGCGCGGGGGCGTACCGCGTGATGCGTGAACGTGCGCAGCCGCGTGCCGTCGACGGCGAGCTCGGCGTACTCGAGGCCTTCCTCGCGAGGCGCCGGCACGGCCTCCACGGTGCGCGAGATCTGCTCGTCCCCACGCTCGAAGACGATCTCGACATCACCCTCGACCCGCAACGCCGCCGCGAGCGACGGCAGGTCGCGGAGCGCACGGCCGCCGATCGACACCACGAGGTCGCCGGCGGCGAGCTCTGCGCGCATCGCCGTGCCCTCCGGTAGCACCTCGATGATCCGGAGGCCGCGCGGCGTGAAGGCCTCCTCGTCGGGAGGCAGCGCGGCACCGAGGAACACGCGTCGAGGGAGGGTCATACGTCTATGGCATGGTGCCTGGTTTCGGGCTGGGATGAGCTCGAGGTGATCCGGCGGCCGTCGAACGCGCGAGCACGACGCCGACGACGCGGACAGCGCCGGCGTCGAGCAGCGTCTGAGCGCACTCCGAGAGCGTGGTGCCGGTGGTCGCGACGTCGTCGACCAGCACGATCGATCGCCCGGTGACCGACACCCGCGCCGCGAAGCATCCGCGCAGGTTGGTGCGGCGCTGCGCGGCGGGCAACGTGCTCTGCGGCGCCGTCGGCCGGAGCTTGCGAAGCGCAGCGACCGGGCGAGGCAGCGCGACCGACGCGCACGCATGCAGCGCGAGTAACCACGCGTGATCGAACCCGCGACGAAATCGCCGGCGCCAGTGCGTCGGTACGGGCACGACGATCGCGCCGGGCTCGGCCGCCGCCGCGATCAGCGGTGCCCAGAGCGGTGCGATCGCGCGCGCGACGTCGGTGTGACCGGCGAGCTTGAGGCGCCGGATCGCCACCGCGAGCTGACCACCGAACTGCCACGGCGAGACGATCCGCTCGAGCGCGAGTGGCGTGTGGCGACATCGTGTGCACGCCCCACCCTGCTCCGTCGGCTCGGCGCACCGCGGGCACGCGGGACCGATCTCGTCGAGCGAGGCACGACACGGCTCGCACATCGGATCCGACTTGGGATCGGTCTGCACCACGCCGCACGCGACACACCGCGGGGCGAACAACCAGTCGAGCCAGCGAGCCTGCATGGCGAGCCCTTCGCTCGGACCGCGGCCCGGTTGCGTGCTACGTAGCGCGAGCGGTGCACGATCCCTGTTACGTCTACGAGCCGGGCTTCATCGACCCGGCGTGTCGGGCCGAGATCCTGACCTGGCTCGCGACGTTACGTCCGCTCTGGGAGATGCGGTACTCGACCACGAGGCCCCTCCCGCCGGGCAAACAGCAGCGGCCCCTGCTCCGCCCGGTGTACTGGCTCGGCAACTGGCAATTTGCGTGCCTCGGGTACTACGAGCCGCCGCGCCGGCTCCGTGACGCCGCTGTCGCAGCGGAACCGTTTCCGCCGTGGCTGGCCCGGCTCGTCGGCATGATCGAGCGGCGCACGCGCAACGGGTTCCCGGCGCAAGCGGTGCCGCGGCGCTGGCACCTCAACACCTGCCTCGTGAACTTCTACGGCGATCGGATCGAGCACGGTAAGGAGGTCGATGCCGCGCGCGTCGGCGAGCACCGCGACTTCGAGCCCGGACCGGTGGCTTCGCTCTCGCTCGGCGAGCGTGCGCGCTTCCAGTTCGTACGTCGCGGCGATGTTCACAACGCGCCGCCGGTACGCACCGAGTGGCTCGAAGACAACTCGCTCCAGATCTTCGGCGGTCCGCGCTGGAAGGATGATCTGCTCCATCGCGTGCAGCGCGTCGAGGACAAGCACGCGTTCGAGCTGCCGCCCGCGATCGAGGGCTTTCGCACCCGCCGCGTCAACTTCACGCTGCGCTACGTGCCCGACGAGGATGTCATCCCGTTCGCACGACTCGCGGCGCAAGCACGCACCGATGTCACCGAGTACGTGACGACGCTCGCCGCGACGTCGCCGTTCTTCGCTTCCGAGCTAGCGAAGTCCGAACAGCGGCGTTGACGTCGCCGCCGGCGGTGACGCGATGCCGAGCAACACGGCAACCGTGGGCGCGACCTGGAGCAGCGTGCCGGTGCCCTGTTGCGCCGCGAGCCCGGGTGCGAGGACGAGGACCGGAACTCTGCGGTTGTCGTCGAACGGCGCGTCGTGGTGCGTGCCGGTCCGATAGTCGGTGATCAGGGAGCCGGCGATCGGCACGACGAACAGCTCGCCCGATTCTCCAGCGACGATG
>Ga0105049_10003870_pt1 | contig 17630 bp, 14 predicted proteins | sample MAT06_FD_78087 | JGI IMG/M metagenome (GOLD analysis project Ga0105049, IMG submission 78087) | Freshwater microbial communities from Lake Fryxell liftoff mats and glacier meltwater in Antarctica - MAT-06 | ecosystem: Environmental > Aquatic > Freshwater > Ice > Liftoff microbial mat | place...
CGTCCATCAGCGAAATTCAATTCAGCGGGGGCGATTTCGATGAACATATTCGCAAATCGGAGCCTTGTTCGCCCGAGGAAGAGCTGGCAGGTTTTGTGCTACAACCCGGTTTTAAAATCGAACTGTTTGCCTCCGAACCACTTATTGGCAAGCCGCTCAACATGGCTTTCGATGCCAAAGGGCGACTTTGGGTAACCCAATCGGCAGAATACCCGGCTCCGGCAAAGGTGGGAAAAGGGAACGATCGCATCACGATTCTGGAAGACACTAACCACGACGGGAGGGCCGACCGGTTTACTCCGGTCCTCGACACCCTCAACATCCCCATTGTACTCCTACCCCTTCACAACGGCCTGCTAGCGTTCAGCATACCAAACCTTTACCGCTACACCGATACCAACGGTGATGGCCAACTCGACCAAACCCGCCGATTGCTGGGACCGTTTGAATACAAAGACACCCACGGCATGGTAAACCACCTGACACGGGGCTTCGATGGCTGGATTCAGGCGTGTCATGGTTTTACGAATCTGTCGAAAGTGATGGGCACCGACGGCGACACCCTGGAAATGGGTTCGGGAAGCACGTTCCGGTTTCGGCTGGACGGGAGCCGCGCGGAGTTGTTCACCAAAGGCCGGGTGAATCCGTTCGGGCTGGTGTTCGACAACTGGGGTTATCTGTACTCACCCGATAGTCATTCGTCGCCCTTGACGCAGTTGATTCGGGGAGCCGACTACCCGCATTTTGGGCGTATTGCCGAGGGTATTGGGTTTGCCCCACAAATGAAACCCCACGAAAAAGAAGCGACCGCCTTGTCGGGAATTGCCCTTCCGTCGAGCAACCTCTTTCCCGAATCCTACCGAAAAAGCCTGTACATCGGCGATGTGGTAAAATGCCGCATTTACCGTAACTCATTCGCGTTCAACGGCTCATCGCCAACGGCCAAAAGTGAAACCGATCTTTTGCGTAGCACTGATCCCTGGTTTCGACCTGTCGATATGCTCGAAGGGCCGGACGGTGCCCTGTACGTAGCCGATTTTTATAACCGCGTTATCGGCCATTACGAAGTACCGCTGGATAACCCCGGCCGCGACCGGCAACGGGGTCGTATCTGGCGCATAACCTACCAGGGCAAAACCGATAAAATTGGGTATACCGACTGGACAAAATCGACCATCGACGAGTTGATAAAGGCCCTGGCAGTGGGCAATTTGCCGGTGCGCATGCTGGTAACCGATCAGTTGGTCAACCGAGTTGGTCAACCCGCCGTGGAACCGCTGCTGAATGTGTTGAAAAAATCGGGCACATCAGCCGATCAATACGGGCATAGTTTGTGGGCCTTGTATCAGCTGAATGCCTTGCCAGAATCCGTTTTGCTAAAAGCCGCCCGGCATAAAAACCCGCTCATCCGCACCCACGCCATGCGGGCTCTGCACGAGTCACCCCTGCGTAACGAGACCCGTTTTGCCGTACTCAAAAAAGCCCTTTGGGATGCAAACCCCCACGTGCAACGAGCGGCTGTTGAGAGCCTGACGGATTACCCGACTCTTGAAACCATACGTACGTTACTAGCGTTTCAGCCCGGAGTGCCAGCCGCCGATACGCATCTGACCTATACGCTGAACCTGGCTTTGCGGACGCTGCTACGAAATAAACCCCTTGGCAATGAAGTCGCTGCGGCCAACTGGTTGCCCAGTGAGCGGGTCCTATTAGCCATGCCCATGAGTGGTGTGAACCAGGCATACGCCGGGCAGTTTCTGTTCAATACGGTCAAAGCCCTGACTCTCGACAAGGAAGCTCAACTGAAGTTTTTGGGTCATGCAGGCCGGTTCCTGCCCGCCACCGAGCGCGATGACTTAGTGGGGTTTGTGCAGCAGAAATACGCTACCGACCTAAGCAGTCAGTTTGTTCTGTTCCGCATAATTCAGCAGTCGATTAAACAGCAATCGAAACGCCCGACCGGGTCGCGCCAGACCGGGTCGCGCCAGACCGGGTCGCGCCAGACCGGGTCGCGCCCGACCTTACCCAACGATACAGGAGCTGCAACAAACGACTTGTTTAGAAAATGGGCCGTGGTGCTGGCCAATCAGTTAGTAGCTCTGCAACCAACGGACTGGTCGTTTAATCTGGCCGAATTTCTGTATGTCAAAGACCACCCCGTCATTTTTAGTTCACCCCCGCAAAATACGACGCTGGCCAAAAACCTGAAATTTTTGGGGTACGAACAGGGTGGCTACAAAGGGGTAATCAAGTCGCCCGTGTTCATGGCGCCTAAAAGCCTATCGTTCATCGCTATTCAGGTCAACGGCCCTACGTCTATTGGCGGGGGGCATCTGGTACGACTTATTTCGGCCGCCGATACCACCAATGTGCTGGCCTGCACGGAGTTCATCAAATCAAACGACTACCGGGCCGAGTCGGTCGACTGGGATTTATCAGCCCATGCGGGCGAAAAAGTCCGGCTCGAAATCGCCGACAACTCGTCGGGTATTATCAGGATCGGTGATATTCAGGGCCTATCCGTTCCGTTTCTACCGTCCGTCAGCCCCAAAGACATTGCCGAGCAGAAACGGTTTGGCATGGAACTGGCGGGGGAGTTTGGCCTCACAGCCCTGGAGCCGATGCTGAAAGCGACCTTACTCGACAAAACGCTGCCCTACTATTTCCGGCTGTCGAGCGCCAGAGCCTTAATGAAACTGGCTCCCGACCAGTACGCAGCCACGCTCGGCGGGTACATCGAAGACGAGAAAAATCCGGTTGGTTTCCGTACCGACCTGGCCTCGGTTCTCGGCGATTCGCCTGGCCGTGGAGACAGTCCCTCTCCTATACAAGTAGTGATGGAGTCGGCTCTGAAACGCACCAAAGGCGATGTACAACTGGAACTGCTTAAATCGCTGGCGACATCGTCGTTTGGGAAGGATTTGATTATGGCACAAGTATACGCAGGTACACTGTATACTCGAACTCTGGTCCAGCCCGGCATTGAAGACCGGTTGATGCTCAATATCAGCGAGAATCAGAAAGCAAAATTTAAGCAGCTTACGGCCAACCTCTCCCTCATCGACGAAGAACGGGAAAAGCTGATTGTGAGCCGTTTGAATTCATTCACCACAACGCCGGGCATCCCCGAAAGCGGTAAGCAGGTATTTGTAGCCAATTGCTCGGCCTGTCATCAGATAGCCAAAGAAGGCGGCCTGATTGGTCCGCAGCTGGACGGAATTGGCAGTTGGGGCAGCAAGTCGCTGGCTACCAAAATTCTGGACCCAAACCGGAACATCTCCGAAGCCTTCCGAACGTACACGATCATTCTAAAATCGGGGAACGTAAAAACGGGCTTGTTTCGGCGCGACGATGAGCAGTCGATCACGTATGCCGATGCCAGCGGGGAAGAGTTTATCGTGTCGCGCAGCGACATTGCCGAGATTCAGCCCTCACGACACACGCTCATGTCCGATCAGTTTGGCAAGGTGCTGCCCGAAAAAGAGTTCAACGATTTGCTGGGGTATTTACTGAGTGTAAAATAGTGAATGAACGCGGATAAAAACGAATATTTATAGCACTCCTCGGCCTTTAGAATCACATAAACTACCGGACAAAACCGACCACAACGTATGAAACTCTCCTCACTAACCACTTTCAGTTGCGTACTTGGCCTGGGCTTGTTGAGCGCGTCTACGAGCAGCAACCCGCCCATTTCTGCCCCGCGTGAGGTGCGCTTTTCGCGGCATTTCGTAGCGTCCGAAAGTTATGAGTCGGTGGGTATAATCGACGTGAATAAAGACGGTAGACCCGATCTAGTGTCGGGCGATTTCTGGTACGAGAATGCCGAGGATCGTAAAAACTCGTTTCGGCGACGCAAGCTGATTGGCGATCAGAAACGATACGATCAGTATTACGACGACTTTTCAACCATTCCGCTCGACGTGGATGCCGACGGCGATTTAGACGTAGTGACAGGTGGCTACTGGGGAGGCTCGCTCCGGTGGCTGGAGAATACGGGTGCCGATGGCAAACCCTGGCCCGTTCATGAGGTGGCTTTCGTTGGCAATACCGAAACCACCCGCGCCTGGGATGTAGACGGCGATGGCACCATTGAGATTGTCCCCAACAACCCCGGTAAACCGCTGGAGTATTTTACACTGGAGAAACCCACCACGTTCAGACAGGTAAATGTAGCTCCCACGCAGGGGCATGGGCTGGGCTTCGGTGATATCAACGGCGATGGCAAAGGCGACTTCATTGTGACCAAAGGCTGGCTCGAAAACATGGGCAACGACCAATGGGAACTCCGCGAAGAGTTCGACATTGGGGTGGCCAGCGTTCCAGTGATCGTAACCGATCTGAACGGCGACAAGCGTAACGACATTATTGTGGGGCAAGGCCACGGCTACGGGCTGCATTGGTACGAACAGCAGACCGCACCGGCGGACCGGCAGAACGGTCGCCGAAGCTGGATCAAGCACGTTATCGACGAGAAAAACTCCCAGTACCATTGTCTGGAATGGGCCGACATCGACGGCGATAAACGCCCCGACCTCATTACGGGCAAGCGATTCCGTGCCCACAACGACACCGACCCCGGTTGCTACGATGAAGTGGGCCTGTATTACTTTACGTGGGATGGTCGGGAGTTCACCAAACACACAATTGCCTACGGCTCCGCCGGTGTCGGCAAAGGAACGGGCATTTATTTCGCCCTGGCCGACTTACGCAAAACGGGCCGCCCCGACATTATTGTAGCGGGCAAAGACGGCCTGACTGTGTTTTTCAATGAAGGGCAGTAGCAAACCTCAAACAACAAAATGGCTACCAACCGCCGTAATTTCCTGAAAAACAGTTTACTTTGGGCGGTTGCCACACCGGGTATCGTTCAGGATGTTCGGACGGACGGCTCCCCTTTAGCTCCCACACCCACCGATTCCGAAGCGGCAGCGAAACCGAACCCGGTGCTGGCCAAACACCGCAATCTGTTCAACGGCGACACCTGCGTTTATTTCTACAACCCGGAGCTGTGGCAACCCGACGATTTTACGCTGAAAATCGTTCAGAACCCCCGCACGGGTCAACTAAATACCAAACCAACGGCCGAAGGCGGCCCTTTTTCGTCCAAAGCCATTTACCGCTTCGTCGATGTGCTGGCCGACAATGATATCGACACGTTTATCATCAACGCCAATGCCTCGCGGGCGTGGTATCCCAGCAAAACCATTCCGGGCATTCTGGATGGCTACAAACGGGGCGACCGCGATTTTTTCCGGGGCCATGCTATTTGTCAGGGAATCACCGAACCCGAAGCCGTTGAGGCATTTCTGGATGGCTTTGTTCCGCTTATGAATCGCTACCAGGATCTGCTCGACGCGGGTGTGGACTGGCTCGCCGAAACATCGAAAGCCTGTCGCCGTCGGAAGGTGTCGCCCTGGGTGAGCATTCGGATGAACGATATGCATGGCCACATGAATTTCGAGGGTAGTTTTTTCAATGTGCCGCTGCTGAGGCAAAAGGAGATGCGCCTGAAAAACAGCTCGTATGGCGACCAGAATTACCTGTATCGGCAGGGCCTCAACTACGAAAAACCGGAAGTGCGGAAACTTATGTTTGAGCAGATTCGGGAAGTGGTCGAAGACTACGATTTCGAGGGGCTCGAACTGGACTGGTGGCGGCAACCCCTGTGCTGTGAACCCAATGCATCAGCAGAAACCGTGGCCATGATGAACGACTGGATTCGGGAAGTTCGCGCCCTAACCAAGCGACGAGCCCGAAAAACCGGACGACCTTACCCCCTGAGCCTCCGGATTCCGGGCCGACTTGACCTGCTCAAAAGTATCGGCCTCGACGTAGTGCCCCTTTGCCGCGAAGGCACCATCGACCTCGTTTGTCCGTCTGGTTTCTATTGTACCAGTTGGGATATGCCCCACGATGTAATGCGCCAACAACTCGGCGAGCGGGTGGCCATCTACGGAGTTATCGAAGACGGGATAAATACCCTGCCTACGTACGACAAACAACGCGATCAAATCCAGCGGATGCGCCATACGCCCGCCAGTCGCGAACTCATGCGGGGCAATGCGGCCGGGAAACTCGCATTGGGCGCCAACGGCATCGAATGGTTCAACTTCTTTTGCACCGACCAACCCAACCTCCCCGGCCTGCGGGGCGACTATACGGGTCTGCGTGACATTCACCAGCTCGATTCGCTACGAGGTCAACCCAAACAATATTCGTTTGCCCTTGGTAGTTCGTCGGCTACGCTGATGCCGTTCGAACTAGCAACGCAATTACCGGCGGTATTGGAACCAAACCGGCAACAACTCTTCCGTACCGCCATGTGCGCCGAGCCGAGCGATCAAGGGCTGGAACTGACGGTTCAACTCATTGTGAAAGCGGAGACTCCGCCAACATTTCTCTCCATTTCGTTCAACGGCTCCTGGCCCGAACTCAAAAATGAACGAACCGATACGCTGCTTTTCCCCTGCGGTCCACTAACACACCTCACCAAAGACCACATTGGCTATAATTACCGCTTTCCGGTTTCGCTCATCCGCGACGGATGGAACGAGATTGTGATTGAAAACGGCGGCAAACAACCCCTCACCATTGCCTGCATCGACCTGGCGGTTCGGGTTAAACTCAAATCGTACCCGACACTCCCTTAGTTTCGGCCTATCGAATTCCCAATAAGCAGCAACTTGTTCTTGTAGTAAGGCCAAGTGCGGTATCTGCCATTTTGTGCCGCTCTTCAACGGCACTGTTCCCCCCAGTTATACCAAAACTGAGTCGGAGGTTATTAGCGTTCCCAAAACGCTACAGGAGCGCAGCGTTGACCCGGATCTGGGCCGCTATGCCCACAACAAACTGGAGCCGCTGAAATATGCATTTAAAACGCCCACGCTACGCCATATTGCCCAAACTGCGCCGTATATGCACAATGGCGTGTACAAGACGCTCGACGAGGTGATTGAGTTTTATAACAAAGGGGGCAGTAATGGATTGGGGTTTGCGCTGGAACACCAAACCCTCCCCGGCGACAAGCTCAATCTGACCCAGGGCGAGAAAAAGGCATTAGTGGCGTTTTTGAAGGCGTTGTAGGGAGATGAGGGATCACTGTTTTATCAATGCAAACAGGCCATACGCCCCCGCCATCAGTCCCACAAAAATCAGGGTCAGCATGAGGTTGAAATACACAATGGCGATCAAACAAATTAGGCCCAGAACCAGAGCCAGGCCCGGCAGAAATGGGTAAAGTGGCGCGCGGAAAGGCCGTTCCATACCCGGTTCGCGCTTACGAAGCACGAACAAACAGACCAAACTAATCAGGTACATCACTACCGTTCCGAGCGCCGACAGCGTAATGATTTTATCGGTGGTGCCCGAGAACAGGGCTACTAGGCCTATTATGCCGCCAACGATCAACGACCAGTGAGGGGTGCGATAATGGTTATTAACAATACCCAGCAAACGGGGCAAATAACCATCTCGGGCCATCGCATAAATCTGCCGGGAATAGCCGATGGTGGTGCCATGAAAAGACGCAATCAGCCCGAACAAACCAAGTCCGGCAAACAGCTTGGCCCACGCACTGTTGCGGCCCAGTACCATTGCCAGTGTTTCGGGCAGGGGGTAGTCGCTGTTGGTGATCTGCCGCCAGTCGCCCGCACCTGCCGACAGAATCATGGTGCCCAGCGCCAGCACCACCAGCGTTCCAATGGACAGAAGATAACCACGTGGAATGGTCCTGACCGGGTCGCGAACTTCTTCGGCCACCACCGCCACTCCCTCGATACCAATGTAAAACCAGATCGCAAATGGAATGGCGGCAAAGATGCCTGTAGGGCTGATCCCACTGTTATGAGCCAGCAAGTTTTCGGTTTCGTAGGCTGGGCTTACCAGGCCCATAAACACGACCAATTCCACCACCGACAACATAGTAATGATGACCGATAAATTAGCGGACTCTTTGATTCCCAGTATGTTGATAGCGACAAAAACAAAATAAGCGCCAATGGACACCCATATGGCGGGAATGTCGGGGTGCAGGAAATGGGCGTAGGCACCCAAGGCGGCAGCAATGGCCGGTGGGGCCATCAATATGCCAATTATGCTGGCAAACCCTGCCAGAAAACCAACCGTTGGCCCGAATGCCCGCGATGCGTAGGTGAACGGGCCACCCGCATCGGGCATACTCGCCGTCAGTTCGGTATAGCTGAAAATGAAGGCGACGTAAAATACTGATACCAGCAGCGTTGCCACAATAAACCCTACTGTTCCTGCTACCCCCAATCCGTAATTCCAGCCGAAATATTCACCCGAGATTACCATCCCCACGGCAATGCCCCAGAGTTGCGTTGTGTTAATTACTTTCCGGAGGGCGGGGCTAGTTGTCAAAGTTCAAAAACACGCTTTAACGAGTTCCAGAGTAGTTTTTTTAAGGCTTGATTAGCCTCGATAACAGGCAGTGAGTCGGCCATCAGGAACGTGATGCCATCGAACCGGATGGGATGATACCGATCCATCATAATGTCCAGGTTGATTCGCTGAAACGGCACGCCAAACGTGATGAAGTGATGAATATGTTTGTGGCGCAAAACAGCCGCAAAGTCCACATCCGAGACCCCGTATACATTCAGCAAGTCGACTCCGTTGATGTCCAGATTAACGGCTTTCAGAATACGTTCTAAAAACAGCAAATCGCTCGGCGACAGGCCTTCATCAGCCAGCAACAGCACTTTGTGCTTAATCAAGGCTGGTTTTTGAGCCTCTGTTGAGCGTACTGGAGGCCGGGTATCGGCTATTGGAGCGGTTTCCTCGGTCTGCCGAACGTGGCCCGATGCACTCACAGACTGCTCATTGCTAGGTTCAACAACAACCTTCTCCACAATTATCGGCAGTTCGGGTAAAAGAACGGGCGGCACCTTCGGCACAGGCGGAATCACAACTGGCTCAACCAGCGCCGTCGGTTCCTGTCCCCAATCGGTGAGGGTTTCGGTGGGCACCCGGAACAGGTGTTCCGTCTGATAAAGGTTCTGGTATAGTACTTTTGATGACATGTATCGCTTAGTTCCACTTCTGCTTTGGCAACGGCAACCTTCTCCCGTCGAACGAGTGGTCTTGGGGACCGTAATACTTCACTAAATAATCGAGAACAACGGGTTCCGATTCGCCCAAATCCCAGAGTTTCTGGGTGCGTTGCATCCAGCGAATTTTTTGCCGCCAACCGTCGCGGGTAAGGTGCGATTGTAAAATCAATTTGCTCGAATGGCAGGCCGTACATTGCGCTTTCACCAGATTCAGCCGCTCGTCGATAACCAACTTGGTTTCCTTGTCGAGTTGTAGGGTGTCGGTTGTTATGTACGAGGCCGACAGGCCAACTACAGCATTTAAACGGGTTTCGGGCGCTGGCCTGTCGGCCCGACGGATGGCTAATCCATCGTACAGCAGTATAGATAGGGCCAAAAAAGACCCAAAAATTACTTTTTCCATGTTGACTTTGAGTTTCTCCGCATGCGTTCTTTCATCCGTCTCAAACCACTTTCAGCGCTATCCGATGACAAGCATTATTACAGTAACCTTCGGGGTTCCATTGCGGCATTACCATTGGTTGCGCTACCCCTGCATCGTCGGTGGCCCGCGCCCAGAGTTCGTAGTAGCCGGGGCGGGGCGGTTTCACCTCGGCCGACCAGTGTTGCCAGGCCAATCGGTTGCGTGGTGCGTCTAGTTTGGCCGGTTGCCAGGTGGAGCCAAAATCCAGCGAGATTTCCATCTTTCGCACAGCGTGGTCGCCTGCCCAGGCGTGGCCTCGAAGCGCAATGGGTTGACCTGTTTTAATCGATGTGCCCGTCTGTGGAAACGTAATCAACGACTTTACGGGCATCGACTCAATAATCTTGAACTTGTTTTCGGGTGGGTCGACGCCGGGTTCTACCGGGTCAATAGGGGTTTTATAGCTCTTGCCGGTCATCTTGGCTCCGTCGTGAACTTTGTTCCGTACACTGATGGTGTGCAGCCACTTGCCCGATACCGACGCGGGCCAGCCGCCTATTACCAACCGTAAGGGAGCTCCGTGCGCAAGCGGAATATCCTGCCCGTTCATGGCCCAGGCTACGAGGGTTTCGTCTTCGAGGGCTTTGTGCATGGGCACCCCACGCGAGATTACCGGCATTTTCGGGTCCTGACTCAAATGCAGGTCGCGACCGTAATAGCCAATATATACGGCGTCGGATTTCAGACCTACGTCGGCCAAAATATCCTTGAGCCGAACACCTGTCCATTCCGCGCAGCTTATAGCCCCTTCATTCCACTGATTACCAGCCGTTTTTGGGTAATATCCAGCTCGTCCGTTGCCCGCGCATTCCAAAACCAGCTGATAGGTTTGCGGCCGAAATTTCTTTTTAAGATCGGCCAGTGAATAGGACTTTGATCCCTTCACCGACTCGCCGTTGATGGTGAGCGTCCAGGTTGTGGGATCAATTTTTTCGGGCATCAGGCCATTGTTGCGGATAAACATCCGATCGGCGGGCGTAATACGGTCGTCGAGCAGGTGCGGGGGCGTTTCCACATTCCATGGTTTGTCGTTTAGCACAATCATGTCCCTGTGCTTATCGGTCATTGGATCGGCCGGGCCGCTGACGCGGTCGAAAGCCAGCGGGAGGTAGTCAGGTGGCAACCGGTCGGCAAAAACCAGTTCGGTACCCAACATCGTGGCAAGGGTGGCAAGGGTACTTTGGCGCAGGAAACCCCGCCGATCAACTAGCGGGTTTGATGAATCAACGTTAGACATACAGGCAGAATCTTCCGGTAAATGGAATAGTCAAAGATACAAGAAAAGGTTAGGAACACGGCTGGAATTGTGCCTCCCACCTGTTTAAACCGGAATGAAGGGCTCATAGACTCGTGCTTTCTGTTGCAGAGGTTTTACTACTTACAGATCGGGTTTACGTTCATACTACCTTTGGTGTTTACCAGAAAACAGTCATTCCATCTAATGAGCCAATTACCAAAACGAGTAATAGCATTGTGCTTGTGGATACGCGCTGGGATACGAATCTCCAGATGGGATCTTACCTGCCGATCTGCATGGTGGCTGTTTTGTAAAGAGCAGAGGAAAGCAAAACCCGGCTGCGAGAAACCAGAAAAGTCGCTCACCGTCGGGTTTCTATTCGGTTGATTTTTGCGTCTCTACAAACCGTAAGTATCCAATAGATAAACCAGGGCAGCCATAGAGGCTCCACCCAGTTCGAGTTCGCGTTTGTTTACGGCTTCGAACGTGTCGACGGGCGTATGATGGAAATCGAAATAGCGCTGTGAATCGGGTTTGAAGCCAAATAATACGGTGCCAATATTGACCAATGGCCCAATATCAGCTCCACCACCGCCGGGGCCGATGTCGTGTAGCCCATAAGGAGCCAGGAGTGGTTTCCACTGAATGACTTTTTCTTTTTGCTGGGCCGTGCCAACAATACCAAAACCACGGGGTGTAAATCCGCCTTCGTCTGATTCAATAGCCGCGATATGCTTTTCGTTATTCTGTTTGGCCAGATCGGCATATTTGATACCCCCACGCAGGCCATTCTCTTCGTTCATGAACATAACGGCCCGAATGGTACGTTTCGGTTTAATACCCAACGACTTCATAATCCGTAGCACTTCAATCGACTGTACACAGCCCGTACCATCATCATGAGCGCCCTCGGCTAAATCCCACGAATCGAGGTGGCCACCCACCACTATGATCTCATTGGGTTTTTCGGAGCCTTTAATCTCACCCACCACGTTGTACGATTTGGCGTCGGGCAGAGACTCGCAGCTTTGTTTGAAATAAAAAGTCAAGCCAGGGTTATCGGCCAGGGTCTTGCTCAGCAAATTGGCTCCATTGGTGCTGATGGCAGCCGCCGGAATCAGCGGCACGCCGGTACCATAGCGCATACCGCCCGTGTGTGGATTGTCGTCCTGGGCCAGCCCCATCGACCGAACAATAGCACCAACAGCGCCCAGTTTGGCCGCTTCGGTAGCACCATTGGCCCGTTGTTCGACCGCGCCACCATAGGCCTCAAACGTGATGGTTTTGGTAGGGTCCATTGGCCGGTTAAAAAACACGATCTTGCCTTTCACCTTTTCGGCCCCCAACGCTCGTAGTTCAGGAAAACTCTTGACCTCAATGACCTGAGCCTCAACGCCCTTAGCCGGTGTGGCAACCGACCCGCCCAAAGCGGCAATGGGTACGCTGGTTTTCTGTTTGCCATTCTGAATATAAGCAACTTCCTTGGCTCCCCGCACCCAATGCGGCACCATCACTTCCTGTAAAAACACCCGGTCGAAGCCCTGTTTCTCCATGAGTTGTTTGGTCCAGTCAACAGCCTTTTGTGCCCCCTCCGATCCACTTAACCGGGGACCGATCTGTTTGGTCAGGTGGCGGAGCCATTCGTAAGATTTACCATTGGACAGGGCTTCGTTGTAGATTTTCCGAATGGTCAACGAGTCTGTATTTTGACCGTAAGAATAGAACGAAACAGAAAACAGGAATAGAATAATCAGTTTTCTCATTGACTTGTGCTTTTTATGATGGTTGTATTATTAGGTTGATTCTGCGATTGTAATCTAGGCAAAAACCATGAAAATCCTGCTGACTCCGGATGGGCTGGAAAAACAAACACACCAGTCTACCAATCAGAAATACAAATGTGTATAGCATATGAAGCGGGTGGCCGTATACCGTGGCAATGAGTTATGACTGTTCGAGTAGCAACAGAAGCGAACTGTGATCCAGGTCGCCTAAGCCCCGATTCATAGCTTCTGCCATTTGTGCCGCAACCAGTTCTGTATTCTTCAACGACACTGAAAATTCTCTGCCAATGGAAAGCGCAATACTGATGTCCTTCATGTGGAATTTGAGCTTGCCGCCTGGTTCGAAATTCCGTTCAATCATCCGTTTACCGTGTAGGTCGAGAATGCGGCTTTGGGCAAAACCACCCAGTAGCACTTCCCGCATTTTCTCCAGATCAACGCCCGCTTCACGGGCCAGTGCCATGGCTTCGGCAACGGCCTGAATGGTTATGCCAACAATCATCTGATTGCAGGCTTTGGTTGTCTGACCTGCGCCCGGCCCGCCAATGTGAACCACGCTTTTACCCATTGCCTGAAACAAGGGCAATGCCCGTTGAAAAGCCTCCTCACTTCCTCCTGCCATTATGGACAACGACGCAGTTTCGGCCCCAACTTGGCCACCCGATACAGGAGCGTCCAGGGAGTCAGCTCCTTTGTTGTGCATTCGCGTATGAATGCTCCGAGCGGCCGACGGAGCAATGGTCGACATATCAATAAAAAGAGATCCAGCCTGAATACCTTCCAGAACACCTTCTGGTCCTGACACCACTTGGTCAACATCGGGCGTGTCGGGCAACATGGTGAAAATTACGGCACACTGTTGCGCCAAAGCTTTGCTGGTTGGATACGCCTGAGCGCCAGCGGCAATCAGATCGCCAGCGGCTTTGTTTCGGATTAAAACGGCTACCGGGTATCCGGCTTTGAGCAGGTTAAGGGCCATTGGCTTACCCATGATACCCAATCCAATGAATCCTATTTTCTCCATGTTTAGTTGGTCGAATCGGGTTGTAGCCAGACTACTTTTTGTTTGGGAGTGTGCGGCTGGCTAAACCCAGTGCGCGACCGCCCTGTTGAGCGGCCTGGGTGGCTAGTTTCTCAATTACTTCCAGATTGTATGCCTTATCTCCGCTGGGGTTTTCAAATTGGGTAGTCACAATCTTTAGGTTTTGCATGACTGAAAAGATGGTGACTGACAAAGGTAGCGGGAAAATAGAGGGAATTCCCTGGCCGGATTATCAAAAACCAGTTAGCTATTCGTAGGGAGTTAGCCAACTCAATACGTAAAGTAAAAGCCAAAAATCGACATCTCTTTTTGCAGACAACCTACCGACCATTACCTTGTACCTTATTCATTCTCCATTAACGAATGCAATCCCTTCATTCCATTGCGCTGACACTTGTTCCCGGAGTTGGCGACGTTCTGATTCGCCAGCTTGTCAGTTATTGTGGCAGCCCTGAAGCCGTGTTTACTTCACCCGTTGCCAAACTTCTCCGGATTCCGGGTATTGGCGAAGTTATAGCCCGCGCCATTCGGCAACCCACCGTTCTGACCGAGGCCGAGCAGGTTGCGAGGCAAGTAGAAAAACTCAAAGCCCGCGTTCTTTTTTACACGGATGCTGATTTTCCAGCCCGGCTTCGCGGCCTTTACGACGCCCCCGCCCTACTTTACTATCTGGGCGAGGGCAACCTGAACCCAGCCCGAACTATTGGTATAGTAGGAACGCGGCAAGCCACCGATTACGGCCGACGGGTTACAGAGGAGATTGTGCAGGCCATGCAACCGTATGGTGCTACCGTAATCAGTGGGTTGGCGTATGGCATCGACATTGCGGCCCACCGGGCTAGCACAACGAATGGATTGCCAACCATTGCCGTAATGGCCAGTGGTGTGGATGTTATTTATCCCTCGCAACACCAGAAAACAGCCCAGGAAATGCAGTTTTTGGGTGGTTTACTCACCGAAAGTCGGCCCGGCGTAAAACCAGATGCCCGCTTGTTTCCGGCCCGCAACCGAATCATTGCGGGGCTGAGCGATGTGGTCGTTGTGGTGGAAGCTGCCGCCAAGGGAGGTGCCCTGATTACCGCCGAGTACGCCAACAACTACCACCGCGAGGTTTTTGCGGTGCCCGGCCAGTTGAATCAGACCTTTTCGATGGGGTGCAACAAACTGATCCGCGAAAATCGCGCTCAGATTTATACACGCCCCCAAGACCTTATCGAAGCCGTTCGCTGGGATGCTCCGGCTACACCCAGCGGTACTGTTCACCCGCGCACGGCGGCTCCTACCCTCCCCATTGATGTCACTGAAGAAGAGAGCCAGATTCTGTCGCTGCTGCGCCAGATACCCGACTGCCACATTGATGATTTAAGCTGGAAAAGCACCATTCCAATGGGGCAATTGGCTGCTCTGCTGCTCAACCTGGAGTTTAGCGGCTTTGTAAGATCCCTTCCGGGAAAAAAATATCAGTTGGTTTGAGTCACATGGCCAACCAACGTAACTGCTTCGACAGCCTCGCGTACATCGTGAACGCGCAGTATGGACGCTCCTTTCAGCAGCGCAACTGTGTTCAGCACTGTGGTGCCGTTCAGTGCTTCGTCGGCGGTGACTCCAAGCGTACGCCAGATGGTCGATTTACGGGATACCCCCACCAACAAAGGTTCATTGAACACCTGAAAGGCTTCCAGTTGATTCAGGATCGTGAAATTATGGGCGGGCGTTTTAGCGAAACCAAAACCAGGGTCCAGAATTATGTCTTTTGGGCCCAATGCACGGAGGTTGGCAAGTTGTTTGCCAAGTTCGTCAATCACTTCCAGAGTTATATTGTCGTATTTAGCTAGCGACTGCATCGTTTGGGGAGTGCCCCGCATATGCATCAGTACGTACGGGACTCCCAGTTCGGTTACCGTTCGAAACATCGCCGGGTCGAGTGTACCACCAGCAACGTCGTTCACCAGGCAGACACCGGCTTCAACGGCTTGCCGGGCTACGTCGGCCCGGAATGTATCGACAGAAAGAAGGGCGTCGGGCCAGGCGCGAAGAATAGCGGCAATGGCGGGAAGAATACGGTCGACTTCTTCAGCCGGGCTAATTTCGGGCGCACCAGGCCGGGTAGAGTAACCGCCAATATCGAGGAAAGTAGCCCCCGCTCGAAGCATTTGCCCGGCCCGTTCGACCACTTCTGTCGTTACCGATTTAGTATTTCCCAAGCGACTACCGGCATAAAAAGAGTCGGGTGTTACGTTCAGAATACCCATTACGGCAGGGCCGTGGCTCAAGTCGATGAGTCTTCCCCGGCAATTCAGCATTTTTTTCGTATTTTGCGACATTAATTATGAATACAGAAACCCAATATCGGCAGGTTGTTGATCGCTGCAAAGCGTTGTTCCTGAAAAAAAACCAGGACTATGGTACAGCTTGGCGCATTTTACGGCTCCCGAGCATTACCGACCAAATTTTCATTAAGGCTCAACGAATCCGAACCTTACAGGAAAAAGGTGTGTCAAAGGTAGGTGAAGGTATTGAGCCGGAGTTTGTCGGCATCATTAATTACTGCGTGATGGCCCTGATTCAGCTAAAACTGCGTGATGACCGTCGAACCGACATTCCAAGTGCTGAACTGGAACAACATTACGACGACCAGATGAACGGAGTAATGAACCTGCTGTTTGCCAAAAACCACGATTATGGCGAGGCATGGCGCGATATGCGAGTGAGTTCGATGACCGATATTATTTTGATGAAACTGCTCCGAACCAAGCAAATTGAAGATAATGCAGGAGCAACATTAGTCTCGGAAGGAGTCGATGCCAATTACATGGACATGATTAATTATGCCGTTTTTTGCCTTATCAAACTGAGCGAATAGATTACTAACTTACGAATGGAAACCAGCGTAGCTACCCCCAAAGTAAAAACCGGTACCACCGGAATGCTTATTGCCGCCCGAATCGCCCGCTATCTGGTCGGTGTCATCTTTATAATCTCGGGCCTGATCAAGCTCAACGACCCTGTCGGGACCCAGATAAAGCTGGAAGAATACTTCGAAGTGTTTGCCCAGGATTTACCTGCTTTGCACGGCTTTTTTGAAACACTCATTCCGGCAGCCCTGTTTATTGCGGTGGGCATGTGCGTGCTAGAGGTAGTACTCGGTGTGGCTTTGTTGACATCGTACAAACCCAAGCTAACCACTTGGATACTGTTAGCATTGGTGAGCTATTTTACCATTCTGACGTTCTATTCTGCCTATTTCAACCAGGTGACTGACTGTGGCTGCTTTGGCGATGCGGTCAAATTAAAACCCTGGACTTCGTTTACTAAAGACATAGTGCTGATGGTGCTGATTTTATTCATCATTGGCCACCGCAACCGGATGCCCTCTCGCAAAACTGGCTGGATTGTGGGTTTGGCAACCATTCTTTCGATTGGCCTCGGCATCTACGCTATCGAGTTCCTGCCCCCGCTCGATTTGTTGCCCTATGCCGTTGGTAAAAGCATTCCAACGCAAATGAAAGCTTCGGAAGAGCTTCGGTACAAGTATATCCTGACCAAAGATGGCAAAGAAGTAGAATTGGACAAGTACCCGACTGAGCCGGGCTACACATTCAAGGAAATGGTGTTGCTCAATGAAAACGCCAAACCCAAAATCACCGATTATCGCGTTTGGAACGATGCTGAAGGAGACTTTACCCAACAGACATTTGAGGGTAATAAGCTTTTTGTGATCATCAAAAATGTGAAAGACTTCGACGCGGGTAGTATGCCCGCTATTCGGTCGTTGCTGAAAGGTTTGCAGGGTTCCGCCGTTACACCTTACATTCTGACCTCTGTAAGTAACGACGAAATTACGGCCTTCATGAAAGAGTATCAGTTGGAAGCTAAAGTGTATCAGGCCGATGCAACCGTTCTCAAAACCATCAGCCGTTCCAACCCCGGTACCTGGCTCCTCAGTAACGGCACTGTTCGGGGCAAATGGCACGTTAACACCACGCCTACAGCGGAGGAGGTTAAGCAACTTGTTAATTGAGTGAATTAG
>Ga0105049_10003876_pt1 | contig 17622 bp, 16 predicted proteins | sample MAT06_FD_78087 | JGI IMG/M metagenome (GOLD analysis project Ga0105049, IMG submission 78087) | Freshwater microbial communities from Lake Fryxell liftoff mats and glacier meltwater in Antarctica - MAT-06 | ecosystem: Environmental > Aquatic > Freshwater > Ice > Liftoff microbial mat | place...
GAAAAAGAACGACCTCTGCGCTCCTTACGCCAGCGTCATCGATATCGACAGCGCGAAGCTGCCGGGCGCCGAGACGGTGAACGCGTGGAGCTCGGAGCAGTTCACCGGCGCCCTTCGCCACGAGCCTGCGAACCCCGCGTTCAATGCGTCGCTAAGGCAACTCGTTCACGTCGGCTTCAAGGTCGCGGCCCAGATGGGCGACCGCTACCTGAAGATGCTCGAAGCGAATGAAGCGATCATCGCGAAGAACGTGACGGGGAATTTGTTCGAGCGCCATCTCAAGCCGTTGTTCGTCGGGGACTGACCGTAAGTTTCCCGACACCACCCCGACTGGGGAAAGAGTTGGACAGTGAGCTCGTGTCCCTCAACAGGCGGCCGCCCAATGCAGCGCTTCGCCTCAAGGGGCTGAAAAGTTCTCGCCACTCGTCTCTCAATGCGAGGCGTTCGTCTTCACTTCACGACGACGCAGAAATCGACCTGGAGCGGAGCGAGTTCCGGGCGAGCACTCAGGTCGTGGACGATCTGGCTGGCCTCGCGGGCGGAGGTCGTCTCGAAGCAGACCATCAGCCGTCGTTCACCATTCCAGCGAATATCGATGCCCTCCGCCCGGCCGCGAAGCAGCGATTGCACGAGGCCCGAGATCGGGTCGGCTCGCGGTTCCTCCGGGGCCTGGCCTCGAACCACGAGCGTCTTATTTTGAGTGATCGGCTGGATTCGCCACTGCACATCAAGCTCCGAGCCCTGCGGAGCGCGTGACTGCGTGCGAGGCAGGCCATCGGCAGGGGTCCAGCCTTCGCCCATATCCTTGGCGGCCGGTACGGACTGCCAGGGCTGTTCCTCAGCCTTGAGGGCCGCCGGGCGAGTCGGGGCAATCGGAGTCACCAGCAACGTCGGCAGCGACGCGGGGGCCGCGGGGGCCGTCGTCGGCATCACGGGGATCGGTGGCGGCAACTCGGGGATTCGTGGCAATGCTGCGAAAGTCGAAGCCTGCCCGCTCGTCCGGATCAGCTTCGGCGGCGTCGCGGAGATGGCACGGCCATCCGGCAACTTCGGCAGCAGCGGGGGGGTTGTCGTAGGCGAGGGCTGTGCCCGGCTCGTCGGCACGGGAGGCAACGCCGGCATCGGCACCGGGGGCACAGGCATCGGCATGGGCACCGGATTCAACACGGGCAGCTTCGGTGTGCTCACAGGCATCGGCGTGACAGCGATCGGGGCCGGCGGAATCAGCGGTAACGAGGGCGGCGGAGTCAGCATCGGCGGTGTCGGCATCAACATCGGCGGCGGTGTGACTGAGGGCGTGACAGACGTGAACGAGTGCGGAGCGGGTGTCATCGACACCGACGGCGGCGTCAGCACCGGCGGCGTGGTGAACATCGGCGCGGTCGGCGTGGGCGCGATCGGTGCCGGGGTGAACGAAGGCGGGCTCGACGGCGTGAAGGCCATGCGGCCGACCGGCTCCGGGGGCAGCGTCGACACTCGCGTGACCGCGGGCGGACGATACGCCGGCGGTTCGGTCCCCACGCTGGAACCGTCACCCGACGACACCGGCACCGGGAACGCACCGGGCGTGGCGCCGGTCAGCGAGTACCAGTTCGCGCTGGCTCGCGGATACTGCCCGGAAGGCGAGTAAGGATTCGCACCCGGCGTGGTGGTGCCATAGCCATACCAGCGATAAGCGGGCGGCCCGGCGAGCACGGTGTTGCCGGTGGGTGTCACGCTCTGCAACGGCGAGGCCGCCGACGGCATCTCGCGCGGAGCCTGTTCCCGTGCCATCACTTCGCGAGGTGAAAGATCCCAGAGTTCTCGCGGAACCGTGAAGGATCGTGGTGCCATCGACGGCACGCTGGCGGGCTTCGGTGTTGACGATTCGCTGGTAAAGACGGTTCGCAGCTTGTCCATGCCGCGATCGAACATCGAGGGGGCCTTCGGGCTCACGAGATTCGCGGAGCCCGTCTCGATGCGGCCGAAGAAGGGCGTCGCCCGATCGGTGTTGGAAAAGGGCGACTGAGCGGAGGCCGGTTTGATCGTGGGGTCCGAGCCGTTGAGCCAGGTGGGGCCTGTGGTGGCAGGCTTCGCCCCGGCCTTCCGCGGCACCGGCGAAGTGGAAAGCGGTTCGCCGGGGCCATCGTCGATAGCGCCGCGAGCGACGGTGCGAATGTCAACATCGCTAACCGGTTGCGGGGGAAGCAGAATCGCGGCCCGGCCGGTCGATTGTGCGACCGCGGGCGAAGCGAGCCCGAGCAGCCCGAACGCGGCAGCGAACACTCCTCCACGAATGCGGCGGAGGGTCCAGAGGGTGTTCCCGCGAGGGGTGGAAGCCTTCGTATTCACGGTTCCGATCCTTCGGAAAAAACCTGCGGGGTCCATCCCCGACCGATCGCATCACGTCCGCACGGCCACGGGGGCCTTCACCAACTTCGTTCATCGCTTCGGCATCGGCCGCCCGGAGCCGCCGCCCTGTCCCTGTCCCTGGTTGCCAACACCGAGCATTCCGGGCCGCATGCCACGGCCGCCTGAACCAGCGGTTGGGAAGTATCCCATTGTGTTGCTGAACACGACCGGATGGCCCGCGGGGGGCAGCAGCCGTCCAGGCCCATCGGGCTCGGCCAGAGGGTCCGGCCCGTACTGTTCCTGGAAGAACGGAGGCCGCTGGCCGCCCATCCCCATCCCCGGTGCGCCCTGCGAACCCATCGAGTTCGAGACAGTGCCGGGGCGAACGCGGTAGTAGTAGTTCACCGCGGGGTTCCCGTTCTTCTGCATGTTCAAGTACGGGCTCAGCGGCTGGCTCGACCGGTTGAACTGGTTGGGCGCGAACGGCCCCTGGTTCGTGTACGGCCCGTAAGCATTGCTGTTGATCCCGTACCCGAAGCCCATGGACGGGGAGCCTCCCCCCGATCCATTGCCATAGCCGCCGTAACCTCCGGGAGCTCCTTGCTGTCCCTGAGCATGCGCAGCCGCCCCGAAGGACGCTACACAAACCATTGCCAACCACAGTTGACCCCGCATGGCATCACCTCTTGGAAGCGATTCGGACACCCGACGTCTCGCTTCCCATCCTATTGGGCCGCGTCTACCATCTCGCGGTCAGCCGCGAGTGACCCTCTCAGCATAGTTCACATTCGGGCCTTACTGGCCGTTGAATCCGAATCCTCGACCCGAAATCTGATTCACCGTGTTCGCACCGAGCAAGGTCACACCTAAGATACGTTCGACTGGCGAGAGGACTCGTGCCAGCACCGTATCGATGGTGACGATGCGCTGGGCCTTCACGTACACACGGTCGCCCGGCATGATCTGGTAGTTCGTATGGGTGACCGCGTGCTGCGTGATGCCGACCCAGTCCACCGGCAGGATCTGCCAGGGATGGTTCGGATGCGGGCAGCGTCGCGCCACCCAGATGTTCCGCTTGGAGGCGACCGGCGGCAGGCCGTTGATGTTGCCGATGGCGTCCAAAACCGTCTCGCTGCCGGTGAGCGGGAACGGGTAGACCTGTTCGCCCGCACCGCCGCCATCGGTGATCACGTAGTATCGCTTGCTGTTGTAAGCGAGGACGTCCACGATCACGACGATGTTCTGAGGCTTCGTGCCATACTCCTTGAGCGTCGGGTTCTGGGCCAAATGCTGGCGAATCGCGTCGGACGCCTGTTCCAGGGACAGGCCCGCAATCGGCAGCGAGCCCCAGAAGCCCAGACCCACGCTGCCGTCGATTCGCACCTGGAACGACCCGGAAATCGCCTGAGTCGGCAGGGGAACGACGGTTTCCTTCTCCCGGCCATTGTCATCCTTGGTTGTGCTCTTGAGCACCACCTCGATCAGGATCTGGTCGGGCGGTTCGATCACATATGGCGGCAGCGTCACCTTCTGCAACTCGCGCGGCACGGCCCCTTCGGGCGGGACGCTGATCGGCTGAAGCGGCGGCGGGCTGCCGTGCAGCCCCATGCCATGCGGACCCATGACGCCACCGACGCAGCCCGTGCCCGTGAGGGCCAGCAAGCCCACGATCAGCGTGGCGATGCACCGGTGTTGGCAACCTGTAACCCGCATGGGTGCTCCCTCGACTTCCCATCTTCCCTGGTCGCACCAGCCGAACTGACGGCGCGAAAGGGAATTCTCCCGTGATCGCTGGTGTTATCGGCGCCGCCGTCATACCAGCTACAACTTTCCCGACCGATCTGCGCGGTATCGTCGTTAAAGTCGAACAGGAGATATTGCCCGGATTACCAGAATGGTGAGACTGGTGAACATGGGTGGCGAACCAGGCCGTTGCGTGGGCCACCCCGTCGCCCCCTGACGCTCCGGGATCGCTGGGGATCGCTGGGCCCCTCGGCTTGCATTCGCGAGCTTGGCGGGATATAGCCGCGCCTCTATCGATTCCATCACGATTCCGCGAGGTGCCGCATGGCTGCGACACGAACCCTGGGCTACGGACTGGCTTTGCTTCTCGTTGGTGGCGCCGTCGCGGAAGGACAGTTCGCGGTCGATCGGCCGAACTCGCCTCCCGCCACACGGCCGATGCCCGCGGCGCCGAGTGCGACCGGCTTCCAGCCTGCGTCTCCGGCAACTCCGGGGGTGGTGCCCGCCGGTGGCATAGCTCGTACGACCCCATCGGCCCAGCCGCGCACGCCCAGCGAGCCGGCGCCGCTCGATGTCCTCATGCCGTCCACCCTCACGAACCACGAGTTCGCGCTCAAGCCGGAGCACGGGGCGTACGTCATCTGCGTTCGCAGCTACAGTCGGCCGGCCTGGGTCACGAACGGGCCGGCGGCTATGAGCCTCGCCGAGGGCATGGCGAACGAGATTCGCACCGTCCAAAAGGCCCCGGCTTATCTCTTCGAGCATGTTTCCGAGGAGAAGAAGGCCGAGTTCGCTCGCCGTGAAGCCGCCCGCCGCGAGCAGGAGCCGTTCCTGAAGGCCCTGGAGCTGCAACGTCAGCGAGCCATCGTTCAGGGCTCGACCTTCCTCGAACCTGAACGAGGCGTCGATGTGATCCGGTACAAGACCGTGCGTTACAACGATCAGTATGCGGTGATCATCGCCGGCTTCCGCACCGACGCGGACGCTCGCAAAGCCCTGGACATCATCCGCAAGTGGCCCCTCCCCAAGAACAAGAACCTGCTGGACGCCAGCGACATCCAGAAGATCGGAGCCGACGGCAAGAGCGTGATCGAGCAGGCGTTCCTCAATCCGTATGCCCAGGCTTTCGTGACGCCGAACCCGACGATTCCCCGAGCCGCGGTGGCCCCGACTTCGAGCGTGGATGAGTTCACGATGAGGCTCAACGAGGGTCGGCCACACAACCTTCTCAAAGCCAAGAAGCCCTGGACCCTCGCCGTGAAGCAGTTCTCGGCTCCCGCGTCGATTTCGAGTGCAGGGTCTACCAAGAGCATGGGCCGCACGGGCAGCGACGGTGCTGACGTCCTCAATGCCGGCGCCGAGATGGCCGAGCAACTCGTGCGAATGCTCCGTGGGATGAAGGACAAAGACGGCCGGAGTAAGAGCGAAGAAGCGTTCGTGCTTCACACTCGGGTGGGAACGCTCGTCACCGTCGGCCAGTTCGACGGCCCGGACGACCCCGCCTTGCTGGAGACGCGCCGCCGACTGATGAAGATGAACTTCGAGATGTCCGAACAGATCAACGTCCCCGGCCGACCGCTGAGCCCCCAGGATCGCCTCTTCTCGGACAACATCCTGCCAATCCCCATCCCTCGATAAGCCTCAGGAATGGACCGTGGTAGTGAGAAGAGGGATGGTCCCACGCGAAGTTGTGCCCGGGCCGAATATTTCGCCTGTAGCGTAAAACGGGCTCCGAAGGCGAAGCGAATCGTGGGATTTAGCCAGCGCTGAAGTGGCGAAGCTGCGACACCTCGATATTATAGGAGATGTTCGCCAATTTCTTCTCAAACTCCTTAAAAACCGTGATCGAGAATTCCCTGACATCCCTCGCGTCCCCGGCAGCGGTGGGCACCATCCTGCTCGTCGACGACGACGATGCGGTTCGGGGGTACTGTCAACAGGTGCTCGAACTCTTCGGCTGTCGCGTGCAACCTGCGGAGAGTGCCAGCGCGGCCCTGGAGATTGCGGCGATTCACGGCGAACCGCTCCGCCTGCTCATGACGGACGTGCTGATGCCTGGAATGAACGGCCGTGAACTCGCCGACCGCCTCCTGGCCCGTCAACCTGATCTTCGGGTGCTTTTCATATCCGGCTTCCATTCCGACGAAGTGCTCCAGGCCGGAATCGAGGAGGATCGCGTTTATTTCCTCGCGAAGCCGTTCAAGCCGTCGTGCCTGCTCGCGAAGCTCCGCGAGATCATGGGGTGAGGCAAGGTTTCGCGGTCGCGATGTGCCCACCCGCGTGGCTGTGCGCCCCGCCCCGTCGCTCACGCTCCGGGTTCGCCCTGGGATCGCCGTGATTCACTTCCCCGCGGGCACCAGGTACAGCGTGAAACTGAAGGTCGTTGTCTGTCCGCCGTTGCGGATGGTGAGGTCGCGTTGGCCGTCGATGCTGCCGACGACATCCCGTTCCTGGATGCGGATCGCCAGCGTCTTCATCTTCTGCACGTGAGCCCACTCGTTCGTCGAGGATTCGCGACTCACATCGAAGTATGTCAGGTTCGGCGCCGAGGGCAGATCGCGTGGCGGCCGGGGGCTCGGCGTGAACCGTAGGCCTTCCTGTCCCTTGGTGAAGATCGTGTCAACGCGGTCCGAGCTGCCGATCTTCATGCCCAGGCGTTCCGGGCGAGTCAGCATTTTGATGACGTCCTCATTGGTCGCGTTCGAGCGCACGCCGAGGAACATCTGCCAGCCGGTCTCGAGCCAGGCGGATTCGAGGGCCACCTGCATTCGCAGGCCGCTGCCGATGAAGGGGCGTTCCTCGTAGGTCGGGTCGTCGCCTTCGAGCAGGGCGTCGATGTGCTGCTTCACCGTCCAGAAGCACGCGGCCGGGTCGTCGTGGTCGTACCGCGGAATCGTCGGCGTGCGAGCGTCCTTGCCGAGGATCGCCAGCCTGCCGACGAGCCGGCAAAGCTCTGTGTAGGCGTCCCAGGGATGCACGCCAGGAGCCTGGGCGATGTTCGAGAGCACCGAGTAGCCCTCGTTCATCACGCCGAGCTTGTACATGCGACGAGCGTCGCCAGGGCTGTGGCTGTCGAACGAGATGCCGCGGGAAACGGCCTGCCCCGCGAGGACTTCGATCTTCTTGTTGAGGCGGAAGAAGATCTGCTGGAGGATCTCGACTTGCAGGCCGGCCCAGGCGTCGCAGCCCACGATCGGGGGAATGAAGCCAGGGGCGAGTCGGGGCGTCGCTTCGGCGCGTTCGGACTTCTCAAGCCTGGCAAGCGGCAGCACCTCGTACCCGGAGCGGTCATCGTCGCCCAGCAGCAGGCGGACGTCCGGAGCACGGAACGACACGGACTGCGGGTTGACTCCGGTGTTCTCGTCAGGCACCTGCAATGGCACGACCTTGAACCGACCGGGGCTCGTGGAGCTGGCCGTGGTGACGTTCGGCTGGCTCGCCCGCCACTTTGGAATCGCGAGGAACACGTCAAGCGAGGTGCGGCCGAGGAAGGGTGTCTTCAGGTCCATTTCCGGCAGGGCCGCGTCTTCCGGGAGGCTCAGCGTCGTGCCGTCGCGGAAGCGAGCTTCGAGTTCCCGGACGACGAGCCGAAAGCCGCCCAGGGCCTCGGCATCGATCACACATCGGCGAAAGCCCCAGGAATACCAGCACGCGGACTGGGTGCTCTGGGCCACGAGTCGGGCGTTGAACCGGTCCGAAGCCTGGAAATGGTGAGGTCGAAGGAAGACACCTTCATACCAGTGAACAGGCCTCGGCGTCATGGCGATCTCGGGACGCGGAACGGAATCGAGAGACACGCTGGTATTAGAACCTGATCGGGTCGTTGAACAGGGCGTGATCGATTCAGGCCTGCTTCTTCACGAGCGGGATGGTCAGCCCCGGGCCACGAATGTGATGATGGAGCTCGTCGAAGCTTGCGGGGGAAACCGCTTCGAGTATGTTCTGGGCCTGTGCCGTGCTCTCGACAGGTTTGGCCGGAACCTCGTTTCCGTAAGTCGTCTCGGTCCAGCCTTGCCAGTCGGCGTCGAGATTGAGGTTCGACAGCCGTGCGATGGCTTGTGCCGCAGCGTTGGCAAGGAGTTCCATGTCCGTGCTGTGAAGGGCCCCTGTGAGTTCGAGAACGGTTACATGGCGGCGTGGCAGCCCGAGTTTCCGGAACGCATAGAGCGCGCCGCTCGTGATGGCGGCGAGCCAGTTCGCGAGGGAGTAGGAGGCCGCGATGTCGTTGAGCCCCTGAATGCTGTGGAGAGGGATTCCCTCGGCTGCCACAAGCGGACCGCCTCCAAAGGGCGAGGTCCGGGTCAACTTCAGATTCAGCCACCGCCCGTCAATTCCGGTGAGGCGAAGCTCGCAGAGGTCGAAGGCAGCGTTCGTGGCGGTCGATTCCATTGGATCACACTTCGTAAGGGCTGGCGCATCAACAATTGTCGGGATTTCCGTTTCAAACCACGTCAATTGAACCAGAATCATCGACGCTTTTTTGGTCGGTGACCGGACGTGATTCCAGTTACCGCTCGATTCGGAAATCGAGTGTGGTCATGATGTTAAACTCGAGAATGAAGTGATTCCAGCTTTCGACATGATTCCACCAAGGGGTGGGAGGGTCGGCGCTGGAATCAACCGGTGAGCGACGAGCCGGCTCGCTCATTGCTCGGACAGTTGTTGATACCTTGACCCTAAGGTGCCACCGCGCGAATGTCGACGATCCCGTCCTGAAGAACGAGGCCGCCGACCACCGTGATGAGCGAATCGGCGCCACAGCCAAATGTCCCCGAGAGATTGTTCAACGTGAGCACCGTGCCGGCCGCTCCAAGCGTCAGTTCTCCGGCCGCTCCAAGCGTCGGTTCGCCGGCCGCAACCGCTGGCCGGCCTTGCCCGAGTACTTTCGGATGCATGTGGCATTCGTCAGGCGCTGCCCAGACTTTGCCCTCGCAATCCTGGACGTAAACGTAATCGCCCGAGAAGAGTGAAGGGGCGAAAAGTGTGCTGTCCGGGTTGCGTCGGTGGCTTTCCCGGTCTTTGGGCATATAAGCGGAAAGGGGCACGGGAACACCCGGCTCTCAATCGATACGATACTCGAATCGTTCACGAATCTAAAGAGAGATTTCCCCATGAGGATAACGACTCGCACGTCCACCGACGAGTGACTCTTCTCGACAAATCGCGGACGGGTGTGCAGGCTACTCGGTTCTCGGTAAGAATTGGCCGCTTCCGTGAAGCCGGGGTAAGATGGCGTTCAGTTTCCACCCGAGGGCTGCGATGCGGGACCATCTCGCGAAACCGACGTACGACATTCTGCTCCACGGCCTCAAGCTGCGGGACCGCGTTGCCAACGGCGATCGGCCGAACCTCGGCGGCGAACAGGCCAAGCTCAAGGGGATGCTCGGCAGTGCGAACCAGCCACCTCCCTGGGGCGGCGGGAACGATCCGAACGTCTCCGTCGCCATGGGCGGCGGCAATAGCGAGTTCCTCGGCATTCGCTATGCGCTCGCGTGCTGGCTGGACGAAACGCTGATCGAAGCCGGCTGGCGTGAGTGGGACGAGAACAAGCTCGAGGCGGCCCTTTACCGCACCAACATCCGCTACGGCAACTTCTGGCAGCAAGCCCGACTCGCGGAATCCGCCCCCGCCGCCGCCGATGCCCAGGAAGCGTTCCTCCTCTGCGTGCTCCTCGGCTTCCGTGGCGAGATGGGGGAGAACACCGATCGCCTGAAGGAGTGGGTGCACTCGCATCGTTCGCGGGTGACGCGCGAGATGGGGAAGGAGTTGCCCTCGTTGCCGGAGAAGTCGCCGGTCTCCGATGTGCCGCCGCTGACGGGCATCGAGGGCTATCGCAAGATGACCCAGCGACTGGTGGGCACCTTGCTCTTCGCCGTGCCGGTGGTGGCGTTCCTGGTGGTGATGATGTTTCGCTAACCCTCCGCTGGTCAATCTCGAGGTTGTCCCGAATGAGCTTGCTTGACAAAGGCGGCGACATCTTTCGCTGGGCGATGGGGGCCGTTGTGCCCATGTTCGTTCGCCCCGGGTCGCCGACGGGGCTGGCGTGGTTCGTCCACCTCGTACTTCTCACCGCCCTGGCCGTGGGTCTTTACTTCGCGCAACCTCACCTTGGCGTCACCGTGAACGTCGGCCGGGGGCCGGGCTGGTTCCGCCCCTATTGGTTGCCGGTGCTCTTCCTGCTGGCGTACGCATTGCTCTGGGCCGTAGCGTGGCTGTGGCTGGCGCTCGCCCCGAACCAGCCGACGACCGATTTCCCGGACCTCGACGCCGCGTGGGATGAGATCGTCGCCTCCCTGGAAAAAGCGGGTATCGGCCTCGCGGATACGCCGCTTTTCCTCGTCTTCGGCTCGCAGCCAGCGGGCTTTGAACCGCTCTTCCGAGCGCTGCCCCATGGCCTGACAGTGACGGGCGGAACAAGTGCCGGATCGCCGTTGAAGGTCTTTGCGAATCGCGAAGGGATCTACCTCGCCGTCCCCGGCGCGAGCCTGCTGGGCATCCAGGAACTCGGCGGCGTCTCCAGCGAAGACTTCGGCGGCGGCGGTGGCGCCGAGTTCCTCCAGAGCATCGGTGCCGGGCAGTCGATCGGCCTTGGCGCTTCGATCGGCATGAGCGCCGCTGCGGGCAGCGTGGGCCCCGGCAGCGTGGGCGGCGGCGGGCCGTTGCAGGAGATTCAACGCATCATCCGCCGGGCCCGCGACGAGAATCGACCTCTCACGGACGCGGAGAAGCTTCGTGTCCGCGATCTCTCCGGCGGCGGTGGGGGTGGTGCCCCGGCTCCGAAGCCGACGCCAGCGGGGTCATCGGCAAAGTCCGGCGCATCGATCCTGCAAAATCCCCAGGTGGCTGGCGAAGCCGCGGCCCGGTTGGGGCATGTCTGCCATCGCATCGCTGCCACGCGCTGGCCGCTGTGCCCGATCAATGGCGCCTTGCTCGCCGTGCCGATGAGCGAAGCCGACAAGGACGAATCCGCCCAGCAATGGGGCCTGGTGGCCCGCGAAGATCTCGCCGTGGCCGAGGCCTCGCTGAAGCTGCAATTCCCTGTCTACGCCGTCGTCGGTGGGGCCGAGGATCTGCCGGGTGGGCAACTCTTCTTCGAACGATTCGCGGCCGATAAGGGCAACCAGCGGCTCGGCAAAGGCTTCCCACTCAATCCGGAACTGAAGCCAGCGGACGCTCCCGAGGCGGTGGAAAAAGCCGTCGCCTGGATCTTCGGCAACCTGCTGCCGTACTGGTCCCTGCGACTGACAAAGATCGACCCTGCCGGCACCGGCCCGGAAACGCGGGACAACGCCCACCTCGTTCGTTTCCTCGCGGAGGTAAGCCGTCGAGGTGCTCACCTCGCCCGCTTGCTGAGCCGAGCGGTCGTGCCGGGCGACCGTGCCCCGACCTTTGGCGGCTGTTACCTCTCCGTGGTCTCGCAGGCCAGTCCGGACGAAGCGAAGTTCGCGAAGGAGTTCTTCCGCAAAGTCGAGAGCACGCAAGGCTACGTGGCCTGGACGGACGAAGCTTTCGCGGAGGATGCAGGCTACCGCTCCACCACGAAGCTGGGCTACCTGGCCCTGATGGCGATCCTCATCGCGGTGCTGGGCATCGCGGGATACGTCGCCGCCACGAAGTGGATGAAGTAACTCGCGAGGTTGGCCAACGTTCAAGCAGGGAAGAACACGGACTCTTTGGGTTTTGACCTTGCCCGGGATTGACTCGGGAACGGCATGGGCTTATATCCCCGCACCCTTTGTCCTGCACCGGGGAAATCGATGCGAAACTTCGCCCTGACACTGGCCATCGCGGGCCTCGCGGGCGCTCTCCCCGCCGCGGAGCCGCTTCCCGGGATTATCCCGCAGGCGGCGAGGGTTCCCACATCAACAGCGGCCTCCGCTCAGCCACTGGCTACACTTGCTCCTGCGGCGCCGCCCACGGCCTCGGATCCCGTGGCGACGCTCTCGGGCGACTGGCGTGCCACGGTCGAACAGTCCAAGCAAGGCCCCGAGGTCGGGCTGGACCTGATGCTTGGTATGCAGACCGGTATCCGCCCCAATGTCGGGTTCGCCCTGAATGAGCGGTCCGCGGTGGTGGTCGAAGGTTTTTATGGGGCCTTGCTCACGAAGTTCGGAGCCTCCGAAGGAGGCGGGGCCGGCCTCCGCTGGGTGACGACCCGAGGCGGATCTGATGCCGTCACCTTTGGGCCGGGCGTGGATGTGCTCTTCAACTTCGACGATGGGAAGGCAGCCTTCATCGCCCCCACGATCGACCTCGCCTGGCGTCACTGCTTCGGCCAGCGAGCCGGCCTCGTGCTCGGCGTGAACGCGGGCGTCGGTGTCGGCATCAGCGGCCGTGAGGATGACTCCGACGGCAAGAAGGTGACCGGCAAAGTCACGCCACTCATCAGCTTCTACTCGGGCCTGCGCTATTGAGCAACGAACTCGAATCCACTAGCGATCAAAGTGCCGGTCGCAGACCCCAGTGGAGTGTGGCACCGGTGCGTCGCATCTTGCACCGGCGAGACGCCCACGATTCCGCAGGCTATTGCGCCGATGCAAGAGTCCCTGACTCGCGAAACCACTTTTAAGTCAGCTCTTCCCCCACCTCCCGGAAGCGGTAGCCGACGCCGCGGACGGTTTCGATGAGTTCCGGGGAGGCGCCTTCCGCACTGAGCTTCTTCCGGAGTGTCTTGATGTGGACGTCGATCGTCCGCTCCAGCACGATCGACCCTTCACCGATGGCCGCATCCATGAGTTGATGGCGGCTGAACGCCCGGCCCGGTTGGCGGAGCATGCATTCCAGCAGCTTGAACTCCGTCGGCGTCAACTCGATCGGCGTTTCGTTCACCATCACCTTGTGGCGAACGCGGTCAATCTTCACGACATCGTGCTCGATGACATCGCCCGCATCGGTTTTCCCTTCCACGCGGCGAAGCAGGGCCTTCACCTTCGCCAGCAGCACTTTGTTGCTGAACGGCTTCGTCACGTAGTCGTCCGCTCCCATCGAGTACCCGACGACGTGGTCGCTCTCCTCGGACTTCGCCGTGATAATGACGACCGGAATCTCTCGCGACTTCTCACCGTTGCGAAGCTCGCGTAGCACGGAGAGGCCATCCATGCCGGGCAGCATGATGTCCAGCAAGATCAGGTCGGGCAGCAGGGCCTGGGCTTTGCGAAGGCCTTCCTGTCCGTCGTGCGAAATGATTGTTTCGTAGCCTTCCCGGCCGAAGTACCAGGCCAGGTTTTGCGTCAGCGAACGTTCGTCCTCGACGATCAAGATCCTGGGCTGGGGCACGGTCACCTCCAGTAATGAGTTGCCGACGGGCGACGGACCCACAATGGTCGGCTTGGGATAAGCGGCAATCATGGCAACACTCCACTCTAGTTTGGACAGGCGGAGATGTTGTAGCCCGCAAGTATGAAGAAGCCGAGAAGGCCCGATGAAGGCCTCAATTGAGGCTGCATCTCCAGCTGGACTTCCCGCTAACCGTGTCGCAGGACGCGAATACACTAAGCTTGAGGTTAAATACCCGGACCAGTGAGCCATTCGAATGCAGACTCGAAAGTATCTCTTCCCCAACGTGATCGAGTTGAACCTCCAGGCGAACCGTCCGCTTGGCGTCAATCTTTACCTCATCGACGGCGGCACCGAGTACGTGCTTCTCGACATCGGCCAGGACGACACGCTCGACGAAGTGATCGAACTCATCCGCGACATGGATTTCCAGCTTTCAAAGTGCAAGATGGTGATTGCCACGCACGCGGATGCGGACCACGTGCAGGGGCTCGCCAAGGCTCGCGAACGTCTCAAGGCGAAGACCGCGGCGCATCCTCGATCCTCCCAGGCCATCGAGACGGGCAACGCTGTCGAGACCTATGCCAAGATCACGGCCCAGGACTTCGACATCCCAATGCCCAAGTGCAAGATCGACCTGAAGATCGATGAAGGGGACGAAATTAAAGTCGGCAAGCTCAAGCTGAAGGTCTGGTCCACGCCGGGCCACACGCCGGGGCAGCTCAGCTTCAAACTGAACAACCTGCTCTTCAGCGGCGACAATCTGTACCAGGACGGCTGCGTCGGCGTCATCGACGCCCACCATGGCTCCAGCCTGCCGGAATACATCGCCTCGCTCGCACGCATCCGGGATGACGACTCGGAGTTCCTGCTGCCAAGCCATGGGCCGGTGTTCCGCCGCGATCCGAAGATGATTCAGAAGACAATCGACCGCCTGATGAAGTACCAGTACATGGCCGACTTCGGCACCTGTGCGGTGAGTTGGCCGCTGCAAGAACAGTGGGAGAGGGACATCCTCGGTGGAAAAATGCCGAGCCTGGAGTGATCACGGGCCTGTTGATCGCGGACGAGCTGCAAGACTGTCCCATTCGGCTATAATCCCTCCATGGCAGGTAACACTTTCGGCAAGCTGTTCTGTGTCACCACCGCGGGCGTCAGCCACGGGCCCGGGTACCTCTGCATCATCGACGGCTGCCCGGCGGGGCTCGAACTCTCCGTCGACGATCTCCTGCCTGACCTCCGTCGCCGCAAACCGGGGCAGTCCAAGCTCACCACCCAGCGCGACGAGGCGGACCTGCCCGAGATCTGGTCCGGCGTCTTCGAAGGCAAAACCGATGGCACACCCATCGGCCTGCTCTTCCGCAACGGCGACCAGAAGAGCGCGGACTACGGCGACATCAAGGACAAGTACCGCCCCGGCCATGCGGACTACACCTTCGACGCGAAGTTTGGCTTCCGGGACTACCGCGGCGGCGGCCGCTCCAGCGCTCGCGAGACCGTCTGCCGCGTCGCCGCCGGCGCCGTGGCGAAGAAGCTGCTTGCCCGCTCGGGAATTCACGTCCTCGGCTATGTCACGCAGGTCGGCGACGTGACGGCGAACATCCCCGACCCCACGACGATCACGCTTGATGACGTGGAGGCCACGCCCGTCCGCTGCCCCGATCTCGCCGCGGCCGAGAAGATGATTGCCCTCATCGACGAGGTCCGCAAGGATCGCGACTCGATCGGCGGGCTTTGCGAAATGATCGCCGTCGGCGTGCCCCCCGGCCTGGGCGAGCCGATCTTCGACAAGCTCAAAGCGGATCTCGGCAAGGCGATGCTATCCCTGCCTGCGGTGCTCGGCTTCGAGTACGGCAACGGCTTCGGCGTCGCCCGGCTTCGCGGCAGCGAGAACAACGACGCCTACCTGCCGCCGCCCCCCGGAATCCACACCGCCACCAATCGCCACGGCGGCATGCTCGGCGGCATCTCCAGCGGCGAGCCGATCCTCTGCCGGGTCGCCATCAAACCCACCAGCTCCATCCCGCGTGCCCAGAAGACGGTCACACGCAGCGGCGAACCCACCGAGATCGCCGTCCGCGGGCGACACGATCCCTGCCTGCTGCCTCGCTTCGTGCCGATGGGCGAGGCGATGTTCGCGCTGGTCCTCGTCGACCATCTCATGCGGGGCAAAGTCTGCAAGCTCGAAGGTTGAGCCTTCGTCCCCGCTGGCACATCGATTGCTTCTCTTCTCCTTCCGCACTCGCCCTGCGACTCAGTCCTCGGAAGGAAACATCATGTTCAAGCTTCACCTCATGGCTTTCGCCGTTCTCGGCACCCTGGCGGGATTGTCGTCCACAACCGCCCAAACGCCACCGGATGGGAAACGACCGGACCTCGTGCGAGCGCCACTCGAGGGAACCTATACCATCGTTTCGGGCGAGAAGAATGGCCAGGCGATCCCCGCGGATCACTTCAAGAACTCGGTCGTCCGCATCACCGGCGACGTGATGACCGGCACGGATCGTGAGAAGAAAGAGTTCTTCGCATGCACCTATGTGCTGTTGAACAAGCGAGAGCCGTGGAGCCTGGACATGAAGAGCACATCGCCGAAGGAAGGGATTGACGCCTTCGGCCTGGTGAAGAAGGACGGCGACAGCTTGACGATCATCTATTCACTGCCCGGCGGCGAGAAGCCGACCGAGTTCAAAACCAAGGACAAGCAGCACCTGTTCGTGCTGAAGGCGACTCAAGCCGGCAACTAAATTCGCTTCGCCGCAACGCGGAGTCCTCGAAGCGGAGCGCGTGACAGGCACGCGTTCGACTACGAAGACTCTGCGTTGCGTGACGCGAAGTTCACTTCCCGATATCCTCGTTCCACAGGTCCGGGCGGGCGGCGATGAAGTCCTTCATCATCGCGATGCACTTCTGGTCCTTCAGATCAATCACGTTGATGCCATTCTCCGCCAGCCAGTCCTGGCCGCCCTTGAAGTTGATCGATTCGCCGACGACGACGGTGCCGATGTTGAACTGACGCACCAGGCCGCTACAGAACCAGCAGGGGGAAAGCGTCGTCACCATGATCTTGTCGCCGTACCCGCCCTTGATGCGGCCCGCTTTGCGGAAGGCGTCCGTCTCGCCGTGGATGTGCGGGGCATCCTCCTGCACACGTCGATTGTGCCCCCGCCCCAATAGCTTGCCGGTGGAATCGAAGAGCGCCGCCCCCACGGGCACGCCGCCCTCGGCCAGGCCGAGCTGGGCCTCCTCGTAGGCGATGGCGAGTAGTTGGCGGAAGAAGGCATCGTCCTGTGGCATGGCTTCGTTCTTTCTCGAACTGTGGCACCGGCTTCTCGTCGGTGCGAGAGACCACATCCGCGAACCTCACACCCCCGTCGTCAGGGCCTTCTCGATCTCGGCACGAACGTCGCCGATCTTCACGCGGCGCTGTTGCAGCGTGTCCCGATCGCGGATCGTCACGGTATCGTCCTTGATCGTGTCGCCGTCGATCGTGATGCAGAACGGCGTGCCCGCTTCGTCCTGCCGGCGATAGCGACGGCCGACGGCACCCTTGTCGTCGAAGAAGACGTTGAAGTGCGGCTTCAGCGAGCGATAAAGGGCCATCGCCTTCTCGGGCATGCCGTCCTTGTTCACCAGCGGGAAGATCGCCGCCTTGATCGGCGCGAGCCGTGGGTGGAAACGCATCACGGTCCGCGTCTCCTTGTTCCCCTTGGCGTCGGTGACGGTGTCTTCGGTGAACGCCTCGCAGAGCACCGCAAGCGTGAAGCGATCGGCCCCGGCGCTCGGCTCGATGACGTGCGGCGTGAACTGATACTTCCCGATTTCCGCTTCGCTGGGATTGGTTTTCATCCACTCCTTGAAGGAGTTGGTCGTCCGCCCGGCGGCGTCATTGTTCCAGCGATCCTCGTCGAAGTACATGAACTTATCGCCAACGCCGGAGTGCTTGGCATGTTGAGTCAGGTCGTAAGCACCGCGGTGGGCCACGCCTTCGAGTTCTTGCGGGTCGGTGCTGAAGGGGAAGATGTATTCGATATCGGTTGTGCCCTTCGAGTAGAACGCGAGTTCCTCGGCACCCTGTTCCCGAGGCACGAGGTTGGTGCTCTTGAGCCCAAGGGTGCTGTACCAATTCTTGCGTAGATCGCGCCAGTATTCGTACCACTTCATGCTCTCGTCCGGATGGCAGAAGAACACGATCTCCAGCTGCTCAAACTCTCGGGAGCGGAACGTAAAGTTGGGAGGAGTCACCTCGTTACGGAAGGATTTCCCGACCTGAGA
>Ga0105049_10003878_pt1 | contig 17616 bp, 13 predicted proteins | sample MAT06_FD_78087 | JGI IMG/M metagenome (GOLD analysis project Ga0105049, IMG submission 78087) | Freshwater microbial communities from Lake Fryxell liftoff mats and glacier meltwater in Antarctica - MAT-06 | ecosystem: Environmental > Aquatic > Freshwater > Ice > Liftoff microbial mat | place...
CGGGGGCGCGCATCTGGGGGGGGCACACTGCTGGGGCGCGCATCTGGAGGGGGCAAACCTCGGGGGCGCGCAGCTGGCGGGGGCAAAGCTCAGGGACGCGGATCTGGAGGGGGCAGACCTCAGGGGCGCGCATCTGGAGGGGGCAAACCTCAGCTTCACGGTTCTGAAATCAGCCGACCTGAGCGACTGGACCATCGCTCGCACGTCGCTCAGGTCGGCCGATTTTACCGGCGTGACGACCTTGCTCCAATCCGGTGTCAATGCGGCATTTGGCGACAGTGGCACGATCCTGCCGCCCGGCATCTGCCCGCCCGCCCATTGGCCCACCGAAACGCTCGGTCGGTTCTATGCCGACGACCCCGCCTACCAAGCCTGGCTCGCCGCCGGTGCCCCGCCTTCCGAACCCGCCGAACCCTGCCCGCCCGCCACGCCCTGATCCGCCGATCGTATGCATGGTTTGTGCATGGTTTATGCATGGATTCTGCCTGCCCCACCAACCCCCTTCACCCCTCCCGCCAAATCGTTCATACCCCTCGCACCAAAACCCCGAGGGTCCCATGCACGACATCCGCGCCATCCGCGACAACCCTGCCGCCTTCGATATCGCGCTGGCCAGGCGCAATCTTCCCGGAATGTCCTCTGAAATCATCGTGTTGGACAATTCACGCCGCGCAAAAATCCTCGCCGCCGAAACCGCCCAGGCCGAAATGAACCGCGCCGCCAAGGACGCCGGGGCCGCCAAAGCCAGCGGCGATAACGCCGAATTCACCCGCCTGCGCACCCTCACCACCACCCGCAAGACCGAGATCGCGGCCTTGACCGATGCCGCCAAGGCCGATGACGCCGCCTTGCGTAACCTGTTGCTCACAATACCAAATCTCCCCCATCCCGACGTGCCGAATGGTAAAGATGCGACCGAAAACGTCGAAATCAAACGCAACGGCACCCCGCGAAAATTCGACTTCCCCCCCCTCGAACATTTCGACATCCCCGCCGCTAAATCTGGTATGGATTTCGCCACCGCCGCTAAACTGAGTGGTTCCCGCTTCGTCGTCCTGCGCGGTGCCGTGACCCGCCTCCACCGTGCACTGGCCCAGTTCATGCTGGATATTCATGTGGAAGAACATGGACTTAGCGAGATATGGACCCCGGTTCTGGTCAAGGAAGATGCGATGTATGGCACCAATCAATTGCCCAAATTCGCCGAAGACAGCTACCAGACCACCAACGGCTGGTGGCTGATCCCCACCGCCGAAGTCACCCTGACCAACACGGTCGCGGGCGAAATTATTGAGGAAAATCAACTGCCTGTCCGCCTCACCGCCCACACCCAATGCTTCCGCTCCGAGGCCGGAAGCGCCGGCAAAGACACCACCGGCATGCTGCGGCAACACCAATTCGAAAAGGTCGAGATGGTCAGCATCACCACCCCCGAAACCAGCATGGCCGAACATGCCCGCATGACACGGTGCGCCGAAAATATCCTTGAAAAACTAGGGCTTCCCTACCGCACCATGGTTCTTTGCACCGGCGATATGGGTTTTGGCGCGCAGAAAACCCATGACCTTGAAGTCTGGCTGCCGGGGCAAAACACCTACCGCGAAATCTCCTCGGTTTCCGTCTGCGGCGACTTCCAGGCCCGCCGCATGAACGCCCGCTATAAGACCCCGGGCGGGAAACCTGAATATGTTCATACGCTTAACGGCTCCGGTCTCGCCGTTGGCCGCTGCCTGATCGCTGTTCTGGAAAACGGCCAGCAGGCCGACGGCTCGGTTGACCTGCCCGCCGCCCTCCACCCCTATCTGCGCGGCAAGACCCGCATCGGTGCCGACGGTATCATGGCCTGATCCAGCCCCCGAGCCTTGACAAAAGATTAATTCGGGAGTTGCAAACCGGTTCGACCTCGGGCAGAATCGCCTCAATCGCTTGCGGATCAACCGGCAGGCATCGGGCAGGACAGGCAGATGTTGCGAAAAACGGTGACCTTTGCGGGTCAGCCAACGACTGTCGGCAAACAACTGTTGCAGGCCGAGATATGGAGCCCCGGCCCTGGTGCCGATCTTTTGGTCTGGGTTCACTCCGGGGGGTTCATCGCCGGTTCGCGTTTGCATCGGTCCCATGACCTTCTTGCCGAGGAAATCGGCAAAGTCGGCTATGCTACGGCCTTCATCGACTATCGCCTGGCCCGTTCCGGCCCGGTGCTGCAGCCCGAAACGTTGGATGCCCAGCCAGATTTGCAACGCCTTTCGGCCGCGAATTCCCATGGGCTCAACCCGAAATTCCATGCTCCCCGCGCCCTTGCGGCGATGGAGGATACCTGCGCCTTCCTTAACTGGATTTCGATGCATGGCAGCGAATTTGATCTCTCGGGTCGGTTGCTGCTGGGCGGCAGTTCCGCGGGCGCGATCACCGCGCTGAACACTTTGCTGCTTGCACCGATGATCGGGCTTCAACGCCCTGAAATTGAAACTGTTTTCAGCTTCTCCGGCGGCTATGCCTATGGGGATTTTCAGGCGGAAACCTCGGCAAGGATACTTGCGATCAATAGCGAAAGCGATGAGCGGATCGATATTCAGTCGATCAGGGCGCTCGCCGCAAAACGCGGGCCGACGATGCAACTGATCGAAGAAAAATCTTATCAGCACGGCGAAATTTGTCTGACCCCGGCAGAGCCGATCAGGGATGCGGTGGCCCGGATGGTCGCATTTGACCAGCCCGGAGCGGGCGGGGACCCGCTGTCAGTGCCGGGCACCCTGCTGCCTCGCGGGCCGACGCTGAGTTATTCCGAAATCATCACCTCGTTCGATATCCGCATCCCGTTTGACCCCCGCCTTATCACCCCCAGGATCGAGGCTCCGCTGCGCCGCAACCGCTATGAAACCGGCGAAGTGCGGGCCATGCGCAGCATCCTGCGCAATGGCGACCGCTTGCTGGAACTGGGGTCCGGCATCGGGCTGTTGTCAACCATTGCGGCAAAAACCCCGGGTGTTGAAGCCGTTACCACCGTCGAGGCCAACCCTGATCTGATCCCCCTGATCCGCGAAACTCACCGGTTGAACGATGCAAACCATGTGGATCTGCGCCATGCCGTAGTAGCGACAACGTCGGGAAAGGTGCCGTTCTACCTTCGCGCCGATTTCTGGGCATCGAGCATGGAGCCGCAATCCCGCCCCTACGACCGGATCGAGCAGGTCGAAACGGCCCCGTTGAACCTGCTGCTGGCCGAGGTGCAGCCGGCAATTCTGGTTTGTGATATCGAAGGCGGCGAACTGGGTCTGTTTGACGATGCGGATCTGACGGGTGTGCGGGCGGTCATCATCGAGCTTCACCCAAAGGTTTATGGCGCGGATGGCACAGTGGCGGTCGAGACAGTACTGGCCGGGAAAGGTCTGTTCAAGGTTCCGGGCCTTGAGCAATCGGCCGTTCAATATTTCCTGCGCGACGCATCGGATATCGGCAGAACAACACCCGAACCGCGCCGCTTTCGCCGCCAGCCTCCGGCGCGGAGCGAGGTCGCCCCATCCGTCATGGTCACGTCGTGCATGAAAGACGAAGCGCCGTTCCTGTTGGAATGGGTCGCCTGGAACCGGGCCATCGGCGTGAAAGACATTCTGGTCTTTTCCAATGACTGCAGCGATGGCACCGATCTGATGCTGGATCAACTTGACCGGATGGGAATTCTGCGGCACTTGCCCAATCCGGCCGCCCTGAGCGGGTCCACGAGTTTTCAGCCGATTGCCCTGCGCTATACCCAGCAAATGCGGGCTTTCAGCGGGGCAACCCACATCTTTTCAACCGATGTGGACGAGTTTCTGAACATCCGGGTCGGAGAAGGCAGGTTGGCCGATCTGTTTGCGGCAACCGGCACCTTTGACGCGCTGTCGGCGACAGAGATCAACCATGGCAGCAACGGGCAGTTGGTCTTTGAACCGGGCTGGGTCAAGGATCTGTTTCCACTGCATCAATCCGAAATGCCCCACCGTCGCCAGGCGCACCGGGGCGTCAAGACCATTGTGCGCCGCAGCGAAAAGCTGGCAACGCTGCGCAACCACCGCTCGGATTTCCGTGGTACGGCGGAAGATATCGTCTGGCTGGATGGATCCGGGCGCCGCGCCCGGGTTCTGGCATCCGACCGCAACCTGAACGGGCATGACAGCCGCGGCACCTATAATCTTGTTTCACTTGACCATTTCCCCCTGCGTTCGCTGGAGTCCTTTCTGGTGAAGATCGACCGCGGCGATGCGATCAACAGAAACCGGGTGGCTTTGGGTAAAAAGTATTGGCGCACCCGTGATGACAACGAGTCACTCACCAGCCGGTTTGACCTTGTCACCCCGGTGGCGCGGGCTATTGAGGCGGACCTGCGCAAGAACCGACCCATCGAGGCCCTGCACAAGGCGGCCTGCGAGGCGCATAGCGCCCGAATCCAACAGCTTAAACGCACGCCGTTATATTCAGAGGCGCTTTCCTGGCTGAAGCAAGCGGAAAAGGTCGCCTGATCCGGTCGTTCAGGCGGCAGGCATCCGGCTTTCCACCATGCCCGCCCACCATGAACATCCGGCGGGGATCACGTTGTCGTCGAAATCATATTGCGGGTGGTGCACCATTGCGGTGTCGCCGTTGCCGACCAGAATATAGGCGCCCGGCCGGGCCTCCAGCATATAGGCGAAGTCTTCGCCCCCCATCAGCGGCGCAGCATCGGTATCAACCGACCCCGCCACCATCAGGGCCACTTCGGCGGCAAAGTCGGTCTCGCGTTCGGCATTGACCATCACCGGATAGCCTTTGGAATAGGTGGTCGTCGCCACCGCCCCGAACGCCGCTGCGGTATGTTCGGTAATTGCGCGCAGCCGCGCCTCGGCCATCATCCGCAGATCGGCATCATGGGTGCGCACGGTGCCTTTCAGCTGAACATGCTGGGGGATCACGTTGAACGCATCGCCTTCGGTGTGGAACGCGGTGACAGACACCACCAACGCCTTCAAGGGATCGGTGTTGCGGCTGGCTATGGTCTGCAAGGCCAGCACCAGATGGGCGGAAACCACAGTTGTATCAATGCAATCATGCGGTTTGGCTGCGTGGCCGCCCTTGCCTTCCAGATCAATCACGAAATTGTCGGTGGCGGCAAAGAACGCACCGGGGCGAATGGCAAAGGCACCAACCGGAAGCCCCGGCCAGTTGTGCATGCCGTAAACCTCCTCGATGGAAAACCGCTCCATCAAACCATCCTGAACCATCGCGCGCCCTCCGGCACCCCCCTCTTCGGCGGGCTGAAAGATCACCACGGCTGTGCCATCAAAGTTCCGGGTTTCGGCCAGATATTTGGCGGCCCCCAGCAGCATCGCGGTATGGCCGTCATGGCCGCAGGCATGCATCTTCCCCGGGTTTTTCGACGCATGGGCAAGCCCGGTCGCTTCCATAATCGGCAGGGCATCCATATCGGCGCGCAGCCCGATCACCCGGCCCTTGCTGTCGCTTTTGCCCCGGATCACGCCAACAACGCCGGTACGGCCAATACCTTCAACCACCTCATCACAGCCAAATTCGCGCAGCCGCGCCGCAACCAGCCCGGCAGTGCGGTGGGTGTCATACATCAGTTCGGGATTCTCATGCAGGTCGCGCCGCCATGCGGTGATTTCGGGCAGCAGTTCGGCAAAGCGGTTTTTGATCGGCATGAAGGGCCCCCTCGAGGATGGTTGCCCTTAGCCTGTCGCAATTGCCCGCCACCTGCAAGGTGCGGCTGAAACGATGGCCCCGGCACCAGCTTTGCCCGGCCGGTGAAACATGAAAACCGGAACCGGGTCAAGTTGTGGCCAACTGGCTTTCCAGTCGCCGGACCGGCCCGCACCCGGCCATTCCCGGGGCCGATGCCAAAGCAGCAGCCGCTGAGGCCGATGGCCACCACCCCGGCCCGCGCGGCGGCACGCGATAGTGCCGGAACCGCTTTCCAAGGCTCCCCCCGGCCATCCGCTGCCGTCCACAACCCATCCTGCCAGTTGGCGACGGCAGCGGGATCATGGCGCGCAAGTCGCTGTGGGTCAGAAAAATTGTCTCTGGATCGTGGGTGCGGGCACGATCCAATCAGCGCTCCAAATCATCAGAATCCCTGTCTGCACGAGCCAGATAAGCCACGCCGGACTGCCGAAACCCACGGTCTTCGCCGGTTTTCACCTCCAACCCACACCAGATGCAGTTGGCATCGACCATGATCGACAGTTCCGCCAGATCGCGGTCATGCCGGCGCAGTCAATCCCAGTTGCGCGCCGATAGCCGGGCGGCGATGCGGCCCTTGTCGCGCAGCACCACTTCCAGCCCGCACCTGGCGGTGAACGAGGCGCATATCACCCTGGCTATGCCACCGCCGATTGTCACCACATCGCAGGCAGCGGAGCCGCGAATTGAACGGGAGACTCGGTGCTGAAGGGAAAGCTCACGATGCCAGTTCCGCCACCACCTGCCGCAGAAAGCTGCCACAGGCCCCGAATTCGGCAAGGCTCAGGAATTCATCGGGCTGATGCGCCTGGGCGATATCGCCGGGACCGCACACCACGGTAGAATAGCCCCTGGCCTGAAAATGCCCGGCATCGGTGCCGAAGCTGACAACTTGCCGGCCATTGTCGCCACTGATCCGCCGCACCAGCGTTTCAGCGGCACCCTCGGTTTCGGGCATCAGTGGCATCACGTCGAACGAGCGTTCCAACGTGACGCCGGTACCGGGATGAATGGCCTGCATCCCGCGCTCCACCCGCGCCACCTCGGCCCGGAACGCCTGTTCCCACTCCGCCGCCGTTTCACCGGGCACCAGTCGGAAGTCGATGCCGAACCGGCAATCGGCAGCGGTGATGTTGTGGGCGGTGCCGCCGGAAATCATCCCGACATGCACCGTGGTAAAGGGCGGGTCGAACAACGCGCCAAGCGCCCCGGGTACCGCCCGCGCTCCGGCTTCGTTGCACCTGTTGGCCCAGGCAATCAGCTTTGCCCCCACCATTATCGCGCTCACGCCCCGGTGCATGATCGACGAATGAACCTCGTGCCCGCGCAGATGGACATGATAGCCCATGCTGCCCTTGTGGCCGGTCACGGCCTTCATTCCCGTCGGCTCCCCCACGATCACTGCGGCAGCGCGTGGCAGCAGGGTCGCCATTTCTGCAACCATCGGTGGGGCGCCGATACATCCCAACTCCTCGTCATGGCTCAGCGCAATCTGCAGCGGCCGCCTGATCCCGGCAGCAAGAGCCAGCGGCACCATCGCCAAGGCCTGTGCCACAAACCCTTTCATGTCGCAGGTACCGCGCCCGTACAGCCGCCCGTCATGCTCGACCACGGTCCAAGGGTCGGTGACCCAGTTTTGCCCATCCACCGGCACCACATCGCTGTGGCCAGACAGCACAACGCCGCCCGGAACCGCCGGGCCGATACTGGCGTAAAGGCTGGCCTTGGTTCCTTCAGCGTTCATGACGCGGGTAGAGGCAACCCCGAACCCGGCCAGATACCCCTCGACCCAGGCGACAAGATCCAGATTGCTGTCACGACTGACGGTGGGAAATGACACCAGCCTGTTCAAGATCTCGCGGGCAGCGCGGTCAGCGGTCATGAAACTCAACCCTTTCACGGCAGCGTGGCGTGATCAATGCACCGGGTCAAGCACTGCACCGGTTTGACCGACGTTCTGCCGCCATTCTCCCGCAGTTCCGCTGACGCCACGGCATCCCATCGCGAAACCATATTGCCGCGATCAAAAAACTTGCTAACACTTGGCGCACCTGATCAGCCGGGGCCAACCGGGCGGCAGCAACCATAAAAGAACAAAAGAAAAAATCCGCTGGGGAGCGATACATGCCCGATGGGGCGCAACCAATCCTTGATGTCAGGGGTCTGAAAACCGTTTTCAGAACCCGTGGGGGCGAGGTTCACGCAGTCAATTCCGTCAGCTTCACGCTGAAACCCGGCGAGCTTTTGGGCGTCGTCGGCGAAAGCGGTTCGGGCAAATCGGTCACGATGATGAGCCTGATCGGGCTCTTGCCCTCTCCTCCCGCCGATGTGCGCGGCGGTCAGGTGCTGTTTGCCGGGCGCGATCTGCTGCAAACGCCGGAATCCGACCTGCGCGCCATTCGTGGCCGGGACATCGGTTTTGTGTTTCAGGACCCGATGACCAGCCTTAACCCGGTGTTCACTGTCGGCTTTCAGATCATGGAACCTCTGCGCCGCCATCTGGGAATGACCAAGGCGCAGGCTGCGGCGCGGGCGCTGGATCTGCTGGAACTGGTCGGGATGCCCGATGCCAGGCGCCGCCTTGGCGACTATCCGCACCAGTTTTCCGGGGGCATGCGCCAGCGGGTGATGATCGCCATTGCTCTGGCCTGTGACCCCAGGGTGCTGATCGCCGATGAGCCGACCACCGCGCTGGACGTGACGATTCAGGCGCAGATCATCGAACTGGTGCGCGACCTGCGGCAGAAACTGGGGATGGCGATTGTCTGGATTACCCATGACCTTGGCGTCATCGCCGGGATCGCCGACCGGGTGATGGTGATGTACGGCGGTCAGGTCGTCGAACATGGCACGGTCGCCGAGGTTTTCGCCGACCCGCGCCACCCCTATACCCGCGCCCTGCTGGAAACAATTCCGCGCCTGGCGGGCCAGCGCAGCGCCCGGCTGAAGGTGATCGAAGGGCAGCCGCCGATGCTGGCGGAAAGCCCGTCCTCCTGCCCGTTCATGGCACGCTGCGGGCATGCGATGCCGCGTTGCGCCCGTGAAAACCCGGCCCGTCGCCCGGTGGGTGCCAGCCATGATGTCGCCTGTTTCTGGGATCCGTCAGGGGTGGCCAATGCTTGACGCAGCGCCCCGAAAACTGGTTGAGGTCAAGGGCCTGCGGATGTATTTTCCGATCTATTCCGGGCTGCTCCGCCGCAAAAGCGGGGATGTGAAGGCGGTGGATGACGTCTCGTTCGACATTCTGGAAGGCGAGACGCTGGGCCTGGTCGGCGAATCCGGCTGCGGCAAATCCACCGTGGGCCGCGCGATCCTGCGGCTTTATGATCTGACCTCAGGTTCGGTCAAAATCGCCGACCGCGAGATCGGACAGGCCAGCCCCGAGACCCTGCGCCAGATGCGCCCGATGATGCAGATGGTATTTCAGGATCCACAAGCCAGCCTGAACCCGCGCATGACGGTTGCGGCCATCATTGGTGAACCGCTGGAAGAACATACCAAGCTGACCCGCACCCAGAAGAATGCGCGGATATTTGAACTGATGGATGCCGTCGGGCTGAACCGCAATTTCGCCAACCGCTATCCTCACGCCTTTTCCGGTGGCCAGCGTCAGCGGATCGGGATTGCCCGGGCGCTGGCGCTGAACCCTAAATTCATCGTATGCGATGAACCGATTGCAGCGCTGGATGTCTCGATTCAGGCGCAGGTGGTCAATCTGCTGGAAGAATTGCAGGACCGGCTGGGGCTGACCTATCTGTTTATTTCCCATGATCTGAGCATGGTGCGCCATATCGCCGACCGGGTGGCGGTGATGTATCTGGGCCAGATCGCCGAACTGGCACCGCGCGATGTGCTGTATGCGCGCCCGTTGCATCCCTATACCGAGGCGCTGCTTTCGGCGGTGCCTGAGCCTGATCCGTCGATGGCCGGTGCCAAAGGGCGTATCATCCTGACAGGCGATGTGCCCTCGCCCGCCAACCCGCCGCCGGGCTGCAACTTTTCCACCCGCTGCCCGAAGGTGATGGCCCATTGCCGCACCATCGAGCCGCGTCTGGCCGAGGTGGAGCCGGGGCGGTTCGTCGCCTGCCATCTTCATACCAACCAGAATGCCGCCGGGCCAACCGGTGGTGCCGGGGTTACCGAGCATCAACAACAAGGAGAGAACGCATGAACTTGAAATCGGCCCTTTTGGGCGCAGCTGCCGTGCTGGCACTGGCCCCCGCGGCCTTTGCCGATCGGGGCAGCGACGGCCATGTCAATATCCTCTATTGGCAGGCCCCCTCTACGCTGAACCCATTCCTGTCGGGTGGCACCAAGGAAATTGAAAGCGCCTCGCTGGTGGTGGAACCGCTGGCCGGGTTTGACGAAAACGGTGAACTGGTCGCCAAACTGGTCACAGAGATCCCCTCGCTGGCCAACGGCGGCGTGTCAGAAGACCTGACATCGATCACCTGGAAGATCATCCCCGGCCTGCTGTGGTCCGATGGCACCCCGTTCACCTCTGCCGATGTGGTCTTTACCGGCGACTATTGCATGAGCCCGGATGGCGGCTGCGCGCAGTTGTCAAAGTTCGAAGGCGTCGAAAAGGTCGAAGCGGTGGACGATCTGACCGTCAAGATCACGTTCAAAGCCCCGAAAACCAACCCCTATCTGGCCTTTGTCGGTGGCACCTCGCCGATTCTGCAAAAAGCGCAGTTTGGCGACTGCATCGGCGCAAAGGCGCAGGAATGCACGACCCAAAACTTCAACCCGATCGGCACCGGCCCGTTCATGGTGACGGAATTCCGCACCAATGACGTGATCCAGATGGCGGCCAACCCGAACTACCGCGATCCGGCCAAACCGGCCTTTGCCACCCTGACCTTTAAAGGCGGCGGCGAAGCAGATGCGGCGGCACGGTCGGTTCTTGAAACCGGCGAATTCGACTATGCCTGGAACCTGCAGGTCGATCCGACCATTCTTGCCGGGATGGAAGCGGCAGGCAAAGGCAAGGTCATCCGCGCCTTTGCCACCCAGGTCGAACGGCTTGAGATGAACCTGACCGACCCGTCGCCGGCGCTGGCCGAGGGTGAGCGGGCAACTGCGGCGCATCCTCACCCGTTCCTGTCGGATGCCAAGGTGCGCCAGGCGCTTTCCATGGCGCTGGACCGTGGGCTGATCGTGGAAACCGCCTATGGCCCCAACGGTCGCCCGACCTGCAATCTGGTACCCGCCCCCGCTGCCTATGCGTCTGACAACACCGGTTGCCTGACGCAGGACGTGGCTGGTGCCATGGCTCTGCTCGATGAAGCCGGCTGGAAAGATACCGACGGCGACGGCATCCGCGACAAGGATGGCGTGAAGCTGGCGATCCTGTATCAAACCTCGACCAATGCGGTGCGCCAGAACGTGCAGGCCATCGTCAAGCAGGCTTGGAATGATATCGGCATCGAGGTGGAACTGAAGAACATCGACGCCTCGGTGTTCTTTGGCGGCGACCCCGGGTCACCCGATACGTTCCAGAAATTCTATGCCGACGTGGAAATGTACACCAACAACTTCGACGGCACCGACCCGGAAGCCTATCTGGCCGCCTATACCTGCGAAAAGGCCCCAAAACCTGAATCGCAATGGCAGGGTGAAAATATCAACCGGTTCTGCGATCAGGCCTATGATGCGCTGGTGGCTGAATTGGGCAAGACCGGCGATCTGGCAAAGCGCGGCGAAATTGCCAAGCAACTCAATGACATGCTGACAAAGAACAGCTTTACCGTTGTGCCGCTGGTCGACCGTGCAAAAACCATTGGCGTATCCGTGACGCTGGCTGGCGTGAAACTGAACGCCTGGGACACGGAAATGTGGAACGCGGCCGACTGGACCCGCCTGAAAAGCGAATGATCCAAGGGGGTGGGCTTAGCAGCCCACCCTACCCCGACTTCTGACCCAAGGCGCGCCCCCGCATGTTCACCTTTACGCTGCGACGATTGCTGATGGCGATCCCGACGCTTTTGTTCATCAGTCTGGTGATCTTCCTGCTGATCGACCTCGCCCCCGGTTCCCCGATGAGCCAGGTGCCCTTGACCGTGCCGCCCGAGGTCAAGGCCAAGATGATGAAGGCGCTGGGGGCCGATCAACCGATGATCGTGCGCTATGTGCTGTGGTGCAAACAGTTTTTCTGGGTAGAGCCGATGCACATCATCGGCAACCTGACCGGCTATGATCTGGCGGGCGACGCGCAGCGGATCATATCGTGGCAATCGCGCAGCCCGGTCGCCGACATTATCGCCCAACGCATGCCGCAAACGCTGACGGTGGTCGGCATGTCCTACATCATCGGCGTGCTGATTGCCCTGCCCATCGGCATCATATCGGCCTATCGGCAATATTCGTGGTTCGACCAGATCGGCACCTTGATCTCGATGATCGGATTTTCGGTGCCGACCTTTTTCACCGGCGTGCTGATGATCGTGGTCTTTTCGGTCTGGCTGGGCTGGTTCCCCTCGGTCTATGACACCACGCTGAAAGTGACCGACTGGGCCAGTTTCAAGCTGCAGGTGCGCCAGATGGTGATGCCGGTGACGGTGCTGGCGCTGTTCAACGCCAGCCAGATCAGCCGGTTCATGCGCGCCTCGATGCTTGACAATCTGGGGCAGGATTATGTGCGGACGGCGCGGGCCAAGGGGCTGACCGAACAGGTGGTGGTGCTGGTGCATGTGCTGCGCAATTCGCTGATCCCGGTGGTAACGGTGATCGCCCTTGGCATCCCGACCATCTTTGGCGGCGCGATCATTACTGAACAGGTATTCAAGGTGAATGGCCTTGGCGCACTGCTGATCACCGCGATCTATGCCAACGATCTGCCGATGGTGCAGACGCTGACGTTCATCTTTGCCGTGCTGATCGTGCTGTTCAACCTTGTCGCCGATATCCTGTATGGCGTCCTTGACCCGAGGATCCGCTATGACTGATGTGGTACCTGTCCCGAAAGCCTTTGTTGCCGATCAGGCGCTGAAGCCACCGCGCAACCAGTGGTGGGATGTGTGGGATCAGTTCCGCACTCACAAGGGCGCGATGTTGGGGATGTTCGTGTTCGCATTCATCTGCGCCGCCATCCTTTTCGGCCCCTATCTGTGGACGCTGGACCCCACCCGCATTGATATCAAGGCGAAAAACCAGTTTTCATCCCTGCTGCACCCGATGGGCACCGACCAGTTGGGCCGCGATACCTTTGCCCGGATGCTGGCGGGGGGCCGCGTGGCATTGGCGGTGGGCATGACGGCGATGATCCTTGGCATGGTGATCGGCACCACCGTGGGCGTGGCGGCCGGGTACTTTCGCCGCCTTGACGGCATATTGATGCGGCTGACCGACCTGTTTCTGGCGCTGCCGCTGCTGCCGCTGCTGCTGGTCATGATGATGCTGTTTCGGGAAAAACTGAAAGCCTATCTCGGCCCAGAAGGCGGCACATTTGCGCTGATCGTGATCGCCATTGGCGTCACCAGCTGGATGCACACCGCACGGGTGGTGCGCGGCGATGTGCTGGCGCTGAAAGAGCGGGAATTCGTGTTGGCCTCACGGTCCATCGGCACACCACCGCGCCGGATGATCCTGCGCCATATCCTGCCCAATGTGATGTCACCGATCATGGTGTCGGCGTCGCTGGGCATCGCCAACGCGATGATTACCGAATCGGTGCTGTCATTCCTTGGCCTTGGCTTTCCCCCCGACTTTCCAACCTGGGGCCAGTTGCTGTTTGACGGCGTTCCGTACCTGCAGCAGTTCCCCGAACGGGTGATCTGGCCGGGGCTGGCCATCAGCCTGACGGTGCTATCGGTCAATTACATCGGCGATGGGCTGCGCGATGCGCTGGATCCGCGGATCAGAGGGCGATAGGCGCAGTTTATTGCCTGCCCAGATGCGCTGCATTTTGCTGACCATTTGGTCAAAGGTAGGGCACGATGCAAACAGTGCTTGCTGCCCCTACGTCAACCGCCTATCAGTGGTTCAAGAGTTTCGTCTCGCCGCTGATTTCAGGGAGGAGCTTCCTGTTCGCAGGTTGCCTGTCATCGGCCAAGGTGTGGCGTCGCGGCAGTTGGCATATTTTGCCAACTGCCGCTTTTATTTTCAGCATCTGTTCAATTCAGTGCGTCCCGGAAATTCGGTGCCCGCCGGCCTCGCCGGCCCCTGCCCTGATCCGCGCCACCAGCAGCCAGACCAGCATCACCACCACCGGTGTCAGAAGCGCCATTTCGGCGGTTTTCCCCAAACCCAAGGGCTCCGCAACCGGTGCAAGCACATAAGCTGTCAGATTGACGGCATAATAGCTGATCGCTACCACCGACAGGCCTTCGACCGTGCGCTGCAACCGCAGTTGCAGGTCGGCGCGGCGGTCCATGCTTTCCAGCAGTTTCTGGTTCTGCGCCGAGCGCTCAACATCAACCCGGGTGCGCAGCAATTCCCCGGCACGGGCAGCGCGCACCGCCATGGATTGCAGCCGCGATTCGGCTGATTTGACCGTGCGCATCGCCGGATCGAACCGCCGCATCATGAATTCGGCAAAGGTCTGGCGCCCGTTGAACCGCTGTTCGCGGATGGCTGCAATCCGCTGGTTGACCAACGCTTCATAGGCCCCGGTTGCGCCGAAGCGAAAAGAGGTCTGCACCAGCAGGGTTTCAAGGTCCGCTGAAACTTGCAGCAGTTCATCCAGCGTGTCATCCGCACTTTGCTGCTGTTGGCCGATCCCGGCCACCAGATGCGTCAGGCGCTGGTCAATCGCCGCCAATGTCGCTGACAGGTCGCGGGCCTGCGCCAGACCCAGCATCGACATCGCCTTGTAGGTCTCGATCTCGCACAGGCGCTGCACGATCCGGCCGATCCGCTGCGGGTTGGTGCCCGCGCGAACAAACATCGCAAACCGCATGTGACCGGCGGGATCAATCCGGAAATCCGATGCGATGATGGCGGCACCGTCGACAACCCGCGAACAGGCAAGGCTTTCCGGCTCGAACCAGTCGGCAAGGGCGGCGTCGATCCGGCTTTCATCGTCCGGGATCAGGTCAACCCGAACCAGAGCCGATGTGGCGCAGGCACCCGGTGCTACTGCCAGCCAATCGGGCGGAAACAGATCGAACGTCACCGGATCAAAGGGTCTGGCCTCGATGCCGGGGGTAAAGCCGGTATAGGTCACGAATTCGGTATGGCTTTCCCATTTCAGCATGTGGCGGCCAATCTGGCCAAAGAAGTGCGTCCCCTCCGGTGCCGGATGGGCGGCGCCATACCGGTCAAGCAGGGCGGCAAGGTGGGCACGGTCCGCCCCTGCAGGGCGCGAGGCTGCGTCATTCAGCGGCTGAATGGCGACAAACACGGCATGGCAAGGCGCTTCCAGCGTTGGAAAGGGGCGGGCATGAAGCTCATTTGCCAGCCTGTAGCGCAGCGGATGGTCCTGAAACGGCATGGTCCCTGACTGTTCTTGTATCGTTCAACCCCTGAAATAGCGTTTTTGGGCAGGGCTGAAAGCGAAAATCATCGGGATGGCTTAGCGCTGGCAGTGCACCAGAGTACACCGCCAAATTAATCACACATTGACCTTAATGTGGCGTGATGGGCCGAAGCGGCGGCCCGGTTCAGGGTTCCGGCCGCCCCAAGCCATTCACACCGGTGACGTCAGTCGATCAACGGCAAAAGCGCATCCAGCGATTTCTTGGCGTCGCCATAGAACATCCGCGTATTGTCCTTGTAGAACAGCGGGTTCTCTATCCCGGAATAGCCAGTGCCCTGCCCGCGTTTTGATACGAATACCTGTTTGGCCTTCCAGCATTCCAGCACCGGCATCCCGGCAATCGGGCTGTTGGGATCCTCTTGCGCCGCCGGGTTCACGATGTCGTTGGAGCCGATGACGATGGCAACGTCAGTGGTCGGAAAATCGTCATTGATCTCATCCATTTCCATCACAATGTCATAGGGCACCCGCGCTTCGGCCAGCAGCACATTCATATGGCCGGGCAAACGCCCTGCCACCGGATGAATGGCAAAGCGCACGGTTTTACCCGCCGCGCGCAGCTTGCGCGTCAGTTCCGATACAGATTGCTGTGCCTGCGCCACCGCCATGCCGTAACCCGGGATGATGATGATGCTGTCGGCATCATTCAGCGCCGCTGCCACCCCTTCGGCATCAATCGCGATCTGTTCCCCGGCAATCGCCATCGCGGGGCCGGTGGTATTGCCAAAGCCGCCCAGGATCACCGAAATGAACGACCGGTTCATCGCCTTGCACATGATGTAGCTGAGGATCGCGCCCGACGATCCGACCAAGGCACCTGTCACGATCAGCAGGTCATTGCCAAGCGTGAAACCGATCGCCGCCGCCGCCCACCCGGAATAGCTGTTCAGCATCGACACCACCACCGGCATATCGGCACCGCCGATGCCCATGATCAGGTGATAGCCAATGAAAAACGCCAGCAGCGTCATCAGGGTCAGCGCCAGGATGCCCGCACCGTTGAAATACATCACCAGCAGCGCCAGCGACCCCAGCGCCGCGATGGCATTCAGCACATGGCCTCCGGGCAGCTTTTTCGCCTTGCCATCGACCTTGCCCGCCAGTTTGCCAAAGGCGATCAACGAACCGGTAAAGGTGACTGCGCCGATGAACACGCCCAGAAACACCTCGACATGCAGGATCGAGATTTCCACCGCATCTTTATGCGCCAACACCCCGGCAAAGCCGGTCAGCGCCGCCCGCGCCGTTTCATCCATCGCCAGCACGCGGCCAAGCTCGATATCGGCGTTGAAGCCGATGAACACGGCAGCCAGCCCGACAAAGCTGTGCAACGCCGCCACCAGTTGCGGCATTTCCGTCATCTTCACCCGGGTTGCCACCAAGGTGCCCGCGACAGCGCCGATCAGGACCATCAGCACCACCAGCCACAGATGCGCCACCCCGGGGCCAAACACTGTGGCAGCCACCGCCAAAGCCATGCCGACAATGCCGTACCAGACCGCGCGCTTGGCGCTTTCCTGGCCCGACAGACCACCCAGGGCCAGAATGAACAGAACAGCCGCTGCGATATAGGCGGCCGAGACGATACCGATGCTCATGTTCCGGTCTCCCTATGACTTCTGGAACATGGCAAGCATACGGCGCGTCACCAGAAAGCCGCCGACGATGTTGATCGAGGCGATCAGAACGGAAATGGCTGCCAGGATCACCACCAGCCAGTTGCCCGACCCGATCTGCAGCAACGCCCCCAGGATCACGATGCCAGAGATTGCGTTGGTGATCGCCATCAGCGGCGTGTGCAGCGCATGCGACACATTCCAGATCACCGAAAAGCCGATGAAGCACGACAGGGCAAACACGATGAAATGCTGCATGAACGTAGCTGGGGCATAATAGCCGATCAGCGCTATCACAGCCCCGCCAGCCACCAGAAGCCCGATCTGGCTGCGGCTGGCCGCACGAAAGGCCGCCAGTTCGGCCGCCCGCTTTTCTACTGCCGTCAGCGCCTTTTCCTTGGGCTTCGGCCTGGCGGCGGCAATCGCGGCAACCTTGGGCGGTGGTGGCGGGAAGGTGATCGCCCCATCAAAGGCCGCTGTGGCCCCCCGGATCACATCATCTTCCATGTTGTGAACCAGCTTGCCGTCTTTGCCCGGTGTCAGATCGGTCAGCATGTGGCGGATGTTGGTGGAATAGAGCGTTGAGGCCTGCGCCGCCATCCGGCTGGGAAAATCGGTGTAGCCCACGATGGTGACGCCGTTGGGGCTGACCACCTTCTGGTCGGCAACGGTCAGATCGCAGTTGCCGCCGCGCTCCGCCGCCAGATCAACCACGACCGAGCCGGGCTTCATCGCGGCAACCATGTCTTCGAGCCACAACTTTGGCGCGGGCCGCCCCGGGATCAGTGCCGTGGTGATGACGATATCGAC
>Ga0105049_10003880_pt1 | contig 17614 bp, 16 predicted proteins | sample MAT06_FD_78087 | JGI IMG/M metagenome (GOLD analysis project Ga0105049, IMG submission 78087) | Freshwater microbial communities from Lake Fryxell liftoff mats and glacier meltwater in Antarctica - MAT-06 | ecosystem: Environmental > Aquatic > Freshwater > Ice > Liftoff microbial mat | place...
ACGCCCATGTCGCGGAGCTGGCCGACGAGCGCGACCGTCCGCTCCGGATCGACGTCGCCTTCGTAGGGGCAGCCGTAGACCGTCGACACGTACGCGCGCACCGACACGTTCGCCTTGCGCGCCTGCGGGATCACGTCGTCGAACGCGACGAGCGTCTCCGCGATCGTCTTGTTGACGTTCTTCTTGTTGTGCGTCTCCGAAGCACTCAGGAAGACCGCGATCTCCTTCATGCCCGCCGCGAGCGCGGTCTCGAGGCCGCGTCGGTTCGGCACCAGCGCACTCATCCGCACGCCGGCGGGCCGCGAGACACCCCGCGCGACCTCGGCCGCATCGGCGAGCTGCGGGATCCATTTCGGCGACACGAAGCTCGTGATCTCGATGTCGTGGATGCCCGCTCCGACGAGGGCGTCGATGAACCGGATCTTGTCGGGGGTCGGGACCTGGCGCGCCTCGTTCTGCAACCCATCGCGTGGGCCGACCTCGTAGATCGTGACTCTCGACGGCAGCTTCATCCGGGCCCCGCACCATAGGACGCGAACAGCCCCTCGACCAGCGCGGGTGTCAACTCGACCAGGGTGTCGATCACGACATGCGCGTTCGACTGATCCCAGCCGCCGAAGTTGCCAGCGCGCACCGCGACGACCAGACATCCTGCCTCCCGTCCCGCGGCGATCCCGTTGACCGAATCCTCGACCACCAAACAGTGCTCCGGCCGGAGCGCCAGCTTCTCGATCGCGGCGTGGTAGCCGTCGGGGTGCGGCTTGCTACGGGGCACGTCCTCGGCGGCGAAGATGACGTCGAAGTTCGCCTCGGGGCCGATCCGCGGCAGCACCTGCATGACCTCGATCCGCGAGCTGCCGGTGACCAGCGCGCGCGGATGGCGAGCCGTCCACTGCAACACCTCGCGAGCGCCGGGCAGGACGGTGATCCCGTGATCGTCGAAGACTTCGTCACGCATCTTCGACGTCGCCAGGATGATCTCGTCCCGGCTCCACGTCATCTGCGGATAGCGCTCGCGCAGCGACTCGTAGATCGCCACCCACGAGCGACCGATGATGAAGTCCTTGTCGTATTGCTCGACGACGATCTCCTGCCCCTTCAGGAGCGCACGAGCCATCGCCTCGGCGGTCTCGCGCTCGGAGTCGACGAGCGTGCCGTCCAGATCGAACAGGAAACCTCGGGTCACGCCCGGGAATCTATCAGAAGGTGGTCCAGTTACCGCCGTCGCACGCCACGCTGCCGACGCCCGATTCGTCGATGAACTGGGCGTAGCTCACGCACATCTCGAAGCCGAAATCGAGGACGCGGCCGGTGTCGTTGTTCCACTCGCAGTGGACCGCGAGCTGATCGCCCTGGTTGACGACGAGCGGCGAGGCCGGGTCGAGGCGCATCTCGGGCGGATGGAACGCGAACGACTCGTCCCACGGCGTGTCGAACAGCCGGTTGGGCTGGCCGTTCTGGATCAGATCGACCGTGATCCTGGTGCCCCACTGGTGCATGTGCGGGATCACGAACCACAGCCGGTACTGCTGGTCGATGGTGCACGTCGTCTCGAACGTGCTGATGCCCTGCTGGACGCGGATGCTGCTGTCGAGGAACGCGAGCGACGACGACGGGATGTGAAGCGTGTCGGGGTCGGCGAAGTTGACGTTGATGGCACTCTGACCGCGCAGCACCTGATCGGACGTGTTCAGGTAGTGCGAGTTGACGACCAGCTGCGCACCGGCGGGAGCGCGGTAGACGAGATCACCGGGGGCCGAGTTGAGCTCGCCCTCGGCGCCGTTGCCGGTGAGGAAGCGGAAGCTCGCCATGTCGGTGTCGGTGCACTTGCGCTGCGTGCCCGGCGCTTCGGTCGTGGTCGTGTAGTAGAGGACCGTGTGGTGACCGGGTGGCTCGGTCTGGAAGCCGGCCGTCGACTTGATGTCGGTCTCCACGGCGAGGAATTGATCGCTCCACATGCAGTACTCGTTGTTGGTGCCGGGCTGGATGCCCTCGACGATCGGCGTGATCACTTGGAGGCCGTGCTCCGGCGGCGGCGGGACCTCGAAGCCCTCGACGAGCTCGGGACCCGACGGGTCGGACGTACCGCAACCGATCAACAGGACGACAGCGAGACGCTTCATGTTCGAGATCCTTCGTCAGGTGGCGAGACAGATCGATGGCGTGCAGCCGCACTGGTTGTTGGCGTTGCACGTGCACTCGGTGGCGGTGCCGCACTGGTCGGTCGAGCCCATCGTGCAGGTCTTGGTGCAGAAGTGCGTGTTGGGATCGCCGAGCGTCGAGCAGAACGGCAGTCCAGCTTCCGCGCAGATCGCCTGCGAGTCGCAGAACAGGCCGATGCCGAGCTCGTTGCCTTCGTCACCGGGAAACCCGCAGTCGGATTCGAACGGCTCGGTGTCGGGGGCGGGACCATCCGGCGAGGACGGCGAATCGCCACCACCGCAGGCGGCGACGAACACGATGATCGCAAGTCTGCTCTGCATGCCACCCTCCTCGACGCGGCGACGATTGCGCGCACGGCAAACGAGAGTCAACAACGGGGCTTGTTGCAATTCTTACTTCTTCGTCGGGATCCTGGACGTCCTGCGCCGAATGCGTCAACCGGGGCGCCGTTGACGACAGCGGTTGCGCAACGCGGCAAACAATCCCGGGTCCCTCGTGTAACCGGCGGATGACCTGCGTGCACCGTCTCCATGTCATCTTGAGGAGTCCCATGCGTGTCGCAGCCATGTTCCTTGCGCTCGGTTTCGGTGCTTGCGCGAGTCGCGCGAAGCAGTCGGTCAACCTCTATGAATCCGGGGATTACGCCGGTGCCGCACGCACCGCGGACGCGGGTCTCGCGTCGCATCCCGGAGATCAGGGATTGTGGCAGATGCGCGTGCGAGCCGCGCTCGCGCTCGGCGATGCCGACGGAGTGGCGCGCGCCTACGCGTCGTATCTCGGTCATCGCGAGGGCGACGATCCCGAGCTGTTGAAGGACCTCGCGATCGCCACGCTCGGTCAGGCGTTGAGCTCGCCGTCGGTGCGTCTCAAGATCGCGGCGATCGAGGCGGTCGCGGCCGCGGAGATCCAGGCGCTCGCCGATCAGGTGGCGGAGCGGCTCGGCGACGACGACGATCGCGTCGCGGCAGCGGCAGCCACCGCGGTGCTGCGCGGCTATCCGCAGGCGCCGCAGGTCGCCTCGCAGATGCTGCGCAGTGAGGACCCCGAAGCGCGACGGATCGCGGTCGAAGGTGTGGGCAAGAAGGTCGGCGCGCTCGCCGTGCTCGATCTCCAGAGGCTCGCCGGGAGCGATCCGGATCCGCGCGTGCGTCGCGCCGCGATCCGCTGGCTTGGCGTGGTCAAGGCGAAGGCGGCAGGGGAAGTCCTCGAGCGCCAGCTACGCCACCCCGATGAAGGGGTTCGCGCCGCCGCGGCCCTCGCGCTCGCGCGGATCGGTCAGGGCGATCTCGCCGGGCTCGCGAAGCGCGCGCTCGCCGACAAGGCGCTCGCGGTCCGGCTCGCGGGCATCGAGCTGCTGCTCGCGGCCAAGCAGACCGCCGAGCTGATCAGGCTCGCGGATGATCCGGATCCGATCGTCGCCGCCGAGGCCGCGTTCGCCGCGCGCCGTCAGGACCTCGCGACCAAGGCGCTCGACCGGGCCGTCGGATCCGAGGGCTGGACGATCCGCGCCGGTGCCGCGACGATGGCCTCTCGCGCGTCGGGCAAGACCCACGCGCTCGTGATCGCGAGGAAGTTGCTGAGCGATCCGGAGCCGCGGGTTCGGCTCGCCGCCGCCCGCGTGCTCGCGCATGCCGGCGAGCGTGGCCCTGCGATCGAGGTGTTCGTCGCTGCGCTCACAACAGGCGCAGGTGATGCGGCGCTCGGTGCTGCGACGGACCTCGCCGGGCTCGGCGATCAGCGTGGCCTCGAGGTGCTCGACGCGATGGTGCGCGATGGCAAGTCGACGGCCGATCAGCGTGCCGCGGCTGCGTCGGCGCATCGCTCGGCGCGAAAGGTCACGCCCGGGCTGGTCGCCGCGCTCGCAGATCCCAACGGGGTGGTGCGGGTCGAGGCCGCGACCGCGCTCGTGATGCTCGCGAAGCCCGCGCGCTAGTCGTTCGCCATCTGTGGACCGTACGTCAGGTACGTATCGGACATCGAGCGAAACTGCGCGGTGATGTAATCCGTCGAGCGCGCGACCTTCGAGATCCGGACCTCGTCGATGCCACCGTCGAAGTCACCGTCGAGATCCATGCGCGAGCCGATCTTCGTGGTCACCGTCGCGGCGTCGGGGGTGGCCGTGGTCGGGTTGGTGCCAATCTGGAGGCCACTGACGAACGCGCGGATCGTCACGCCATCATAGCGGCCGACCACGTAGTTCCAGACATTCGCCACCAGCCCGAAGCTGGCGAAGCTCGTCTGCGTGCCGCCGTTGTGATTGAACAACGCCGTCTGGCAGAACGGCGCGGTGTTGCAGCCGTAGAGCAGCATGTAGTTCGGGAACCCGCTGACCGGTGACGAGGCTGCACCGACTGGTGCGAGACCCGCCGGATTGACCCACGCCTCGACGGTCCACTGCGCCGTGAACGTCATCAGCCCGGTGTCGACGTGCGCATCGTTGATCCCGGAGAAGTCCATCGCCGGGCCGAGCTTGCCCTCGAGCGCCGTCCCGCCTTGGTTGCTCGACGTCGAGCTCGCGGTCGAGTCGTGCGCGTCGGCGAGGTGCCAGACGCCGAGATAGTCAGCGTCCCACACGGCGGGTGTGTTCTGCGCATCGGGTGCGTCGGGATTGCCGTAGTACATCGTGAGGTCAGTGTTCGTGTTCGCGGCGATCGCGGGCACGCGCACCCAGATCGTCGAGATCCCCGCCGGATTCCAGCGCTCGATCTCGTATGCGAGCGGGCCGGTCGCATCCTCGAAGCGAAGGTCCGCGCCGTTGGCCTTGGTGTTCGCGTGGGTGATCCGCGTGGGATCGAGGGACACGTGGAGTGGAAAGCCGGTGAGGTTCCCGATGATCTGGTTGTTGATCGTCAGCGTTCGCTTGAATGCCCAATCCGACGTGACCAACACAGTGTCGATCGGTGCATCCGCCAGCGTTCCATCGGTGGGGCCATCATCGTCGGCGATGCTGCCCGCACCGGGCGCATAACTACATCCACTCAGCACCGCGACGACGACCAACCTGTTCACTCCGCCATCCTAGCGGGGTCCACAGGTTTCGTCGCCGGCCCCGATCTGGGGCTCGAAACCCTAGGCAATGGCGCCGTGTTACGCGGCTGTCATCCGGTTCGTGAGGCTTACGCGGGGCACGTACCTTGCTCAAGCCGCCCTCCATGGTCCTGCTTGCCTTGGTGGTGGTGGTGGTGGTGGTGGTGCGTGCCCGACCGGCATCGGTGACCGAGATGTTTGAGGCGATTCCCAACCCCGCTAGGATGGTTCTCACATGAAGCTTCTTGGACTGATGATCGTCTCGCTGCTGACCGCGTGTGGTGGCGGTGATCCCGATCCGACGCCAGCTGACTCGCAGCCTGCGGACACCTCGGGCGGCGCGACGTGCACGAACGCCAACTACGATCCGTGCACCGCCAACATGCAGTGCACCTCGAACAACTGCCACCTGTTCCAGCAGTCGGGCTTCCAGGTCTGCGTTCCAGCCTGCACGCCGGGCGGCGCGGCGTGCCCGAACGATTCGTCGGGTGCCGCGGGTACGTGCAACAACATGGGCATCTGCAAGCCGCTGGCGGCCAACGACTGCACGCGCTGACGCGTGGCGTGAGGAGAGGCCAATCGATGCGGCCTTTCGCGCCAAGCTGCCGATCCGCGGCGCGCTCGACGAGCACGCCAACCACGAGTCCGAGCGCTCGCGACCTCATATGCGTGGTCTCACGCGACGGCGTCGCCAGAGGACGGCCGCCGTAACATCCCCGTTACCGCCGTGACAACACGCTGTAGGCACCAGTTGGGTGACGACCACTGGGGGAATTGATCCCAAGTCGATGAATCCCCTCCCATCGTCGACTCGTCGGCAACCACGCGATCGTATGTCGCGGTAACGCATCTGTAACGCCGGCTCGCAGCGCGTTACCTCGGTGTAACGCGAAACACAGGCACGCTGTCACATCGTCAGCGCTGCTGACTGGGCATCAGGTTTGCTGAAGCCCACCGACGGAGGTTCGATGCGGCGCTTGGCAATTCCATTGATCATCTCCCTGGCACTCACCAGTGTGCGCCCGGCCGATGCTGCGCCGTGCGCGGACCTCACCAACCCGGTGTTCCTCCAGGTCGGGGATACGCAGGTGAACTTGCTACGCCGGCTCGGCCGCGCGCTGGCGAATAACACCCCGAACCCGATCACGTTCGTGTTCGTGACCAACGGGTCCTGCGACAACATCAACGCGATCTACACGGACCTCAAGATCAACGGAAACATGCAGTACATCCCGTCGAGCGCCGAGGACCCGGCCTGGGATCCAACGAGCGCGACGGCATCGCCGACCAAGCAGTGTCAGGTGACGAACCAGTCGCTCGACGTCGCCAACTCCGCGCTGTTCATCTCCTCGTGTCCGCATGGCCAGCCACCGGCAGGGCAGCAGTCGTCGGTCGGTCCGGTCCAGGCGTACGTGCTCGCGGTGCCCGAGGCCTCGACGCAGACCGCGATCACGTTCGAGGAGGCGTACTTCATGTTCGGCTTCGGAACGGCCGGGATGATCACGCCGTGGGATGACCAGGCCCAGCACTTCATCCGCCCGCAGACGAAGAGCACGCTGTTGACCTGGGCGTTGAATCTCTCGATCCCGTCGAACAGGTTCACCAACATGCCGGCGTGCACGGGCTCGGGCACCGGCACCACGACCGCGCCGTGCTTCGAGGGCTCGGGCGGCGTGGTGACCGCGCTCAAGAACACGCCGACGCCGGAGAAGGCCGTCGGGCTGCTCGGCATCGAGGTCTACGACAACGAGCGCGCGGCACTCAACATCCTCGCGTACAAGGCGAAGGGTCAGTACTTCGCGTACTACCCGGACTCGACCGCGACGGCGCGCGACAAGAAGAACGTCCGCGACGGTCACTACACGGTATGGTCGCCGACCGAGTGGATCCAGAAGGTCGACGTCAACGACGCGCCGCTCAACGCGAACGCCGATTATGCGATCCGGTTGATCACGAGCAAGAGCGTCTCTCCGGCCGCGAACTTCGATCCGATCCCGCTGATCGTCGGCGTCGGCTTGATCCCCGACTGCGCGATGCAGGTGTCGCGTGCGTTCGACGGCGGCAACCTCGCGCGCCACACCCCGCCGACCAGCTGCACGTGCGAGTTCGAGGCGCTCACCGACGTGTCGAGCTGCCAGAGCTGTGCGAATGGTGAGCCCTGCACCAGCGGCGTGTGTCGCGCCGGCTTCTGCGAGGCATTCTAATGAAGACCCTGCTCTGGAGTTTGCTCGTCGTTCTCGGCACTGCGTGCGGAAGCGATAACAACGAGACCCCCGACGCGGCGCCGCCGGCTGATACCCAGCCGCCGACCCCCGACGCGTCGTGCTTCGAGAACCCGACCACGCACAAAGAGATCATCAACGCGTGCACGACGGCTCAGAAAATCGAGCGCAACGTCACCCCGCCCTTGCTCAACCCCGACGGTACGTTGCCGCAGCTGCCCTGATCTGGACGACGGTGACGGTGGCACAGCCGGCGAGCGCGGATGAAGCGGTCCGCCCCGTCGTCACGCGACGCGGCTGGCAGCTCGACTTCACGGGATACGTCCAGCTCGACTCGATCGCGTGGAGCGAGGAGTCGCTGAACGAGGTCGACGCCGATGGCGAGCCGCTCAATCAACAGCGGTTCCTGATCCGGCGCGGCCGGTTTCGTGCCGAAGGCCGGCGCGAGGCATCCGTCGGGACGTACGTCGGCTCGATCGAATTCGACGGCAACACGATCGACGGATCCACCGCGCGGATCCAGGCGGCCGCGGCAGGTTGGCACTACGCACCCACGCGCGGCGCACCTCCGCTCGTCGAGCTGACCGCCGGCCTGTTCCGGGTCCCGTTCGGCTTCGAGGTCCAGATGGCCGAGCGCGTGAAGCCGTTCCTCGAGGCACCGGCGTTCGCGCGCGCGTTGTTTCCCGGCAACTACGACGCGGGCGTGATGGCCGCGGGCGCCTATGGCGCGGCGCGCTGGTCGATCGCGGCGATGAACGGCGCACCGGTCGGCGATCTGCAGTGGCGCGGCGAGGATCCGGTCTCGAGCTTCGACCTGGTCGGTCGCGTCGGCTTGTCGGTCGACGGTCCGTTCAAGTCGCGCTTCGCCGCGGGCGTCTCGGGGATCAGCGGCAAGGGCCTGCATCCCGGTACGCCGCCGACCAAGGATGATCTGCAGTGGGTCGATCGCAACGAGGATGGCTTCGTCCAGCTCGGCGAGCTCACGGTGGTGCCGGGCTCGGCGGGTGAGGCGTCGGAGACGTACACGCGCGATGCGCTCGGCGTCGACGCGCAGGTCCACTGGTGTCTGTGCAAGCTCGGCACGGGCATGGCGTTCTTCGAGCTCGCGATCGCGCGCAACCTCGATCGCAGCCTGGTCTACGCGGATCCGGTCGCGCAGGGTCGCGATCTGCGCGAGCTCGGGTTCCAGATCGGCGTGGTGCAGAACGTCGGCGATCACGTGCAGCTCGGCGTGCGCTACGACCGCTACAACGCCGATCGCGACGCGCTCGAGATCGAAGGCGCGGACGTGATCGCCGCCGATCCGGCGTTCTCGACGCTGTCGTTGATGGCGGTCGGTCGTTACAAGGAGGGGCGCGTGCTCGTCCAGTACGATCGCGAGCGCAACCCGTTCGGTCGCGACGACACCGGCGCACCGGCCACGCGCTCCGCGGATCGCGTCACACTGCGCGCGCAGGCGGGGTTCTGATGCGCACACCTGGTCTCCGGATTCTCCGGATCCTCCGGATCCTCCGGATTCTCGCGGCTGCGCCACTCGCCGCGGCTGCGCCACTCGCTGCCTGTCACGACGGCACCAGCCCCGAGCGCGGCCTCGGCGAGCTCTTACAAGTCGCGGACGAGGCGCAGTTCCGGCCCGGTCCGTTTCCGCCCGACGAAGGCGGCCCCGCGGCGGTCGATCTGCAGACGCGGCAAATCAACGTGCTGGTCGGCCGATTGCGCACGACGTTCGACGGCACGCTCGAGCGCGGCGCGCGGGCGTTCGTCGTCGGCGTCACCGAACGTGAGGACGTGATCTCGGAGGGTACGTGGCTGTTGCCAGCGGGTGTCCCCGACTTCGAGACACCGCAGAACCCGGCGGCGAAGTCGACGATCGGCGTGCGCCCCGAGTTTCCGATCGGTCCGTTCACGCTCGTGATCGCCGCGACCGACGAGAACGGCAAGTTCGGTGCGCCGGCGACCGCGGAGCTGATCGCGGTGCCCGAAGATCCCCCGATCGGTGAGCTGGTGATCTCGCTCGGCTGGGACGGCAACGCGGACCTCGACCTCCACGTCATCGAGCCCGGTCCGTTCGGCGGCGAGGTGTTCGCCGACGATCCGAACAGCTTCACGCCGGTGCCCGGCGAGCCCGTCGATCCCGACGAGCCGCCGAAGCACGGCATCCTCGATCGCGACGGCAACCGCGACTGCGAGCGGATGCCACACCCGAGCGAGAACGTGATCTGGTCGATGCCACCACCGTCCGGCGAGTACATCGTGCGCGTCGACGTACCGTCGCTGTGCGGCGACGGCAGCGCCGCGTGGTACGTCGCGGCATATCGAACGATCGGTGGCGTCACCGAGGTGATCGGCAAGGCGCGCGGCACCGCGACGCCGGATCACGTGTTACTCCCGCGTGGTCGCGGCGCGGGGATCACCGCGTTGAAGTTCACGCTGTGAAGCGCGTCGGCGTCGTGCTGCTGGTGATCCTCGGCACGTCGCTCGCGGCCGCCGAATCGGTACGAGGCAAGATCGTCGATGCCAGGACCAAAGCGCCAGTCGCCGGTGCGGTGATCACCGCCGGCAGCGAGCTCGCGGCGAGCGACGACGACGGGGTGTTCATGCTCGACCTTCCGCTCGGTCCCCTCACGCTGATGATCGATGCGCCGTGGTTGGTCACGAAGCGCCAGGTGATCACCGTCAAGCCGGGACTCGAGGTCGTGATCGAGGTCGAGACATCGGACGAGATCAAAGGCGAGACCGTGATCGTCGAGGGCATCGCGCCCACAGCGCCCGGCGAGACCCGGATCGACGCCAGGACCGCGCGGATCGTCCCCGGTGGTGGTGATGCCGCGAAGGTCGTGCAATCGCTGCCCGCCGTCGCGCGCCCGCCAACCGGGAGCTCGGAGATCATAATCTGGGGCGCAGCACCACGTGACACGCGCGTGTTCGTCGACGGTGTCCCGGTGTCGGCGCTCTATCACGTCGGCGGCTATCGATCGATCGTCGGCAACGACCTGATCGGCGACATCCGTCTCGTCCCCGCCGCGTTCGGGCCCGATCGCGGCCGTGCGATCGGCGGGGTGATCGACATCAGCCTCGCCGATCCGGACCAGGCGCCCACCGCGCGCATCCAGGCCGATCCGCTCGATGTCGGTGTCGCGGCGAAGCAGCGCTATGGTCGTGCGACGATCGCGATCGCGGCGCGTCGGAGCTGGCTGCACCGCGCGGTCGATCTGGTCGCCGACCCGCGCGAGCTGGCACCGAACGCGCCCCTGCCGAAGTGGAGCGACCTCCAGTTCGTCACCAAGGCGAAGCTGCGCGACGACGTCACCCTCACCGGCTGGATCCTGAGCTCTGGTGACACGTTCGATCGCACGCTGGCCTCCGACGATCCGGCCACCGAGACCTCGCAGACGATCGACACCCGGATGCAGCGCGGGCAGGTCACGCTGCGTCGCGATCGCACCGACGGCTTCGATCGCGCGACGCTGTGGTTCGGCTACGACACGACCCGTGACGATCTGCGCGTCGGGTTGATCCCCGCGAGTCTCGATCAGCGCCAGGTCCTCGGCGGTGCGCGCGCGATCCAGCACACACGCCTCGGCGAGCGCCTCTCGCTGACCATGGGGCTCGATCTCGACGCAGAGCACGCACGTTACGAGCGCCGCGGCTCGCTCTCGGTCCCGGCGCGCGAAGGCGACCCCCGCATCTTCGGTCAGCCGCCCGGCGACGACGTCAACGCGGATCGGTGGTTCGCCACCACGATCGATCTCGCGGGCCACGCCGCCGTCGATCTCCGGCTCGGCCGCGTGACCGCGACGCTCGGGGCGCGCGGCGATGGCTGGCTGCTCGGCGCGAGCCGGTTGACGCCCAAGATCGGGACGACGCCCAGCATCGGCAGCCAGCAGATGCGGTTCACGCTCGACCCGCGCGTCGCGGTGACCGTGCGTCTCACCGACGAGCTGCAAGTCCGCGCCGACGCCGGTCGCTATCACCAGGCGCGCGCTGGCAGCGATGCCTCCGCCGTGTTCGGCACGCCGGATCTCGCGCTCGAGCAGGCGCTGCACGCGACGCTCGGCGGCCAGCTCAAGCCCGAGAAGGCACCGTTCGCCCTCGAACTGGTCGGCTTCGCGCGCAAGCTCGATGATCTTGTCGCGCGCGACCTCGCCGTCACGCCGCGGTTCGCGCGGGCCTTGACGCAAGACGGCACCGGCGACGTGATCGGCGCACAGCTCACGGCGCGCGTGGTCGGCTATCGCGGGCTCACCGGGTGGCTATCGTACATGGTGTCGAAGTCGACGCGTCGGGATGCGCCGATGGTCGACGATCGGCTGTTCGATCGCGATCAGACGCATGGCCTGATCGCGGTCGCCGGGTACGAGCGTGGGCCGTGGTCGTTCGGCGGGCGCGTGCGCGTCTCGACGGGCGAGCCGCGCACGTCGGTGATCGGCAACTTCTTCGACAGCCGCTCCGGTCGGTTCCAGCCGATCCGCGGCGAGCAGAACGGCGTTCGTCTCCCGACCTACGTCGCGGCGGATCTCCGCGGCGAGCGCCAGCTGACGTTCGGTCGCTGGCGCGCGGCGGCGTACCTCGAGGTCCAGAACCTGACGAGCCGTGCGAACGCCGAGGAGATCATCTACAGCGCGGATTTCTCGCAGCGCAGCTTCCTCACCGGCTTGCCGCTGCTCGCGATCGCGGGCGGGAGGATCGAGTTGTGAAGCGGTTGCTCCTTCTCCTCACCGCCTGCGACAGCGCGCTCGATCAGCGCCTCGCGATCATCGACGAGCCCCGCGTGCTCGCGGTGATCGCCGAGCCCGCCGAAGCCAAACCGAGAGCGATGGTGACGTACACGATCGTCTCCGCCTCTCCCGACGGTGCGCTCACCACCCCGCCGACGTGGGCGTACTGCACGTCACCGAAGCCGCCGACCGAGGACAACGCGGTTCCCGTGCCGTGCGTCGCCGGTGAAGCGGTGGTCGAGCTCGGCACCGGCCCACAGGTCACGGGCACCCTCCCTGCCGACGGTTGCCTCAACTATGGTCCCGACACGCCGCCCGGCGGCTTTCGCCCGCGCGATGCCGATGCGAGCGGCGGCTATTACCAGCCGGTGCGCGCCGAGCTCGAGGGCTTGCTCGCGTTCGGCCTCTCGCGGATCACCTGCAAGCTGCCCACTGCGCCCGCCGAGGCCGCGCGTCAGTACGACCTCGAGTACCTCGCGAACGCGAACCCGATCCTCGATCCGATCGAGCTCGCGATCGTGCCCGCCGACACCGACGTCATCCTCACCGCGACCTGGCCCGCCAGCTCGGCCGAGACCTATCTGGTCTTCGACACGTCCGCGCAGCAGCTGATCGATCGCCGTGAATCCCTGCGTGTCTCGTGGTTCGCCACCGGCGGCGCGCTCGCCGTCGACGCGACGCTGGTCGACGAGAACGATCCCGCGACCACCGCCTCGACGACCTGGCACACGCCCGCGGCCGGTCCCGCATTCGTCTGGTTCGTGGTGCGCGATTCCCGCGGTGGGATCGCGGCGCGCGAGCTCGCGATCACCGTCGAGTGACGTCCACGCTCGCTCCGCTCGGCGGCAACGAAGTCATAACAGCTCGCGTTCCTTCAGCGCATCCTCGAGCACCAGCTCGGCCCCTTCGTCACCGTCGCGCAACCGGGCCGCGAGCTCGGCGAGCAGCGGATCGCGCTTCACGTAGCCGCGGCGCAGCACCTCGGCGAGATCCTTGCGATCGATGCGATAGATGATGCCACCCTGCGCGCCGATCACGAGCTCGCCGCCGATCTCGGCGAGCGACCACAGGTGCGCTTCGACAGCCGTCGCGAGCCCCTGAAACGACTGGCCGTCGTCGTGCGAGACCAGCAGCGAGCCCTGCGCGCCGACGATGAAGATCCCGTAGCGCGTCACCATCAGCTTCTCGAGATCGTTGCGCGAGTCGATCGAGATCTTCTTCCACGTCGCGCCGTCGGTGGTCGATCGCAGGACCAGGCCGCCGTCGCCGAGCAGGAGCAGCGTCTTCCTCGGCGTTCGCACCAGCGCACACAGCGGCCGCGCGTTGCGCATCGCCTTGAGCGGTACGTCGACGAACTCCTTGCCGGAGCTACGCTGGAGCTCGCCGGCCGAGTCGAGCAGCCAGGTGTCGATACCGTCGACGAACATGTAGAGCAGGCGCGCGGTGCTGACGTTCTCGACCCGCTCGAACTTGGTCGCGGTCGCCTTCGTGCTGCGCGATCGCAGGACCAACCCGTGATCGCCGAGGACCCACAGCTTGCGATCCACCCCGCGCATGATCGAGTACAGGCACGCCGAGTTGTCCTTGCCCGCCGGTCGCAGCGCCGTCCAGGTCGCGCCGCGATCGATCGTGCGCGCGATCCGGCCCCACTCGCCCGCCACCCAGACGACGTCGCCCTCGACGTGAACATCGCGCAGCCCGGGGATCTCCGGCGGCGTCTTCCAGCGCTGGAACGTGTGGCCGCGATCCTCCGAGACCAGCAGCGTCGGGTTGTGATGCGTGCCGCCGGCCGCGAACACGCGATCGCCATCGACGACGATGACTCCGAGATAGCCGCCACCCTCGGTGGGGACTTGCGTGAGCGTCAGCGTGCGCACGCCGCAGTGTACGCTCGCGCTACTGCCAGCTACCTTCGACCCACACCCACTTCGCACCCTGCTTCTCCCACTTGCCGTCGACCCACTTCTTCTTGTCGCGCAGCTTCTCGTGACGGCCGGCCTGCCACTCCCACTTGCCCTTCCACTCCCAGCGGCCCTTGATCCAGACGAAGCCCGGCTTGTACGGAATGCGCTCGTCCTTCGACGTCGGCGGCTCGCCGTACTCCACCGTCACCGTGGCGCCTCCCCCACCGGATGGTCCCCACGATCCCTCGACCCACGCCCAGCGATTGCCGGCCTGCTCCCAGCGACCCGGGGTCCAGCCTTGCTTCCAGCGCACGGCCTCCCAGCGACCCGCCGTCCAGTCCCACTTGCCGCTCTTCCACTCCCAGCGCCCGGCGATCCAGATCTGGTTGCGCTTGGTGCCGGGATTCTCCGCGCGATGTGGCGGCGGTGCCGAGGTCGGGCCGTCGTAACGGACTTCCCACGTGCCCTCGACCCACGCCCAGCGATTGTCCTGCTTCTCCCAGCGTCCCGGCGTCCACGCTTCGGTCGGGCGCTCGTTCTCCCAGTGACCGGACGACCACATCCACTTGCCGTTCTTCCACTCCCAGCGGCCGGCGATCCAGATCTGACCGGGACGGCTGCCGGCATTCTCCGCCTGCGGCGCCGGCGGATCGAGATCGGGATACTCGCTGACGACGACCGCGCCGCCACCACCGATGGAACCGCCACCACCGACGGAACCGCCACCCGCATTCCACTGGCCGGGCACCCAGTGCCATGCGCTGCCACGGCGTTCCCACCGGCCCTCGCGCCACTGCGTCCCCGAGCGCTCCTGCTCCCAGTGACCGTCGATCCAGGACCACTGATTGTTTTGCCAGTCCCAGTGCCCGTTCACCCAGAAGAAGTTTGGTCGCTCGACTCGCGGTCGATCGACGCGCGCCTGCGGAGGCTCCTGATAAACAACCGTGGCGCCGGAGTGGACGCGGGCGGTGCCCTGGACCGTGCACGCGGGTGCCGCGAGCGCGATCGCCAGACCGAACAACAGATGTCTCATCATCATGCGCATACCCTGGAAATATTTAAGAACCCGAGTATTCCTCCCTGCTTTGCGCGATGTCAACGCGGGGCCGCCGAGGGTCCGATCGCGCGCGGACCGGTTCGCGACCTGGTGATGCCGCGCACGCTCGATCAGTGAGCGCATGGCATGACCACGCCAGCGCTTTCTCGATCGCGACGCGGTTAACTCCCCGCCGATGCGGCCGCTAATCCTGGGCACGATTCTGGTCTCGGCGTGTGGTGGTGGCGAACCGGGAGAGCCCGACGCGCCACTCCCAACGCCGGATGCGGAGGTGGTCCCGCTGTTCCGCAATCCCGTCGATCTTCCCGACGACAAGCTCGCCACCGCGGCGCTCGCGCTGATGGGCGCCAACGTCGCCGACGCGCGCGAGAGCAGCTGCAACGAGTGCCACGGCATGACTCGCCAGCACATCAATTACTGGAAGGCGCTGTCGGACTCGGCGATGGCGAACTGCTTCACCGATCTGCAGGTGTCGTCGCCGGAATCGGCGCGCACGATGATGGAGTGCCTGCGCACGGTCCCCGGCGAGGCCTCCGACTTTGCGACCACCAAGGCCGGCATCTTCGCGATCGCGATCGATCTGCCGTGGTTCAAGTACACGATCGGGAAGGCGTACGGCGCTGACGCCGCGGTGCGCCAGGCCGAGTTGACCGCGATGGTCGGCATGCCGCGCGGCAGCGACATCCCGCAGTTCACGCAGGCCGAGTTCGACATCGTCGCCGAGTGGTTCGCGCGCGGCTTGCCCACGCTCGATCAGACGCTGACCAGCGAGCCGCCGCCCGACGAGTGCATCCCCTCGATCTCGGCTGCGGTCGGGACGCACGTCAACGCGATGGCTACTATCGGCTGGCGGGCGGTCAACCAGACCAGCCTGATGGCGATGCACGGCTGCGGCGGCGCGACCGATCCGAACCTGTGCTTCGCGGATCGTCCGTTCGGCTCCGAGCAAGCATTCGGCACCGGCTGGGACGTCCCCGCTCGCGGTCGGATGCGCGTGCTCGCGGATGTCGATTACGCGACCTCGTTCTGGACGCGCAGCTCGCCCGACGGCCGCTTCATCGCGCACGGTGTGCGTGGCAGCGGGATCGGGATGGACGAGTCGTACGTCTACGATCTCCAGCGCGATCTGCCGGTCACGATCAAGGCGCTCTACGATCCCGCATTCTTCCCCGATGGCTCGGGCTTCGTATTCCAGGGCGGCAACCGCAACACCTGCGGAAGCAGCGTGCTGACGTCGAACCCGACCGGCACGGTGACGATGACGGAGGCGCCGTGCACGCGGATCGCGACGATCGGCCTCTACCAGCATGTCGGTCAGGCGCTCGGCGGCGGCGATTACTTCACGATCGATAGCGAGTTCGTCTCGGACGACGGCGGTCACGCCGTGACGTTGCGCGATCCACTGACGCACTTCGAGTCCGATGCCGCAGCGTACCTGAACCCGTTGATCTTCAACGGCACCAAGTACCTCGGCAAGCCGCAGGTCCGCGTCGACATCCCGTTCGAGGGCGACAGCGTGCTGTCACCGTCGGCGCGGCTGATGATCTCGCGCGTGTCGGGTCCGAACGATCGCCAGCTCGGCTTCGTGCTTCGCCGGATCGACGCCGTGCCCGCGGGTGCGTCGTACGACATCACCGTCCCCGAGGTCGCGCGCTACTGCAAGTCGGGTGGCAAGCCGGCGTTCTCGTACGACGAGCGCTGGATCGTCTACCACCACTACGTGACCGACGCGGATGCCGTCGACCTCGGCTTCACGAGCTCGGACGATCCGGGCTTCGCCGCATACAAGACCCAGGGTGCCGCGAACATCTACCTGATGGAGCTCACCACGGGCGTCATCCAGCGCATCACCAACATGCAGCCGGGTCAGTACGCGCTGTTCCCGCACTTCCGCTCCGACGGCTGGATCTACGTTCAGGTTCGCGACCTCAACGCGAACCGCGAGTACATGGTCGCGAGCGACGCGGCCCTGCTCGCCGAGTAATCGCCGCGAGGCTTTTCATGGACCGCCTCCGCACGCTCCTGCTGGCGCGCACCCTGACGGTCGCGCTCGGCGAGCGCAGCGACCCGACCATCCCGCGACGTTGTCGAGAAGTTCGAGGGCGAGCTCGCGTAGCTCCGCTACGTGATGAGCCTCGACCTCGCGATGACGAGGCCGACCTGATCGCGGAGCTCGAGTGACCGAGGAGCTCGCCGCCCGCCAGATCACGCTCGAAGGCGAGACCCGCGAGGTCTACTGCGTCGGCGATGGCCCCGCGGTCGTCATCATGCACGAGGTGCCCGGCCTGCATCCCGGGGTCGTCGCGTTCGCGCGCCGGGTCGCCGCGCTCGGGTTGCGCGCGTACCTGCCGTCGCTATTTGGCGAGCCGTTTCGCGAGGTCACGCCCGGCTACTCGGCACGTTCGATGGCGCGCGCGTGCGTCGCCTCCGAGTTCACGACCTGGGCGACCCGCAAGACCAGCCCGATCACGACCTGGCTGCGCGCCCTCGCGAAGCTCGCGCACACCGAGTGCGGGGGTCCCG
>Ga0105049_10003884_pt1 | contig 17611 bp, 17 predicted proteins | sample MAT06_FD_78087 | JGI IMG/M metagenome (GOLD analysis project Ga0105049, IMG submission 78087) | Freshwater microbial communities from Lake Fryxell liftoff mats and glacier meltwater in Antarctica - MAT-06 | ecosystem: Environmental > Aquatic > Freshwater > Ice > Liftoff microbial mat | place...
CTGTCGCGCTATCGCACGCGCAAGGAAGTCGGCATCCACAACATCCAGGTGGTCGACGACAAGGCCTATCTCTCGTACTACCAGGACGGGATCCGGATCGTCGACATCGCGGATCCGACGCAGGCGACCGAGGTCGCGCACTTCAACACCTGGGACCCCGGCACCGCGTTCGGCGCGGCGTTCGAGGGTGCGGTCGGTGTCCGCGTCGCCGCGGGGCACGTGTTCGTGGCCGACAGCGATCGCGGCCTGCTGATCCTCGACGAGACGCCCTAGCGGCGCGCGCGCACGATCTTGTAGCGATCCGCGAACACGGTGCCGCGCCGCGCAGCCAGCGCGTTGAGCGCCCGTGCGGCGGCGACCTGAAAGCCCTGCATGCCACGGGCGAGGGCGATCCAATCGTCGGCCTCGACGACCAGCTCGATCCCGCGATTGTCGGTGACGTACTCGACGATCCGGAAGTCCGTGCGCACGTGCGCTTGATCGATCGCGCGCGCGATCGCGGTCGACGCTCGAACGCGACGTAGATCGCCGACGGCGCGCACGACGCGCGCGACCACGATCACCGGCACGCCGGCATCGACACGAGGGCGGCGCTGGTGCGGCTCGCTCGACGTGCGTCCTGCGCTCGGTGGGCGACCCGCGCCCGGACGTGCCCCACCCCACTGCTGTTTCATCGGAGGTCGTGAGCGTGAGGCGCGGACTACGGTGCGCATGTGTATGTGTAGATCGTACCAGACTTGATTTCGCCGAGATCTCTCCCGAAAAAAGATCCATTGATAGTTGCGACCCGGTCTTGCCACATTGATCACCACTCACCTAGGGTCAGCTCAACTGGACGACACGCCGTTCAGTCGGGGGACTCGAGGAGCAATGGATACCGAATTCGATCTGGCAGTACTCACGCATCAGCCCACGTTCGACACCGCGCTGACGACGTCCGAGCCGCCCGAGTCGAGCAGCATCGAGCTCAGCCCGAGTGGTCGCCGCCGCCGGCGCACGCGACCACGGAGTCAGACGATCGCGATGAAGCGCGTGTCACGCGCGGAGCGGGCGGCCTTCGCCGAGCTCTATCCGATCGAGGACGTCGCGAACGTGCCGCGTCCGATCACGCGCGACCAGTGCCGCGATCACTCCGGGCCGTGTCCGTGGGTGGCGTGCAAGCACCACCTCTATCTCGACATCAATCCGCTCACCGGATCGATCAAGCTCAACCTCCCGGATCTCGAGCCGTGGGAGCTGCCGCAGACCTGCGCGCTCGACGTCGCGGAGCAGGGCGCGTTGACGCTCGAGCAGGTCGGCGAGATCACGAACCTGACGCGCGAGCGCGTGCGCCAGCTCGAGGCCGTCGGCCTCTCCAAGCTGGGCACGACGGCGCAGCGCTTCGGTCTTCGCTAGCCGCGCTGGGGAACCAGGCGCGAGCTCGCCAGTATCGATCGGCCGCTAGCGCAGGCCGTCTGACGGGAACACCGAGAATCCGAGCGCGATACCGAACGTGCGCTCGCCGTCACGGAACAGACTCGTGCTGGCGTGACCGAGCACCGAGATGTGCGGCGTGAGCCAGACGCCAGCGTGCACCCGCGCATCGAGGATGAACCGCGGGTCGGCCACGTACTGGGCGGGCAGATCCCCGATCGTCACCACGCCGATGCCCACGCCGAGCTCGCTGCCGAACATCAACCGCCCGAGCCGCACTTCCTTGCCGATGCCCATCCGCATCGCGAACATCATTCCGGTCGTGCTCGCAGCGGACGCGTCCCCGCGTTCGCTGCGGGCCACCGGCGACACGGCCGGCGCCTCATCGATGCCCGAGACCGCGACGTCCGTCGCGAGGTAGTACCCCAGGTAGCCGACCGTGAAGCGGCCACCGATCCCGCGACCGGTCACGTCACCGCCCCGGAGAATGCGCCCCGTCACGTTGGCCTCCTCGTCCTCGCCGACCATCGGCCCGATCGTGGTGCGGTGAAGCACCGGCCCGATCTCGAAGCGCATCATCGGTGGCCGCCAGCCCGCGGCGAACTGGCCGCACCGGCCGACGACGATGCTGGACTCCTGGCAATCGGTCTCCTGGCCGATCCGAAGGTTCCAATCGGCGGCGGCGCGGCCAGGCGCGAGTAGCGCCGCTGCGACGACGAGCAGGCTCGCGGACCTCACGAGGGTCCTCCGCTGACGCGTGGGTCGAAGCAATGCTGAAAGCTGGTGAGCTCGGGGACGATGCCGGCGAGATCCACACAGACCTCGACGAAGATCGGCCGGCTACCGCGAGGCGCAGGCAGATACTCGATCGCCGCGCGACCGGCCCAAGTCGCGGCGATCTCGCGTCGCCCGATCTCCCCCCGCGGGTCGCGAGGGATCAACGGAATGCGCTCACCGCTCGCGACGATCCCCCACGCGCGGACGGCGCTGAGGTCGACCTCGGCCGACATGTCACAACGATTGCCGAGCGCATACGCGACGACGGGTGTGTCGTCCCGACTGGACTGATGGCCACCGACTCCAATGTCGAGACAGCCGGCCCGAGCATGGGCCGCCGGGAACTCGGCACCGATGAAGCGATAGGTGCCGGCACGATAGCCACATCCAGCCAACGCGATGGCGAACGTGAGCGGGAGGAAGGGTCGCATCCCACTCCGATGATCGTCAGGTGTTCTTTGGTTCGCACAAAACCAGGAATCGACCCGCCCGAACAATCAACCAACATCAATCGACGCGTCGCACTCGCACGGTCGCGATGGGGCCGCTGATTCGCGGGTTCCAAACCCATGGTTGCGATACCATCGGATCATGGGTCGGTTTTCGTTGTGGCTCGTGCTGGCTGGCTGCTCCTACCAGGCGCCGACGGGAGCGCTCACGAGCGATGGCACTCCGAGTGGGGACGGTCCCGCCGGTGATGGCCCGCAGGTCAATGAAGATGGCGTGGTGTGCACAGCCGGCTTCTTTGATGTTTGCTCGCAGGCGCCGCCGACGGAAGCGTTGACGATGGCGAGTGGCCAGATCGACACCGACAACGATCCGCGGTGCCGCACGGTCACGCAGTCGAGCGGTCCAGCGGTCTGCCTGATCGCGGCGACCTCGGTCTCGATGACGGGAACGGTCACGGTCTTCGGGGCACGCGCCCTCGCGATCTCGTCGGCCACCACGATCTCGATCACCGGGGAGCTCGACATCTCGAGTCGGCGCGGGGGACGGATCGGTCCCGGCGCCGACGACACGACGTGCGACTTCGCGCTCGCCCCCCAGATCGACGGCGGCGGCGCTGGGGGGGCGGCTGGTGGTAGCGCGGGACAGCAGGGCGCAGCCGGCGGCGTCGGCGATAGCGACAACAGCATCGGTTTTGATGGCAACGGCGCCAACGGTCTCCCGGGTGCGGTGATCGGCGCGCTGACCGTGCTGCGGGCCGGCTGTGGCGGTGATAAGGGCGGCAATCAAGCGGCGGGCGGCAATCAAGGTGGCGACGGTGGTCACGGCGGCGGTGCGGTCTATCTCGTCGCGAAGCAGTCGATCGAGATCGCGAACCTGCGCGCGACGGGTGCGGGCGGCGGTGGTGGTGGAGCGCAAGCCGGCGGCGGTGGCGGTGGCTCCGGTGGTGTCGTGGTGCTCGAAGCGCCGGCGATCCAGATCGGTGGCGCGATCAGCGCGAACGCTGGCGGTGGCGGCGAAGGCGGAGCGATTGTCGGTACTACGCCAGTTTCCGGTCAGCCCGGCAGCGATGGCGATTACGGTACCGTCGCCGCGCTCGGTGGTGCGGGCAACGATACCCGGTTCGGTTTCGGGGGTGCCGGCGGGGTCGACGCGACGGCGCCCGTCATCGGGACGACCTCGATCGTTGGTGGCGGGGGCGGGGGCGGCGGCGTCGGGATCGTCCGGTTGATCGGGACGCGGAGCGGGGCAGGGCAGATCACGCCAGCTCCGCTTTGAGGCCGACCTGATCACGCGCGATCACGCGCGATCACGCGCTCGCGCGGGTTCGTGCCTGACGCTCGCCGTACTCCCAGTCGCCGCAGCGCGCGCCGACGGATCGCGCAGGGTCAGTCGAGTGGCGTGGACGGTCATCGCCACGCAGCCCCCGCACGGTTACGAGTCAGGACATGGTTGCACTCGCCCAGATGCCCTCCCCGCACACCACCCGCAAGATCGTCGTCCACTCCGCGGGTGGGTACGACCACCTCAAACTGGAGACCGCCCCACTTCCAGAGCCCGGACCCGGCGAGATCCGGATCGACGTCCGCGCGATCGGCGTCAACTACGCCGACGCCATCGTGCGGATGGGCCTCTACGCATCGGCCAAGGAGTACGTGGGCTGGCCGATCACGCCGGGCTTCGAGGTGTCGGGCACGGTCGGTGCGGTTGGTCGCGGTACGACAGATCTCGCGATCGGCGACGAGGTGTTCGCCGTGACGCGCTTCGGTGGCTACGCGAGCCACGTCGTCGTCGAGCGGCGGCTGGTGTTTCGCCGGCCGGCGGCGATCAGCTTCGAGCAGGCCGCGGCGATCCCCGCGGTCTATATGACCGCGTGGTACGCGCTCTTCGAGCTGGCGCATCCGCGACCCGGCGCGCGCGTCCTCGTGCACTCGGCGGCCGGCGGTGTGGGTGGCGCGCTGGTGCAGATGGCGAAGATCGCCGGTTGTGAGGTGATCGGCGTCGTCGGAAAGACCGCCAAGATCGCCACCGCGAAGGCCGCCGGCGCGGATCACGTGATCGACAAGTCGATGCAGAGCCTGTGGCGCGAGGCCGAGCGGTTCGCACCCGAGGGGTACGATTTGATCCTCGACGCCAACGGTGTGGCCACGCTCGGCGACAGCTACAAACACCTGCGGCGTGCCGGCAAGCTGGTGGTCTACGGCTTTCACTCGATGATGCCGAAGACCGGCGGCAAGCCGAACTGGCCGAAGCTGGCGCTCGACTACGTGCGCACCCCACGGTTCAGCCCGCTCGAGATGACGAACTCGAGCCACTCGGTGCTCGCCTTCAACCTGAGCTACCTGTTCGATCGTAACGATCTCCTCGCGGAGGGGCTCGGGCAGATCGTGAAGTGGCTCGAAGCCGGCACGCTGGTCGCACCGCCGGTGGTGACCTATCCGCTCGCCGAGGTCGCACGTGCGCACGCCGACATCGAGTCAGGCAAGACCGTCGGCAAGCTCGTGTTGCTGCCCTGAGCTCGTGGTGCCGCCGCCGCCGTCAAGCGGGGCGGAGCACCAGCACCGGCAGGCGCGTCGCGCGCAGGAGCTTGTCGGCGACCGAGCCGACCAGCGCACGCGTGATGCCCGAGCGGCCGTGCGAACAGATACAGATCACGTCGACGCCGAGCCGCGCCGCGGTCTGCGCCATCGTCTTCGCCGGGTCCGAGCCACGAACCACGTGCGGCGTCACGTTTTGCTTCGCACCGAGCGGTCGCAGCGCGAGCAGCGACTTCTCGACCTCCGCGACATTGACGTCGGCGTCTTCGTCGACGATGTGCACGATGTGGATCTCGGCGTCGGGCTCGCACGCGGCGAACGCGTACGGTACCGCACGATTGGCGAACTGCGAGAGGTCGGTCGCGACCAGCGCGCCGCGCAACACCGGCACGGTGATCGTGAGCAGCGCGGCCTGTGGCGGTACACAGACGACGGACTGCGTGGCCTCGTCGGCGATCACGCTCGACACCGAGCCGAGGCGACCGAGGCCCGTCTTCTGGCCAGTGCCGATCACGATCGCGTCGACCTGCTCTTCGGTGGCGAGCTCGATGAGGTGATCGCCGATCCGGCCGAGGCCGCGCCGCGAACGGGCGACCACGGCGTTGCCATCCTTGTAGGGATGCGTCGGTAGCGGCATGCCGAAGCGGCGGATCAGATCGCGCTCCATCAGCTGCTCGATCTGCGGATCGCGCTCGACCATGCTCTTGCGATCGAGGCCGTAGTGATCGCAGGCGTCGTCGGGGTAGTAGATCGCGCCGAGTACGACGTCGACCTTGCCGAGCGTGCGCATCCGGTGCGTCCACTGGATGCCGAGCTCGCACACCGCGGAGTCGTCGATGCCGAGCATCAGCCGCAGCGAGCTCTCGCCGCTGGCGTATGCCAGCCACGGCGCCGGATCGCGCACCACGATCACCGGCACGTCGGTGTGCGAGATGACCTCGTTCGCGGTGGTGCCGAGACCGCCCTGACCGCGCGAGCGCGCGCCGATCACGATCAGATCGCTGCTCTCGGTATCGGCGAACTGCACCAGCGTGGCGGCCGTCGGACCGGAGACCAGCTCGGTGCGTACCGGCAGCGTGCCCTGGTGCTTCGCCGCCTGCGCGTCGAGCTTGGGGCGAAGCGCGGCGAGCGCGGCATCGCCGGTATCGTCGTCGGCGACGTGCACCAGCACGATCTCCTTGTCGCCACGGAGGGCTCCAATCGCGAGGGCGACGGCGAGCGCGCCACTGCTGGCGTCGGAGAGGTCAGTACCGCAGATGATCGACATGGCGTGCTTCTCAAGAAAGGTACGCAAACCGGCGGATCAGCTCGAGCAGACGAGCGCGCATCTTGTCGTCGATATCGACGAAGCGGATGCCCATACCGGGATGCAGGTTATCCGGCGCACCCGGCCGGTACGGGTTTACCCAGATGACCTCGCCCTCGCATTCGATCTCGTCCGCGAAACGGAGGTTGAGCAGCGTCCCCGGCTGCTCGGGCGTGGTGGTGCGAACAAAGATGCCGGTCGCGCTGATATCGGTGATGTACGCGAACAGGTAATTTTCCTCGCTCGCGTAGTCGACCTTCACATCGACGAACACGCGAGGCGCTCGCCGGCGATCTGCATCGCTCAGCACCCGCTCGCCGCCGTCCAGCTGGACCTTCGATCCCACGCGGGCGTCATAGCCCGGGTTTCCATCGATGGTCAATCGAGCAGTAACGACACGATCTTCACGCGATCGGTGGTGTCGCGCATGTCACCGGGAGCCGCGCTCACCGTCATGTTACGGAAGTTCGGCGCCGCGCCGGTGAAGTAGCCGATCCACAGCTCGTACTTCCCCGAAGGATAGCCGCCGCTGCTGGTCTTCATCGGATGGCGATCGATGATGTAGTCGCCGGGCTGCCAGCTCGACGTCGGGCAGCGATCCTTGATCGGCTTGTGATCGCCGTCGCGCAGGCGCAGCGGGCCATCGAAGTGGAGCAGCATCGTCCACGCACCGCCGACGGGTGCGAGGACCTTCCAGTACGTCACCACCTCGAAGTCGTCGCCGCGCTCGAGCTTGGTCGGGATATCCCAGCCGAGCAGCTCGAGCTTGTTGTCGAACACGATGCGCGCCTTGGGCTTCATCTTGATGCCCTGCGGTTCCTTGTGCTCGATCATCTCCTGCAGCGGATTCTTGTCCTCGGTGCCATCGACGCGGTTCGAGAGCAGCAGGTTGCGCAGGTTGCGATCCTCGAGCACGAAGTACGGCGCCTCGCCCATCTCGCGATGCAGCGTGCACAGCTCGGCCTGCGGTGCGATCGCGAACACGCGCGACGGGCGCTTGAGCGCGCTCACGATCTGCTCGCGCGACGATGCGGGCTCGGGCTTGACCGTCGTGTAGTGATCCGCCGCGTGCCCGAGGTCACCCATCACGATCAGCGGCTCGCGACCGGCGCGGAGCTCGTCATACGTGACGAGCAGCGCCTTCGAGGATAGATGATATGCGAGTGTCGGTTGCCACACGAAGCTCCAGAACGCGGCGAGCGTCACCGTCGCGACGAGGCTGGCGGCGATCGCGATGTTCGCGGCCTTGCGCAGCGTGCGCGCGAGCCTGGTCTCGGCGTCGTTCCACAACACCATCGTCAGCACAAAGCCGAGCGCGGCGAGCACGCCGAGCACGAGCACCCACAGCTTGAGCGGGATGAGTGCCTCGGCCTGTTTCGGGTAGGTGATGATCTCGGCCCCCGAGAGCAGCGACGTCAGCTTGTCGGTGAACGACTGTAGATCCTTGCCGAGGTCGAGGACGGCGAGCCCGACGAACAGCGCGATCAGCAGCGCGCCCGCGGGCATCCCGGAGTCGGTGGGCTCGTTCGGCAGGGTGACGGGCGGGAGCGGGCGCTTCATGACCCGGCGCGACAGCACGTCGTCGAGCCAGACGCCGCTCGCGATCGCGAGGGCAGGGAACCCGGCCCACAACGCGCTCCCGACGCGACGCTGGAACGCCTCCGTCGCGAGCCACGCGGCGGCGGCCCACGCGAGTGTGACGGCGCCGATCAGCTTGTGACCTGGATGCTTCGATCGCAGCAGCGAGAACATCGCGATCGGGCCGAGGATGCCCCACGGAAACGTGCCGTATGCGATCTGCTCGAACGTGCTGTCGAAGATGAAGCGGACATCGTCCTCGGCGCGCCAGATCGCACCGAGCGCCGACGACCAGCAGCCTTCCGCGACGATCGCCTTGCCGAGGAGCTGGCGCGCGGGCGGCGGCGTCAGCCCGGGATACGGCTCGACCCAGTAGTACATCTGGTAAGCGAGCACGCAGACCAGTGCGATCATCGCCAGCGTCGCGATCAGCGCGGCGAGCTGCCCGCCATCGAAGCGGCCGCGGATCGCGGAGGTCACCGCGGGCACACCGAGGGAGCCAGCGGCGGCGAACGCGCCGATCGGGACGACCAAGCCGAGCAGCGCACCACCGCCGAGGAACGCGAGCGGGATGCCGGCGATCACCGCGAGTGAAGAGAGTCCGAGATCGAGCCCTAGATACCGGCGATTCGGACGCGCGAGCCCGAACAGGCCGAACAGGATCAACGTCGATCCGCAGACCGTGCCGATGTCGGACGTGATCATCCGCGACTGCAGCACCATCAGCGGCATCGCGAGCAGGATGCAGATCGTGATCACGCCGGCGCGGCCACCACTGCCGCGCATCGCGATGCCCGCGGCGGCGAGTGCCGTGATCAACCCGAGCAGCGCGAACGGCAACCGGCGGCCGCCATCGTCATCGCCGAACGTGTCGCGGCCGAGCTCGATCGCGCGCGCCTGCAACGACCGCGCGGCCGCGTCCTTCGGCGGGATCCGGACGCACTCCTCGTCGTCGACCGGTTTGCCGGCCTTTTGAACCGGCGGTGGGGGCTTGGGCGGAGCGTCGAGCGGTGGGGCGACCCGATCGGCGAGCTGGCGCTCGCTCGGCTCCCACAGGCCGCTGTCGCCGATGCAGGGCAGCAGCACGGTGGCGGCGAGCAGAAAGCACGCGAGCAGGGCGACCGGCCAGGTGCCGATCAGCTGCCCGAGCTTGCGCGGAAGCGCCGTCACCAGGAGACGTTACCCTCGACTTGCACTTTGTGGTGAGAGCGAGCGACGATCTGTTCGTGTCGAGCACCCGCGAGGACGAGCTGGGTCGCCTTCACCGGAAGGTCCCGGTGCGGAGGTATCGCAGCCTCGTCGGTCACTGGATGAGCCGGTGGTTCCGCGCGCCGCGCCCCGCGACCGCGGAGCCGCTGCCGGAGCTCGAGCCGGGGCAGGTCGTGGTCACGTTCGGCGGTCACGCGACGGTGCTCGCGCGCTATCACGGGCTCTCGATCGCGTTCGATCCGATGCTCGGGCGCTGGGTCGGCGGCGTGCGGCGCGCCGTCGAGCCCGGCGTGGTACCCGGCGATTTCTCCGAGGTCGGGCTGATCCTGATCTCGCATCGCCACGCCGATCACCTTCACCTGCCGACGCTGCGCCGGCTACCGCGCACCGCGACCATCGTGGTGCCGCGCGGGGCGGCCACGGATGTCTCGTCCCTCGGCTTCGCGCGCGTCGTCGAGCTCGCGCACGGGACCGACCTCGAGGTGCGAGGGATCCACGTGGTCGCGTGCGCGACGTCTCACGGCGACGGTGAGCTGGCGATTGGCAACGCCTACGTCGTGCGCGGGCTCGGTCCGAGCCTCTATCTCTGTGGCGATACCGGCTACCACACCGGGTTCGTCGAGACCGGCGAGCAGTTCGCGCCCGATGTCGCGCTGCTGCCGATCGGTGGCTTCGTGCCAGCGTCGTTTCGCGAGCGCCACATGTCGCCGCTCGATGCGCTGTACGCGTTCGAGGACCTGCGCGCCCGCGTGCTGGTGCCGATCCACCACGGGGCGTTCGCGCTGTCGTACGAGCAGCTCGACGAGCCCGCACGCTGGCTGCTCGAGCTGGCGAAGACCCGCAACCTGCGTGACCACGTGGTCGTCATGGCGGCCGGCCAGAGCGAGCGCTTCGTGTCGCCGCACGGCAGCGTCGACGTCTACTGACGACCGTAGGCGGGTCCCCGGTTTAGATGTTAAACAGGCCGGCGATGTCCGAGATCGACGTCTCGATCGTGATCCCCGTCTACACGGAGGAAGGAATCCTCCGCGAAGCCGTCAGCGAGCTGGTCGCGGGATTTTCGTCGCTCCGTGCGGAGCTGCGCTCGCCGGAGCTCTCGTTCGAGGTGATCCTCGCGGAGAACGGCTCGAAGGATCGCACCGCCGAGCTCGCGCAGCATCTCGCCGGCGAGTTTCCCGAGGTCCGCACGTTCTCGCTCGGTGAGCCCAACTACGGCAAGGCGCTCCGGCGCGGCATCCTCGACGCGCGCGGCACGTACGTGATCTGCGAGGAGATCGATCTCTGCGATCGCGATTTCCACCGTCGTGCCCTCGAGTTGCTCCGCCACGGTGATTGCGACATGGTGGTCGGCAGCAAGGCGATGAAGGGTGCGATGGACGAGCGCCCGCTGTTCCGGCGCGCGGCGACCCGCGTGATCAACAGCCTGCTCCGCGTCGCGCTCGATTTCCGTGGCACCGATACCCACGGTCTCAAGGCGTTCAAGCGTGCGGCGATGGTCCCGGCGGTCGAGGCGTGCGTGATCGATCGTGATCTGTTCGCGTCGGAGCTCGTGATCCGCGCCGGCCGGATGGGCTTTCACGTCCTCGAGATCCCGATCCGGCTCCACGAGAAGCGTCCGCCCGCGATCAACCTGACCAAGCGTGTGCCGCACGTGATGCGCGGGCTCGCGAAGCTGACGTACGTGATCCGGTTCGGCGGCAAACCGTAGATGAGCCACCCCGCCCGTCGAGTCGCGGTCTCGATCGATCTCGACTCGATCGGCTGCTACTACAAGATCCACGGCCTCGGGGTTGCTCCCCGCGAGCTCGACCACGTCATCCTCGAGCGCGCGTTGCCCCGCGCGGCCCAGCTGTTCGCCACCCGCGGGATCCATGTCACCTGGTTCGTCGTCGGGCGTGATGCCGACGCCGAGGTCGGGTCGGCACATGCCGCGAATGGCGTGCGCCTCGGCGAGCGCGCGCGTGCCGGTGACGAGCTCGGCAATCATTCGTACTCGCATCCGTACGAGCTCGCGCGGCTCGGCGCGAAGGTGATCGACGACGAGATCGGGCGCTGCGATCACGTGCTGCGCACGATCACCGGCACGCCAACGCGTGGCTTCCGCGCGCCGGGTTACGACGTCTCCGCGACCATGTTCGACGCGCTCGCGCGCCGCGGCTACCACTACGACTCGTCGATCTTTCCGGCGCCTGGCTACTACGCCGCGAAGGCCGCGGTGATGGCCGTGCTCGCGCTGGTCCGCCGACCGAGCGGCGCGGTGCTCGCGAATCCGCGCCAGTTGATCGCACCCTCCCAGCCGTATCGTCCGGCAATGACCGCGCCGTGGCGCAAGGGGCAGGCGCCGCTCGTCGAGCTGCCGATCGCGGTCACTCCATGGACGCGGATCCCGGCGATCGGCACGTCGCTGATCGTCGCGCCCGACGTCATCCGCACGCGCGTGCTCGCGGCGATGGCATCGAGCCCGCTGTTCAACTTCGAGCTCCACGGGATCGACTTCGTCGACGCCGACAAGGACGGGATCCCAGGCGAGCTGGTCGCGCGGCAGCCCGATCTCCGGATCCCGGTCACCGAAAAGCTCGCGCGCCTGACGTCGATCCTCGACGACCTCGCGCGCACCCGCGTGTTCGTCACGCTCGCCGACGCCGCGGCCGACGTTCAGCGCGAGCAGTAGGCAAAGCCTGGCAAGACGTCCACCGCGGAGCCCGCTGGTGGATCAACGTCCGCGAGAGATCGCCGCACTCGCGAGCTGATCGACGCGCTCGTTGAGCGCGATGCCCGTATGCGCCGCCACCTTGACGAATCGCACCTCGGGGAATTGCTTCAGCATCGATCGCAGTTGCACGACCAGCTCGATGTTCGCCTTGGGCTTCCAGTTTTGCGTCAACAACCCGATCGCATATTGCGAGTCCGAGTAGACGACCACCAGTCGTTTGCGATCGGGCACGCTCTCGAGCCCGCGCACGATCGCGGTGAGCTCGGCGATGTTGTTGGTCCCCTGTCCGAGGTACTCGCTGATCTCGCGCTGCTCCGCACCATCGATGATCACCACGCCGATGCCGGCGGGGCCGGGGTTCGGGACGCAGCCACCGTCGGTCCAGATGTGGATCGCGTTGTCGGGGATCGGCCCAACACCGTTGTTGCGGGTGCGAGAATCTGGCGTGGACTCGCCGGCCGTGAAGTCGAGCAGCGGATCGTCGGTGGGTGTCAGGTTTCGGACGCCCGCGCGGTACACCTTCGCGCCCGTCGCAGCCTTGTAGACAACCTCGACGCGACCGTCCTGATCCGTCACGGGTCGACCTTGAATATCGACTCGCGCCCAGACGTCCGCATCGCGCAGCTTATGCCGCCTCCAGGGCACGGAGGCACCCTAACACGAGGGTCCATGTGTATAGTGCCGCCCGCTTCACGGCTTTCGTGGAGCACAGAGAGAGGATGAGACAGATGGTCAGCGTCAAGAATCTGCGTTGTGGTCTCGCTGTCGCCGCGTTGCTCGCGGCTTCTGCACCGGCGTTCGCCGACAAGACGGATGATCTGTCGCTGTTGCCAGTCGACTCCGAAATGGTCGGTGGACTCGACTTCCAGCAGCTCCAGTCGAGCACGCTCTGGAAGCAGCTCGTCGGTCCGTTGATGGCGAAGAACGATGTGCAGAAGGAGATGGCCGAGTTCCAAGCCCAGTGCGGCATGGATCCGATGAAGGTCGTCACCAGGATGTCGTTCGGCTTCAAGGGCCTCGGCAAGGATCAGCCCGACGGCGTCGTCGTCATGCACGGCATCGACAAGACGAAGGCGATCGGCTGCTACGACAAGCTCGTCAAGAGCGGCAAGATCGGCCAGGACGCCAAGAAGGACGGCGACATCCTGCTCTTCAAGAAGAGCAACAACCAGGCCGCCTTCACGTTCGTCGGCCCCAGCACGGCGCTGTTCGTGATGGGCACGCAGGGTACCAAGGACGGCATCAAGACCATCGCGAAGGGTGGCTCGGCACTCAAGACCTCGGCAGCGTTCGTCGAGCTCTTCAAGAAGACCAACACGGCGGACACGCTGTGGATGATCATGAACGGCAGCGCGAAGCCGTTCGAGGCGATGGCGTCGCTCGGCATCAAGCCGAAGGCGGTCTACGGCTCGCTCAACGTCACCAAGGATCTCAACCTCGACGTGCGCGTCCGCATGAAGTCGGCGGGCGATGCGACCAACCTGTCGAACATGATGAACACACAGGTCAAGGCCGCGGCCGGCATGGTCGACAAGATCACGATCGCGGCGGACGGCGCGGACGTCACCGTGAAGGTGCTGCTCTCGGACGCGAAGCTGAAGGCGCTCGCGACCCAGTTCGGCGGCATGCTCGGCAAGCCCTGAGCTGCCCCGAGATGGCGTGTCTACGTCGGGGGTGTTATACGTCCCCCGATGCGCCTGATTCTTGCGGCTCTGTTGCTCGTCGCTGCGTGTAGCAAGAAGGACGACGCACCCAAGCCGGCCGACAAGCCGGCGGGCGATAAGCCTGTCGCGGCGGAGAAGCCCGCGCCCGGTACGCCGGTCGTCGAGGTCGTGCCTGCCAAGATCAAGGAAGCGACCAACGTCGCCGATCTCGGCAAGCTTCCGGTCGATTCGGAGATCGTCGCGGGGGTCAACGTCGCGCAGATCCAGACCAGCGCGCTGTGGAAAGACATCTTCGCGCCGCAGCTGCTGACGGGCGAAGTGAAGCGTCAACTCGAAGACTTCCAGCAGAAGTGTGGCCTCGATCCGCTGGCCGTCATCAAGACGGCGACGATCGGCCTCAAGGGCAGTACGGGCGTGGTCGTGGTGCATGGCCCCGACAAGGCCAAGGTCGTCGCGTGCGCCCAGAAAATGAAGGCCGACAAGGATGCGAAGGTCGACGTCACGATCGACGGTGACGTCACGATCCTCTCGCCGAAGATCGGCGGCGTGCCGGTCGCGTTCATGTTCACCAGCGACACCGATGCCGTCATCGTGATCGGTCCCAAGGCGGATGCCGCGGGCGTCAAGGCGGCCGTCGGTAGCAGCGGTGGGCTCGCCGCGTCGGGCGCGTTCGTCGACATGTACAACCGCGTCGAGACCGAGAAGGCGCTGTGGATGCTGGTCAACGGCAAGCTCGATCAGTTCCAGGGGCTGGCAGCGCTCGGCATCAAGCCGACGCACGTGTTCGGCTCGCTCGATGTCGCGACCGGCCTCGATCTCGATCTGCGGATGCGGCTCGCATCTGCGGATCAGGCGACCCAGTCGGCGGCGATGATGAAGTCACAGCTCGGTAGCGCGGCCGGCATGTTGAAGATCGACAAGCTCGACGCCACCTCCGACGGACGCGACCTCAAGATCTCGATACTGGTCACGCAGGCCAACATTCCCGGGATGCTGAAGGCGCTGCAGGGCTTCGGCATGCTGGGTGGTGGAATGGGCGGAAGGCCGTAGGCGTCGAGCAATGATGAAGAAGATCCTCGTCCTGCTCGCCCTCGCGAGCTGCGGCAAGAAGTCCGAGCCGAGCGGTCCGCCGCCGGAGATCACCGGGCTCGCAGCAGTGCCTGCGACCGCGGAGGTCGTGATCGGTGCCGACCTCGGCAAGCTCTCGCAGTCGCCGATCATCGAGCGTGCACTCGCGCAGCTGCTGTCGCGCGACAGCAAGCTCGCCGCGTCGTGGAAGCAGGTCCGCGAGGGTTGCAAGATCGATGTCAACAAGCAGGTCAAGCGCATCATGCTCGTGCTCGGTCCGACGCCCGCGGGCGGTCGTGCGGGCACGGGACCGGCGCTGCTGATCGCGACCGGCTCGCTGCCGGAGGCGGATCTCTCGGACTGCGTCGGCAAGCTGGTGGGCAAGGGCGGCGGCGCGGTGACCGGCAAGCCGATCGGAGGCCGCACGTTGTACGAGGTGAAGGACGGTGCACGCGCGATGTACTTCGCGTACGGCCGTCCCGACACCGTGGTGCTTGGCAACAACGAGGCGTACGTGCTCGAGGCGATCAACCCGGGCAAGAAGGCGATCGATCACCCCGAGCTCGCGGCGTGGCTCAAGCAGGTCGACCAGAACCTCCCGCTGTGGGCGGTGGGGCGGGTCGATGACCGCGTTCGCAAGGGGTTGGTCGGCGTCCTCCCCGGGCTCAAGTCGGGCCCGACCGCGTTCGTCGGCACGCTCGATCCTACCGACGGTGCGAAGGTCATGCTGGGCGCGATCATGGCGTCGAACGAGGATGCCAGTCAGCTGGAATCCTTCACGATCAACCAGAAGAAGTTTCTCGCGATGGCGGCTCAGCGAATGTCGCTCGGCAAGGTCGTGAACAAGGTGGCGATCCAGTCGTCGGGATCGATCGTGTATTTCCGTGCGCCGCTGGACATGACCGACGTCAACCAGCTGTTATCGGTGCTTGACGGAGGCGCCGCCTCCAAGCAGGATGCCCCGCCTCCGGCTGGTTCGGGGAGCGCATCCCCGTAGAGAGAAAACGTATGGCGAGCAAAGCGATCAAGAAGAAGTCCCCGGCCCCCAAGGCCGCGAAGCCCGTCGTGGTGAAGAAGGCGCCGAAGGTCAAGTCGACCGCACCGGTCAAGGCTCGCCATCCGCGCGCTCGCGTGGTCGAGAACCACACCAGCAAGGAAGCGCTGGCGAAGTCGCTGGCTGCCGTGATCGCTCGTACCGACGAGGACACCGACGCGCTCGAGGGCCGCCTCAAGTCGGCGTCGAACGCGCAGCTGCTCCGGCTGTCGCGCGTCACCGCGACCGTGAAGCAGAAGTACGGCAACCGCGAGAAGCTGATCGCCGCGATCGGCACCGCGAACAACAAGACCAAGGACAAGGACTTCCTCGCTCAGCTCGAGAAGTTCTCGCTGCCGCAGCTGCTCGACCTCGCCGTCGCGGTCGAGAGGCGCACGCGCGCCTAGTGAAAGCGCTCGTCCTCTCGGTGTTGTTCGCGACGCGGGTCGCGCATGCCGATGACGACGAGCCGGTGCCGCCGCCGCCGCCGGTTCGCGGCACGCAACTGGTGCGTGCAACTGCGGCGTGGCGCTGGCAGATGGTGACCGCGCCGACCATCCCGCGGGGTGTCGGTGCGATGGCCGCGACTGCGACGGATGTCGTCGTCGGTCGTGCTCGCGCGACGTCGCCCATGCTCGGCGAGGCGATCGCGCCTCCCGCGCAGTGGCCGTACGACGTCACCGATGGCGTGAAGGAGATCGGGAAGCCTGCCGACGGGCGGCGGATCGCGGCCGCGTTCGGTGTGACGACATTCCAGATCGCCGACGCCGACGCGAAGATCACGATGCTCGAGCTGCGGCTTCGCTACGGCGATGGCGTCGCGGTGTGGATCAACGGGGTCGAGGTGCTGCGCCAGGGCTTGCCGCGCGGACCGACGGTGACGCTCGCGCCGCGCCAGCGCGGACCGGAGTGGGAGACGTTCTACGTGCCGGCGGGGCCGGGGCTGCTGCGCAAGGGGCCGAACACGCTCGCGGCCGAGGTGCATCCATCGGGACGGCGGAACGGGCCCAATCTGCTCGCCGACGTGGTCGGGCGCAGCGATCGCGGCATCCTGCGCGGACCGACGCTGGCGGAGACCACGCAGACCTCCGCGACGATCGTGGTCGAGACCGATCCGGACGTCGACGTGACGCTCGAGTGGGGCGTGGGTGATTCGCTCAACACCACGCAGCACAGTCCGCCGGGTCGGCGCCACGTGTTCGCGCTCGCGAACCTCGCCATCGATTCGCGGTTCTCGTACCGCGTGAGTAGTGGCTCGACAAGATCGCCGAAGTACTCGTTCTCGACGCTGCCGAAGCCGGGCGCCGAGATCCGGATCGGGATCTACGGGGACGTTCGCGGCGGTCACACGACGCATCGCCGGCTCCTCGAGCGGATGCTCGACGAGGGCCTCGACTTCGTGGTGGTCAGCGGCGACATGGTCGCGCGTGGCTCGGACGAGGGCGACTGGCAGAAGTTCTTCGCGCTGACCCAGGAGTTTCGCGCGCAGGTGCCGTACTACCCGGCGATCGGCAATCACGACCTCGGGCTGGTGAACTCCGACGGCAGCGATCGCGCAGAGCGGTTACTCACGCTGCCACCCCCGCCACCTTCCCGACCCGCGGCGACCTACTGGTACAGCCGCGACGTCAGCGACGTTCACCTGGTGTTCCTCGACTCCAACAACTACGACCGCACCGAGCAGGAGCGCTGGCTCGAAGCAGACCTCGCGGCGGCGCGAAAAACGGGTGTTCGTTCGATCGTCGTGATCACGCACGACGGTCCGTTCGCACGCGGCTATCACGGCGGCAATGCGCTCGCGCGCGCGCGTTACGTGCCGATCCTCGCGCGCTACAAGATCGACCTGATCGTCTCCGGGCACGATCA
>Ga0105049_10003887_pt1 | contig 17598 bp, 8 predicted proteins | sample MAT06_FD_78087 | JGI IMG/M metagenome (GOLD analysis project Ga0105049, IMG submission 78087) | Freshwater microbial communities from Lake Fryxell liftoff mats and glacier meltwater in Antarctica - MAT-06 | ecosystem: Environmental > Aquatic > Freshwater > Ice > Liftoff microbial mat | place...
CGACCGTCGCTTCGGCCCCGAGCGCGTGCATCCGTCGCGCCATTCCTTCTGTCATCGCCCCGCGCAATGCCGCGCTGGTGATCGATCCAATCTCAGAACTGTTCGCGGCGTCCTTGCTCACGAATAATCAGTATGCAGTCCGACCGGCTGGCGCTACTCGTCACCTGTTCGGTTCGGCCGTTGCAGACCGCTGAAGAGACACGATAGACGGAGCCGCCACTCACAGCCCGCCACATCGCGCGACCAAAAATGATATTTTTCCGTCCAGACCCCCGATGTTCACATCAAACCGCCCCACCGACGGCCCCCGCGGCCACCTTGCACACCTGCAAGACGTGTCCTCACCGTACGGAACCCTCCCCACGTTTTTCTGGCCGCGTTCTTCAGGCCGCGCCCACCGCCCCCGCACAACCACGTTCTCCTCGCGTCAGCCTCACCAGTGCCTCCCTCCCGCCCTCCATCGCCCTCTTCCGCTTCCCGCTCCTCAATGCACCTTCGAACTAAGTGCACCGCCACGCTCGCCCCGCGCCCCGACATACTCTCCGCTCGCTGTGCTCCCAACATTCGTTCTCAATGCCTTTTCCAAGCCCATCGTTCTGCGTGGTCGCCAATACCATGCCAGTGGTGCCGTCAACGTCCATCGCGTCACCTCCACACTCGTAGAAGCCACCATCGACGGAAACGACCGTTACCAGGCCGCCATCGCCCTTGAGCGCGGCCCCCGCTCCATTGAGCTCATCTGCTCCTGCACCTGCCCTTATTGCACGCACGATGGACTCCTCTGTAAGCACCTCTTTGCCCTCTTCGCTGAGGTCGATGCGGTCTATCCCCACTTCCTCATCGGGCTGCCCACTTCAACACTCCTCACTGTCGATCCCGACGATCAAGACGACACCGGCGACAACCACTTTGACATGGAGGCCGCAATCCGGCGCGCCTTGCCGCACACGTTCCTCCGCCTCGCCTCCACGCGCCTCGCGCCCCCGGAATCCGTCGTCCGGTCCCCGCCCCCAGCGCCACCCCGACCCCGGCTTCCACCACCCGCAAAGCTCCCTTGGCATAAGTTCATCGAGGCAGCCACCGCCCGCATCGCCAGCCGCAAACACTACTCCGCCAGGAAACCCTCACCTTCCCCAGCCCCCATCTCCCCGATCTACCTGCTCGCCACCAGCACGTACAACATTGACAGTGGCCTGGTCGAGCTCGGCCTCTATGAAGAGAAGCGTGCCCACACCCTTCTCACGTTTGATCACGATCCCCTTCGCCTCGAGCAAGGCCTCCTCCCGCCACTCCTCGGACATGAACACCAGGCCATTGCCGCGCAGCTCACCGGCTGCGCCGCCCGAGTGTACTCCTCCTACTACGACCCCCCCACCACCCGTGCCCGCTTCGCGCTCGACCCCGACGACCCCGCCGTCCGCGACCTCCTCCGCGCCATCTCCGCCACCGGTCGCCTCCACGGCTGCACTGAAAGCCTCGATAACCCGCGTAACTCCTTTCCGCTCACGTGGATCGAAGGCCCGCCCTGGCGCGGCGTGGTCTCCATCGCACCGTCGCCCCAACTCGCCCGACCAACAAAGGCCTTTCCCGCCAGCGACCCGGCCGACCCGCTCCTCCAGATCGCCCTCGCGATCACGCGCGATGGAGAGCGACGCGAGCTCGCCAAAACCAGCATCCTCGCCGCCGGCGGCAAGCTCCTTATCGAGAACCAGACCATTCAGCATGTTGACCTGCGAGATCTCGTCGAGTGGGATGACGTCCAGCGCGAGACCCGCGCTCCCCTCACGATCAAACGCAGCGACCTCCCCACCTTCCTCCGCTCTGCTGAAACCACCATCGGCCTGCCCGATCTTGCCCTCTCGCCCCAATCCGGCATCACCCGCCTCGAACCGCTTTCCCCCACGCCTCGCATAGAACTCAAGCTCAATACCAATCGCGTCACCGGGGTCCGCCAGAGCCACAGCCGCGGCGGCATTCTCGGCTCTATCTCTGTCCTTTACGGTCCTCACACCGTTGACCCGCGCCACCGTTCCGCCACGTCGCTCGTCGATTCCGCCACCAAGCTCCTCCCGCGCGATCCCGATGCCGAATCGCGCTTCCTCCGTCGCGCCGCCGACCTTGGCCTGCGGCCCGATTCCGACGACTCCACCTACACCCTCGCCATCAAACGCCTCCCCGAAGTGGTCGCCGCCCTCCTCGCCGACGGCTGGTCAGTTCATGGCGATCGTGCCCTCTACCGCCGCCCCGGCAAAACCTCTCTCAAGGTCTCTCCTTCCGGCCTCGACTGGTTTGGCATCACCGGCGGAGTCATGTTCGACGGACAAGAGGTGCCCTTCCCCGCCCTCCTCGAAGCCGTCAACTCCGGAAACCGATTCGTCAAACTCGGCGATGGCTCACTCGGCATGCTCCCAGACGAATGGCTCAAGCGCCACGCCGGCTGGATGCGCCTTGGTAGCAACACCGGCGTAGATATCCGCTTCAGCCGCGCCCAGATCGGCCTCATCGACACCCTCCTCGACGAACTTCCCGAGGCAACCTGCGATGAACAGGTCACCGCCGCCCGCGACCGTCTCCACTCCTTCGACGGCATCTGCCCCGTCGCGGAACCCGCCTCCTTCACCGGCGAACTCCGCCCCTATCAACGCGAAGGCCTCGGCTGGCTCGACTACCTCCACGCCTTCGGTTTCGGCGGCTGCCTCGCCGACGACATGGGCCTCGGCAAAACCGTCCAGTTGCTCGCGCATGTTGCTTCCCTCAAAGAGCGCGGCCAAACCACGCCCCCTCCGCTCTCGACCCGCGCTACAAAAACAACCCTCCCCACTCCGTCGCGCGCCTGGCTCATCATCGCCCCACGATCACTCATCTTCAACTGGATTCGCGAAGCCCAGCGCTTCACCACCTCCCTCGAAATCCTCGACTTCGCCGGCCCCGCACGCACGCGGCTCAAAGCCAAACTCGCCACCGCCGACCTCGTCTTCACCACCTACGGACTCCTCCGCACCGACATCGAACTCCTCCGCGGCTTCGAGTTCGCCGGCGTCGTCCTCGACGAAGCCCAGGCTATCAAAAACCCTCAGTCCGCCAGCGCCAAAGCCGCCCGACTCCTCCACACCCGCCGACGCATCGCCATGACCGGCACCCCAGTCGAGAATCACCTCGGCGACCTCTGGTCCATCTTCGAGTTCCTCAACCCCGGCCTGCTCGGTGCACTCCCCGCCTTCCGCGCCGTGATCGATCCCAAACCGCTCGTTGGATCACTCGCTCAGCTTGATCCCATCTCCGCCGCGCTCGAAGCCGCCAACAACACGCCTGCACCTGCGACCGCCAACCCCGAGCCCGCCGCCCCCAAGGCCGATCTCGCGCTCATCCGCAGCGCCGTCCGCCCCTTCATCCTCCGCCGCACCAAGCAACAAGTCGCCACCGATCTCCCCAGCCGCACCGAACAAACCATCGAGTGCGTACTGCGACCTCCGCAGCGCACGCTCTACAACGATCTCGCCGCGCACTACCGCGAATCCATCCTCGGCCGCGTCGATCGCGACGGCATGAACAAATCTCGCATGCACGTCCTCGAAGCCCTCCTCCGCCTCCGTCAGGCCGCCTGCCACCCCGCCCTCATCAATCCTGCCCACGCCCATGCCGGCTCCGCCAAAATCGAATCCCTCCTCGCCATGCTCGAGGAAGCTACCGACACCGGCTCCGCCGACGACGCAACTCCCGTCCCCTCCGCCACCGCCACCCCCCGCGGCCACAAAGCCCTCGTCTTCTCCCAGTTCACCTCCATGCTCGCCTTGGTCAAAACCGCCCTCGACACCCGCGCCGTCCGCTACGAGTATCTCGACGGCCAAACTACCGATCGCGCCGCCCGCGTCGATCGCTTCCAAGCCGACCCCGACCTGCGCGTGTTTCTCATCTCCCTCAAGGCCGGCGGCTCCGGCCTCAACCTCACCGCCGCCGATTACGTCTTCATCCTCGACCCCTGGTGGAACCCCGCCGTCGAGGCGCAGGCCATTGACCGCGCCCACCGCCTCGGCCAAACCAAAAATGTCTTCGCCTACCGCCTTATTGCCAAAGACACCATCGAAGAGCGCATCGCCGACCTCCAACGCACCAAACGCGACCTTGCCAGAGCCATCATGGATGAAGACGCCGCCCACTCTCTCGCGGCATCGCTCACTCGCGACGATCTCGCGGCACTCTTCCAATGACCACGTCTTGCCGAGTCGGTCCGTCCCGGACTTGACCCGCCTCCGGTTTCTAAAAAACGTCGGTAAAATGCTCGAACACGCCCGGCAACGATCTCTCCGCCCCTCAGATTGGCCATCAAATAGGGTCAAACCCCAGCCACGGCGCCACGCGGAACTAACCGCTGACCCCGGTCTTTACCTGACGCGCCCACTGAATATTCAGCGATGTGACTACCCACATGCAGCCAGCCCTTCAATCGCCTTGCAGGCAAAAGGGCCGCTTGCTGCTCAAAAAAATCCTACTTCACCGCCTATTACCGTCATTCGCCGTGATCCTTCTTGACAGAAGTGAGTCTCTCAGTAGTCTATCGAGAGTGAGAGCAGACCCGCCGGGTCGTGCTCTCGGTACCGTTACATCGTTCGTCAAGGAGCGGGATTTATGTCATCGCCAGCCCAACTCATGCACCCCCATCACCTTTCGTCTCGTGCGGCCCTCGCACTTGCGCTCTTCTGCGCCTGTGGGACCGCCCTCGCCCAGGACGTCACCAACCCCGGTGACGCCATCACTCCTTCCTCCGGCAACCACCCCGCCGGCGAACCCCCTTCCGCCGCCATCGACAACAGCGGGGCTTCCAAGTACCTCAACTTTGATCGCTTCAACACCGGCTTCACCGTGATCCCCACCGGCACCGGCATCGTCCGCACCCTCGGCATCGTCACGGCCAACGACGCCCCCGAGCGCGACCCCACGACGTACATCCTCGAAGGCTCCAACGACGGTGCGACCTTCACCATCATCGCTCAAGGCGCGTTGAATCCCCCCACCCAACGCTTCGCCTTCGATTCCATCTCGTTCTTCAACGACACCGCCTACGCCCAGTATCGCGTCACCTTCCCGACCATCCGCGGCAACGGCAACAGCATGCAGGTCGGCGAAGTCCAGCTCCTGACCGCCGCCGACATCCTTACCCCGGGCGATCCGTTCGTCATCACGTACACCGCAGGTGCGTTCAGCAACGCCAACGAGGGCGCGGCCAATCTCTTCGACAACCGCGGCGGTACCAAGCTCGATGTACTCAACGGTAATCTCGGTCCCACGTTCGTCGATATCACCCCCGGCGTCGGCACCTCCACTGTGAACGCCATCGATGTGTTCGGTGGCAACGACGATGCCACCTTCGGCGGCCGCAGCCCGACGTATGTGACCCTCTACGGCTCCAACGACGGCGGTGTGACCTTCACCCAGATCTTCACCACCCCCATCGTGCAGGTCACCCGCAACTATGAGGACCAGCAGTTCGGTTTCGCCAACACCACTACCTACACCAGCTATCGCGTTGAGTTCGGCCCCGCCCAGAACTCAGCCGACATGCAGATCGGTGAAATTCAGCTCCTCGGCACCGCGTCGGCAACTCCTCCATCCAACGATTCCTGCGCCACCGCCCGCATCATCTCGGCCGGTGCCACTTCCGGCGCTAACTTCAACGCCACCGGCACCGACATCACCGCCTGCGGCACCGGCGATACCGCCGACGTCTGGTTCAGCTATCTCGCGCCGATCTCGGGCCTGATCGAAGCCAACACCTTCGGCGCCGGAACCATCGATACCACCCTCGCCGTGTTCGACGGCTGCGGCGGACCGGTCCTTGATTGCTCAGACAACGCCCGCGGCGGGCAGGCCCGCATCCGCTGGACGGCCGTCGCTGGCCGTTCCTACAAGCTCCGCGTCGCCGGAGCCGCCGGTGCCACCGGCACCTTCACACTCAACGTCGATCAAGCGCCCGTTTCTCCCTCCGACACCTTCATCACCCTCAACTACAACTTCAACGGAATGGTCCACCAGGGCGAAGCCGGTAACCCCGACCGCCCCCAGGGCTATCGCTCACTCTCCGACCGTGGCCTCCGCCTCACCGGCGCGCCCGGCTCGATCGAAGTCGGCCTCGAAAGCAACTCCTCCATTCCCTACCAAATCGTCACCCAAGCCGACCAACTTGACATGGTCCACCTTGGCAACCGCAACACCACCGACGGCGGCAACTGGGCCTTCGACACCATCCCCGGCAACCCCGAGAGCGAAAACGGCACCCTCAACCGCATCGGCGTTCAGCCCGACTGGCTCACCGATCTCGACCAGCGCGTCCCCCAGATCACTGACATTGCCTCTCTCGGTCTGGCTATGACCCCCGATACCAGGATCGGCGTCATCTTCCAGGCCAGCAACGGCGGCACCAACCTTTCCTTCACCGTCACCTTCACCAACGGGGTCACCGGGCTCGTCACCATCGCCTGCCCTGACTGGTTCGGCGATCAGAACCCGCCCGCCGCCGGCTTCGGCGTCGAGGTCCAGCAGCAACTCGGCACCTACTTCGGCACCGGTCAGGTTGATCTCGCCAGCCCAAGCGTCGATCTCAACGTCACCGAGGCCATCGTTTCCACCGCCAGCCTCCGCGATGCCGGTGTCGGTGACTTCACCGGCCTCGTCATCCGGTCCTTCACTTTCAGCGATTCGTTCAGCCTTGCCGCCGGCACCGGCATCCTCGCCGTCACCGTCCGCGATGCCGACGTTGTCCCCACCTGCCGCCCCGACTTCAACGGCGACGGCACGCTCGATCCCGATGACCTCGCCGACTACATCACCGCCTTCTTCTCCGTTCCCGCAAGCCCCACCGCCGACTTCAACGGCGATGGCACCGTCGATCCCGACGATCTCGCCGACTACATCACCGCCTTCTTCACCGGCTGTGCGTAATCCAAACGTCCGCTAACCAACAACCCTACGGGGGCGAAGCGAAAGCTCCGCCCCCGTTTTCTTTCATCAGTCGATACATTCTCGCCCGCCCACGCGGCGCATTCCTGCCGCGACACTACGCTCTGTCTCTCGCTCGCGCCCACGCCCATGTTCGCGCCCCAGCCACTTCGGCCCGCTGTCCCCCCGAAAGCCATATCCATGACTCCGCTCACCCGCCGCGCACTTGCCGCCCTCTTCTCCTGCGCCGTCGCTGTCCCGGCCGCGCACGCCCAGTTCAACCTCACCGGCTTCCCGAACGCCAACAACCTCACCCTCCTTCGTGACGCCTCCGTCAACGGCGGGGTCGCGGGCGGCGCGCTCCGCATCACCCGTGCTCTTGGCGACCAGATCGGCGGGGCCTACTTCAGCACTCGTCAAATCATTCAGGACGGCTTCACCACCACCTTCACCTTCAGCGTGAGCGGGGCCGCCAACGGCGGCGCCGACGGCTTCGCCTTCGTCATCTACGCCGGCCCGACCCCCGCCATCTCCGGCAATGATGGCGGTTGCGAGATCGGCTACCACGAGTTACCAAACTGCGTCGCCGTCGAGTTTGATACCTGGTATAGCGACGGCTGCTCCGCCGGCCTCGTTGCCGACCCTAATGACAACCACATCAGCATCCACACCCGCGGCACACTCCCCAACAGCGCTCAGGAATCCGTCTCGGTCGCCTCCACCACCGCCATCGCCAACATCTCGAGCGGCCAAACCCACACCTGCCGCATCACCTACACCGGCGGCATCTTCAGTGTGTATTTGAACGACCTTGTCACCCCCGTCCTCTCCACGCCCCTCGACCTCGCCGCCACCCTCGCCCTTGATCAAGGCCGCGCCTGGGTTGGCTTCACCGGCGCCACCGGCGGCGCGATTGAAAACCACGACATCCTCTCCTGGTCACTCAGCACCGGCGGCGGCGGCCGCGCCGGCGATGATCGCCGGCCCGCAACCCCGCGCATCACCGAGCCCGCCCTCCCCGGCCAGGTCCTCAATCCTTCCGATGTGCACATGGTGACCGTCGAACAAGTTTCACCAGTCGGCTCCGCCCATCTTTGCTCCGACTGGGAACTCTGGACCGTCCAGCCTCTCGAGCGCGTGTGGACCGCCACCTGCGCCGCCGGCGCCCTCGCCGTGCACGTCCACCTCGGCGACGGCGCCTTCATCGGCACCCACGCCGGCCGAACCACCTGCCAGTTCGACACCAACTACGTCCTGCGTGCCCGCCATCGTGATTCCTCGGGCGACCAGCTCAGCCAATACAGCCGATGGGCCGTTCAGCCCTTCCGCACCGGCTCGCCCGCCACCATCTTCCCCCTCGAGCTTGACGACATCCTCACCCGCCCCGCACCCCAGTGGCGCACCGACTCCGCCCCCCCCAGCCCCGTCACGCTCCCTTCGGGCGCGGCCCTCACCCTCGCTTCACAGTCGGGCGACCTCCTCCTCCACATCCAAGGCACCCCCGCCGGCAACGTCAGCACCGATGGCGACCAACTCCTCGCCCACGTCCCCGTCCTGGTGTCCATCGCCGCCGGTGCCACACCCCTCACCCTCGCACCCTCCTCGCTCGCCTTCGTCAATCACGATTGCGTCCCCATCAGCATCTTCCTCCCCGCCCTCGCTCTTCCCGCCAATCAAACCGCCCGCTTCTGGGTCGCCACCAGCGGCAGCACTTACTTCGCCACCAATACCCAAACCGCCCCCACGTTCGACAACCTCGCCCGCGGCACGCTCTCGCCCTGGGAACCCCGCCAACCCGGCTTCGTAGTCGAACCCTTCGCATCCGGTCTGCAACTCCCCGTCAACATCGCCTTCCTCAACAATCCCGGCACCAACCCCACCGACCCATTCTTTTATGTCACCGAGCTTTACGGTCAGGTCATGATGGTCACCCGCTCGGGCGCCCTTAGCGTCTACGCCGGTAATCTCCTCAACTTCAATCCCACCGGCGCCTTCCCCGGCTCGGGTGAGGTCGGCCTCGCCGGTGTCGTTGTCGAACCCGTCACCGGCGACCTCTTCGTCACGCTCCTCTTCGCCATCAACGGCGACGCCAATCAACTCCGACCCCGCATCGTCCGCCTCCACAGCAACGACGGCGGCCGCACCGTCGCCACCCAAACCCTCATCCGCGACTTCCCCAATGAGCCCCAAGGCCAGTCGCACCAAATTTCCAACATCACCTTCGGTCCTGACGGCAAGCTCTACGTCCACATGGGCGACGGCTTCAACCCCGCCAACGCCCAGAACCTCGACTCCGCCCGCGGCAAGATTCTCCGCATGAATCTCGACGGCTCCGCCCCCACCGACAACCCCTTCTACAACGCCGCCGACGGTCTCACCGCCCGCGACCTTGTCTGGGTCTACGGCATCCGCAACCCTTTCGGCGGCGCCTGGCGCGCCAGCGACGCGCATCACTACACCGTTGAAAATGGCCCCAGCGTCGACCGCCTCTTCCTCGCCGTCCCCGGCCGCAACTATCTCTACGACGGCTCCGACGACTCCATGCGCAACTTCGCGCTCTACAACTGGGACCCCGCTCACGCCCCCGTCACCATCACCTTCGTCGAATCCGCCACCTTCAACGGCAGCGGCTTCCCCGCTTCCAAACTCAACCACGCCTTCGTCGCCGAGTCCGGACCCACCTACGCCACCGGCCCGCAAACCCAGGGCAAGCGCATCGTTGAGTTTGAGATCTCACCCACCGGCGCCCTCATCTCCGGTCCCACCACCTTCGTTGAATACACCGGCTCTGGCCAGGCCACCGCCGTCGGCGTCACCGCCGGCCCCGACGGCCTCTACTTCACCGACCTCTACAAAGACCTCGGCGCTTCTTCCCCCATCGAGCGCGGCGCCAACGTCTACCGCATCCGCTCGCTCGCCGGCGGCGCTGCCTGCGGTTGCCCAGTCGACTTCAACAACGACGGCACCCTCAACCCCGACGACCTCGCCGATTACATCGGTTCGTATTTCTCAGTCCCCCCCGGCCTTGGCAGCGACTTCAACAACGACGGCACCACCGACCCCGACGACCTCGCCGACTTCATCTCGGCCTTCTTCAACCCGCCCGCCGGATGCTGAGCAGGTGCTGAGCAGCACCGCGGCCGACTCGGTTCAAAACCAAAGTCATGGACCCCTTCGCGGCCCACGAGCTTCCCGCCGACGGCCATCTTCCGCCCGGCGTAGACCTGTGTCTCCCCCAAATTGCCTCAGGATCGCGTCGTCGGGCTGCTGGCTGGCAAACTCTGAGGCCGTGTGGATGTCGCCGCCGCCATCATCGCGGCCGCACCGCCGCAGGTCCTCGCCAACACCATCACCATCGAAGGCCCCCGCGGCCCCGCAGGCCCCTTCACGCTCGAGTTCATCATGAGCGACTACATCGAGCACCTCAAGCACCACCTCCTCCAGATCGACCCCGCCATGCCCGTGAAGTCCGGCTTTGTAAATGTCTACAAGGCGTAGCTCGGTGCATTCAGCAAGTCGGATAACGCCACGTTTGCACTACAACTCTACGAAGCAGACCTATAAAACCGGCCATTTGGCATCCAAACCGGCATCTCGTGCTATTTGTTAGCTTTTCTTCATCGGTTGACGCATTGGTGAGTGGGTCGCCATGCGAACATGGGATTGTTGCGCTCGCATGGCACCTCCATTGCTCGCTCCCGCTCCGTCCGCGTTTCTTCACTCAATGCTTTCCACTCGCGCCGCCATCTCCGTTCACACAACGCTCATGGCGGAGCTTCTTCACGCCGGCACTGTTGGTGCCTATGTTCCCGTACGTTCAGCAGCCCATTGGTTCGATTCTCCGCCACGCTGGTTCTACGGGCGCTCCACCCAGCGCCCGCAACCGTCGTCCACGGAACCCCGTGATATCGGTCACGGTTTTCAATCCCGCAGCTTTCGCGGCCCCCGCCTTCGGAGACCTGTGCCCGCAACGTTGATGCTTTAAGGGAGATATTGATGAAGAAATCGCTATTCCATTCCGCCATGAAACTGTCCGCCGCGCTCGCCGCGTTCTGCGGCGCGTCCGCCGCGCTCCCCGCGCTCGCACAGAACCTGCCCCAAGCCTTCGGCGTTGCTGGCCCCACCGCGCCCGCCGAGCCCAAAGCCGCCGTCATCCCTCTCTCCCAGTCGATGGGCATCGCCCTCGACCAGGCCATCCAAGTCACCTCCCTGGGCCCTCCGGTGGTCACCAACGCCCAGTTCGTGGCGCAGGACCGCGCCGCCGCGGGCCTTGAGAAGCCCATGCGCTACGGCGTCGGTCGCGACGTCCCCGCCCAACTCGTCCGGTGGACCGCCTTCGCCGTTCCCGGCCAAGGCACCCTCTTTGTCACCGACATTGACGCCCCCACCGCCAACGGCCTGCGCCTCCACCTCGCCAACATGGATCTTCCCAAGGGCGCGCAGCTCATGGTCTACAAAGTCGGCGACGCCTTCATCGGCGGCCCCTACTCAGGCCGCGGCCTGCACGACTCCGGCGAAATGTGGACCGCCACTATCTTCGATGAGATGGTCCGCGTCGAGTGCTTCATTCCCAACAGCGGCGATGGCGTTCCAGCCGCGCCGCAGGTCAGCATCGACAATGTTCAGCACATCTATCGCGATCTCAATCAGCTCAACGAGATCATGTCGCCACAGGAAGGCAACTGCTACAACGACGTCACCTGCTTCCCGGCCTACAACAACCTCCGCGCCGCGAGCGCCGGCATCGGCTTCATCCAAAACAACGTCTCGCTCTACTGCTCGGGCACCATGCTCAACACGCAGACCAGTGACCTGACGCCCCTCTGGCTCACGGCCAACCACTGCCTCAGCAGCGAGTCCTCGGCCCAAAGCTCCGAGATCTTCTGGTTCTATCACACCGCCGCCTGCAACGGCGCGCCCCCGGCCCTCAGCAGCGTCCCCCGCAGCGCCGTCTGCACCCTGCTGTCCACCGGCAGCTCGTCAGATTTCACCCTCCTCCAGATCCTCGGCGCCCTCCCGGGCGGCAACTTCTGGGCCGGCTGGAACCCCAACACCGCCGGCGATGGCACCCAAGTCGCATGCATCCACCACCCCGACGGGGCTTACAAGCGCATCAGCTTCGGCACCAAGTCGGCCGCCACCACCTGCGGCTCCAACCACATCACCGCCAACTGGACGGGCCTCTCCTTCACCGAGCCCGGCTCCTCCGGTTCGGGCCTCTTCCGCGTTGACAACCAGCAGCTCATCGGCCAGCTCCATTGCGGTCCTTCCGCCTGCGGCACCGGGCCCGCCAATCGCTATGACGGATACGGCAGCTTCGTCAACACGTTCAACTCCATCTCCGGCTTCCTCGCCAACGGCACCGACGACGGCTTCGAACCCAACGACGCCTGCGCCGCCGCACGCTCGCTCGGCGGAATCGCCAGCAACAACTTCTCGGGCCTGATCGTCAAATCCACCAGCCCCGACTGGTACGCCTTCAACCTCCCCGCTAACGGCACCGTCACCGTCACCCTCAACTTCACCAACGCCTATGGCGATGTTGACATGCGCCTGTTCAACGCCTGCGGTGGCAGCATCCTCGCCGGCTCAACCTCCACCGGCAACAGCGAAACCTTCACCTACACCAACACCGGCGGCAATACCACCGTCTACCTCAACGTCTACCTCTTCTCTTCCACCCGCAACACCTACCGCATGGATACCACTGTTACTGGCGTCGCGCCCGGCAACGACAACTGCGCCTCAGCCTTCCTCGTCGGACCCGGCACCTACTCCGGCACCACCGTCGCCGCCACCAACGACGGCGCTTCCAACTGCGGATCCTCAACCACCTCGCCAGACGTTTGGTACCGCTACATCGCCCCCGGCACTGGCACAATCACCGTGGACACCTGCGGCTCCAACTACGACACCGTCATCGCCGTCCACAGCGGCTGCCCCGGCGCCCTTGCCAACACCCTCGCCTGTAACGACGACTCCGCCATCTGCGGCGGCAACCCCCCCCGTCAGTCGAGCCTCACGACCAACGTCACCCAGGGCACAACCTACCTCATCCGTGTCTGCGGGTTCAACAACGTCACCGGCACCTACATCATGCACCTGACGCAGAACGTCGTCACCATAGCGCCCGGCAACAACGCCTGCGCTAGTGCCGCCAGCATCTCCGTCGGCGCTACGCCCTTCAACACCTTTGGCGCCACCACCGACGGGCCCGCCGAGACCGTCTGCACCGCCTTCGGCAACAACCAGGTCGGCCAGGACATCTGGTACACCTACACCGCCGCTTGCTCGGGCAACACGAACGTCTCGCTCTGCGGTTCCTCCTTCGACACCAAGGTCGCCGTCTACGACGGCGGCTGCCCCGCCGGCATCGACACCGCCATCGCCTGTAACGATGACTCCTGCGGTCTCCAGTCCAACCTCACCTTCACCAGCGTCCGCAACCGGACCTACCTCATCCGCGTTGGCGGCTTCGCTGGCTCGCAGGGCGCCGGCACCATCACCATCGGCTGCACGCCCGTCATCCCCTCCAACAACGACTGTGCAAATGCCATCGGCATCGGCAACGGCGTTTCCACCTTCGACAACACCAACGCCACCACCGACGGCCCCTCCGAAGCCGCCTGTAACTTCTTCGGCACCACCCAGGTCGGCCAGGACCTGTGGTACCGCTACAACGCCGCGTGCGACGGCACCGCCACCGCATCCCTCTGCGGCTCGTCCTTCGATACCAAGCTCGCCGCCTATCCCTCGGGGGCCTGCCCCGGCGGCCCCGACACCGCCTTCGCGTGCAGCGACGACTCGTGCGGCCTGCAGTCGAACATCACCTTTCCTGTCGTCACCGGCGGCACCTATCTCATCCGCGTCGGCGGCTTCCTGACAAGCGTTGGAGCGGGCGAGCTCACCTTGTCCTGCGTCAACGATTCAACCTGTGCTCCCGACTTCAACAACGACGGCACCCTCAACCCCGACGACCTCGCCGACTATATCGGTTCGTATTTCTCAGTCCCCCCCGGCCTTGGCAGCGACTTCAACAACGACGGCACCACCGACCCCGATGACCTCGCCGATTACATCGGCGCCTACTTCGCTGGCTGCTAAATAGCCCGCGTCCTCGATCTTTCCGCAACACATCACCCGCGCCGTGCCCCAAGCACGGCGCGGGTTTTTTCTTGCCCTCGCGCGGCCAACCTCACCCCACCCGCACCGCCACCATTGTCTGGTCATCCACCGCCGCCCCGCCTGCACAAAACACCCCCACCGCCGCGCGAATCGCCGCAATGCACCCCGCCGCTCCCTCCCCGCACCCCGCAAGCTCCGCATCAATCCGCTCCACCCCGAACAACTCGCGCCCTTTCTCATTTCCCGGCGCCATCGCCTCGCTGATCCCATCCGTATACAGCAGCAGCAAATCCCCCGTCTCAAGCCGCACCTGCGCCTCCGCAAACATCGCGCCTGCTGCCACGCCCAGCGGCGGCCCGCCGCCCTCGTCAATAGATATCACCCGCCCGCCCCGCGAAAGCCGCGGCGGGTTGTGCCCCGCCGACGAGTACACCAGCCCGCACGTCTGCGGATCAATCACCCCATAAAACGCTGTCACAAACGCGCCCCCGTGCGTATACGAACGCACAAACTCCCCGTTCAGAAACGCCATCAGCGCGCCCGGCGACCCGTGCACGTCCGGTCGCGCATGCAGCGCCGCACGCGTCACCGCCATCAGCACCGCCGCGGGCGTCCCGTGCCCCGACACATCCGCAATGAGCAGCCCCAGCCGCCCGTCCGCCATCGGGAAAAAGTCGTAGTAGTCCCCGCCCGCTCGCGAACTCGCCAGATACCACGCCGCGATGTCCACTCCCTCCATGCGCGGTACTGCCGCTGGCAACAGCGACCGCTGAATCTCCCCCACCGCCTTGATTTCACGGTCGAGCGCCGCATTCGCCGTCGCCAACTGATTCCGCAGCACCAGATTCTGCGTTCCGCGCTCAAACAGCCCCCCCTGCCAGTGCAGCATCGGAATCATCGCGCGCTCGATCGTCTGTCCCGGTGACAGCATCATCATCGTCACGTTCAAGCCTTCGTTGTGCTCATATTGCGGAAGGCCGACCAGCGCCGAGTATCCCTGCAAGTGAAACCACGCCGGGTCTTCGTGCGACACTTTCGACGGCAGATCTTCAATGATCACCGGCTTGTTCCCATACACAATCTCGCCCAGCAGCCCGCCCCGCATCCGCGGCAGCTTCTGCCGCTCCGTCCACGGATTCGGATGCTCCGTAAACCGCGAAGAACGCGTGATGAGATAGTCCGGCGCCGTCTCTCCGCGCCGCGACACCGCCAAAAAATCACTCTCAGGAATCAGATCCCCCACTCCCTGCCAGTACACCGATACCAACTCCTCCGGGTCCGTCACCCCGGAGATCGCCTTCATCGTCTTGTCGATGATCTCAAGCTCTTGCTCCCAACTCAGACGTTCTTTCGCCATCCCCAATCGTAGTTCCTGCCCCAAACCACACCATCGATATCCCCCGCTCTTCTCCCGCCACCCTTACCCATGACCGCCAACGCCTTCCGCACCCTCGCCCTCAGCATGCCCGCCGCCACTGAGGGCTCACACATGGACAATGCCAACTTCCGCGTCAGCGTCACCCCCGGCTCCAGCAACAACAAATCCCGCGGCAAGATCTTCGCCACCCTCCCCTTCGCCACCCTCTCCTTCGCCGATGACGACTCCCTCGCCATGGTCAAACTCGCGCCCGATGACCAGCAGGCCTTCATGACCAAAACCCCCACGGCTTTCTATCCCGCCAGCGGCGGATGCGGCCGCCAAGGGTGCACCATGGTCACCCTCAAACTCGTCTCCAAACCGCCCATGAAACGCGCCATCACCGCCGCTTGGCGCTGCGCAGCGCCGAAGTCACTTCTCGATAAGCACGCGCCCAGGCGACCTCGCTCATAACACCGTGCGACGCTCTTCGCTCCCCCGCCCTCAGCAAGCCCGCTCCGCCTTACCCCTTCCCGCCCAACACAAACCACGCCGCGCCCAGCGCTACCGCCACCCCAAGCGTGCGAACCACGCCCCACCGCAAGCGAAACAACGTCACGCCCGCCACCGCCGCTATCACGGCCGCCGGAACCTTGAACGTCATCACGTCAGGAACCAGCAGCCGCGCACCGTGCCACGATCTCTCCCCAACCGTTCCAAACAGCGTGTGAATCGCCAGCCATACCGCCAGATTGAGCACCACCCCCACCACCGCCGCCGTGATGCACGAGAGCGCACTCGCCAGCGACTTCTTCCCGCGCACCCGCTCAACATAGGGCGCGCCCAGAAATATCCACAGGAAGCACGGCGCAAACGTCACCCAGGCAACCAACACCGATGCCAACAGCCCCGCCGCCACCGGGTGCAAAGAGCCCGCATCGCGATATGCTCCCATGTATCCCACAAACTGCAGCACCATAATCAGCGGCCCCGGCGTTGTTTCCGCCATACCAAGTCCAGTCAGCATCTCCCCCGGCTTCAGCCAGCCCTGCACCTCCACCGCCTGCTGCGCCACATACGCCAACACCGCATACGCCCCGCCGAATGTCACCACCGCCGCCTTGCTGAAGAACTCGCCCTGCACCGTAAACACATTGGTCGGCCCCAGCCAAATCCGCAGCGCCGCCACCGGCGCAAGCCACAGCGGCAGCCACACCCCCAGCACCCGCGCTGCGCCCGTCAACGTTGGTCGTGCATGTTCGCACCCGGCGCGATCAGTCGCGTACACGATCGGCTCGCCGCCGATCCCATCCGCGCCGCTCGCCGCCTCGCCACGCGCCGCTGTGCTTGGTTTGATCACCGCAAACAACTCCGGCCTCACCCGCCCGCCAACAAACCCCAGCACCGCCGCCGCCACCACAATCAGCGGAAACGGCGCGCCAAACACATAAATCGCGACAAACGCCCCGCCCGCCACCGCCACCATCACACCATTCCTAAGTACCCGCTTGCCGATTCGGATCATCGCCTCAACCACAATCGCCAGCACCGCTGCCTTCAGCCCAAACAGCAACCCTTCAACAACTCCCACTCCCGCCAACGTGGTATACGCCACGCTCAGCGCCGCAATCGCCGCAAACCCCGGCAGCACAAACAGTAACCCCGCCGCCAAACCGCCACGCGTGCGATGCAGCAGCCACCCGATGTACGTCACTAACTGCATCGCCTCCGGCCCAGGAAGCAGCATGCAGTAGTTCAGCGCGTGCAGAAAGCGCTCCTCGCTGATCCAGCGCTTCTCCTCCACCAGCACCCGGTGCATCACCGCGATCTGCCCCGCCGGCCCGCCAAACGAGTTGAGCCCGATATATCCAAATACTCTCACCGCCTCACCAAACGATACTCTGTGCCCGCCACCCGGCATTCCCGAAGCGTCTTCGTTCAATAATGATCTCCTCATCGCATTCCCGTTCATGCTTTGCCATCAAGCTCATTGAGCGCCGCCCACGCCTCACACCCCCCGCTCCACCGCCCTCTTCGCCTCCGCAAGTCCCGCCCCGGTCCGCTCGCGATACGCCTTGATCGCCGCAATCTTGTCACCCGCCGCCATCAAGTCGCGCCCCACATCCAGATCATCACCCGGCGCCTCGACCTGCATGTGCGCCAGCAGCAAATCCACCTTTCGC
>Ga0105049_10003891_pt1 | contig 17588 bp, 11 predicted proteins | sample MAT06_FD_78087 | JGI IMG/M metagenome (GOLD analysis project Ga0105049, IMG submission 78087) | Freshwater microbial communities from Lake Fryxell liftoff mats and glacier meltwater in Antarctica - MAT-06 | ecosystem: Environmental > Aquatic > Freshwater > Ice > Liftoff microbial mat | place...
GCTGTGCCTGGTCGGCGAGCGCGGTCGCGAGCTCGGCGAGCTCCTCGGCGACGAGCTCGCACCAGCGCGGGCGCGATGCGTCGCCGTGTGCGCCACGTCCGATGCCCCGCCGCTGGTGCGGTTGCGCAGCATCCACGTCGCGACCGCGATCGCCGAGTGGTTTCGCGAGCGGCGCGGCGCGCGCGTGTTGTTGCTGTGCGATTCACTGACCCGCGTCGCGCGTGCGCAGCGCGAGGTCGGGCTCTCGGCGGGAGAGCCGCCGGCGCGTCATGGCTATCCGCCGAGCGTGTTCGCGCTACTGCCGCGCTTGATCGAGCGCACGGGCGCCACGCCGCGAGGTGCGATCACCGCGATCTATACGGTGCTGGTCGCCGGCAACGATCTCGACGAGCCGATCGCTGACGAGGTGCGCGGCCTGGTCGACGGGCACGTCGTCCTCGATCGCAGGCTCGCCCAGCGCGGAAGCTTCCCTCCGATCGACGTGGTCAGCAGCGTCTCGCGGTTGATGCCGAAGCTGGTCGATGCGCAGCATGCGCAGGCGGCCGCCGCGGTTCGCGCGCGGCTCGCGATCTATGAAGAGCACCGCGATCTGATCGTGCTCGGCGCATATCAGGCCGGCCGGGATCGCGCGGTCGATGATGCCATCGCGGCGCATCCGCGGATCGACAAGCACCTCCGCCAGCCCGCCTCCGAGGTCGCCGATTGGGAGCGATCGATCGCCGGCTTACTGACACTGGCCGTCTGACGTTGGCTTGCTGAAACAGGCGCGCCCGGGGGTTGCTGTCACCGGCCAGACCCTCAGCCGAGGCGTTCGTGTAGCGGAACTGACGCCTCGGTTCGCGTGACACGTGGAAGTTACCCTACAATGTGCGCACCCGATTCAACGGGTTAGGACGTTGTACCCCGCGAAGATCGCTACGCGACTACGTGGCTCGCTGCTTGCTGAACTGCCGCTTGCCAGACATGCGGCGCCGAACCTCCAAGATCACGAACCCCATGACCCCCATCGGCCTGGTGCCGTTCGTCGGCCGGCAGCAGGAGCTGGCCGTGCTGAAAGATCATCTGGCGGTCGTCCCGCTGGTCTCGCTCCACGGCGCGCTCGGATCGGGCAAGACCCGGCTGGTCGGCGAGCTCGCCCACAGTCTCGGCGGCTCCACGACCACCGTGATCGAGTGTCACCCCGGCGATCGCGCCTCGGCCCTGCGATCGCGGGCGGAGCGGGCGCTGCGGTGCGTGCCCGGCTCGCTGGCGCAGACGCTCGCGAACACCTCGCGCGTGCTCGTGATCGACGACATCCATAACCTGCGGACCGACGAGGCCACGAACCTCCTCTCGCCGCTGCTGCTCGGACCCACCGCCCTCGGGCGCGTCGTTGTTGTTGGGCGCGATCCGCTGGCGGCTGCGGTCGGCGCGGCGATCGCCGAGGTCGAGCTGCACGGTCTCGATGCGGAAGCCGCGAGTGAATTGTGGGGACACCTCGAGGAGCTCTACGGCGAGGCGCAGGGCTTCGATGCCGCGCTCGCTCGCACGCGCGGCGTGCCGCTCGGGTTGCGCCGCGAGTTCGCGCGCGCCCGGTTCGGCGCCACCGCGTGGGAGATCTCCGCCCTCGATGCCCCGGCCCACACGGCGCTGCAGGCGCTCGCGATCTTGCGGCAGGCCGTCGCACCCGCCGCGATCGCCGCGCTCGCACCCGGCGTCGACATCGAGGCCGCGCTGACCAGCTTGCTCGCGCGCCAGCTCGCCGACGGCGTCGGTGATGGCCGCATCGTCGTCCACGAGGTCGTGCGCGTCGACGTGCTCGCGCAGATGAATGGAGATGATCGGATCCGGCTGTCGAGCGCCGCCGCCGAGCTGGTCGCCAGCACCGCCGCGATCTCGAGCGGACCTCGCCTTGCCTGGCAAGCCGGCGACGATGGCGCGTTCGGCGCGATGGATCAGATCACGCGCGTGCGCGAGGTCGTCTGGCACCACCTGGTCGCCGGCGATCGCGATCGCGCGGCTCATGCACTGCTCGCCGATCGCGAGCTCGCCGCACGCAGCGGTGGAGCAGGCGAGTTCGAATCGTTGCTCGACGCGCTCGGCGATCGCCCGCGTCGCAAGTCCGCCACCGGCAGCGGCAGCGTCGCGCAGACCGGCGCCGCCGAGACCGTGCAGGCACCGTTGTCGCCGGACCTGGCCCGTGCCCTCGCCGCGCTGCGGATCGAGATCGCGATTCGCGGTGGTCGCTATACCGAGGCGTTCGAACGTGCGAGCGCGGCCTCCGGCGCGGTCTCGCCGCTGATTCACGCCGAGCTCGTGCTCGCCTCTGGTGACGTCGCCACCGCGCGCCGCGCACTCACCGCCTTGCTCGGTTCGCAGGATCCCAGCGAGCGCGTGCGTGCGATCGCCGTGCTCTCCGAGCTCGAGCTGCTCGCCGGCGCACCCGATGCGGCCGCCGCACATCTCGTCTCGGTCGGTGATCTCTCGACGGCCGAGCCCCTCGCCCGCGCACGCTTGCATCTCGCCTCCGCGCGCGTCGACGAATACCAGGGTCGCGTCGCCGCGATGCGGTCCGCCCTCGCGCGGGCCCACGGCGCCTGCAAGAGCGTCCCGGCCTGTCTCGAAGCGTCGGAGCTGTCCGCGATCGTCGACGCGCGCCGCGCGATCGGGCTGGCCCGTGAAGGTCGCCTCGTCGAGGCAGCCACCGCACTCGATGCCGCCGATGCCGCCGCCCGCGATCTCGACGCCGTCGCCGTCGCCGATGAGGTCCTCGCCGCTCGCGCGCTGGTCTCCCGCCGTCGTGGCGACAGCCTGAGCGCCGCGTCGATGCTGCGCGAGGTCGTGCGTGCTCGCCGCGAGCGTGGCGACGAGCTCGGAGCTCTGCGCGCCGAGCTCGACCTCGCCGAGCTCGAGATCCTGCGCGGACAACCGGCACTCGCCGCCGAGCTGGCCAGTGCCGCGCTCGCCTCCAGTGTGCGCCGCGAGCTCGGACATCTCGCCGCCCGCGGTACCGCCGTGGTCGCCGCGATCGACCTGCTCGAGCTTCGCCTCGACGTCGCGCTCCCCGCGCTCGAGGCGCTCCACGGCAAGGAATCACTCGACGCTGCCAGCGCGGCCACCGTCGCCGTCCTCCTCGCCACCGCGCGTGCTCACAGCGGCCAGCGGGCCGGCGCGGTCGAGCTCGCACAGAATGCGGGCGCCGAGTCGCGCGACGATCTCGATCGCAAGCTCGCCGGCGCGGAGGTCGGGCTCGCCGCTGGTGACGTCGCGACCGCCCTCGAGCTCGCGCGCGACACCGCCGTGCTCGCCGAACGCTCGCACCGTACGATCGAGCTCGCCTCTGCGCTGGTCATCGTCGCCCGCCTCGAGCTCGCCCGAGGCGACCGCGGCAACGCCCGGGCGGCGGCCACCCGCGCCGCTCGTGAAGCCCATGCCGCCGGCCTGGTCCGCGCCCGTGTCCACGCGCTCCTCGCACTTGCCGCCCTCGCCCGTGACGACGACGACGCGGCCTCCGCGGTGTCCTACGCCCGCGATGCCGCCGAGCTCGCGATGACGGCCGGGCTCCCGGTCGAGCGGCTCGTCGCCCATGCCGCGCTCGATGCGGTCTCCGGCCACGAGGCCGTCGCAGATCCGTCGGCACCGTCCGCCGCGACCATGGCCTCCACCGCGATCGAGGGTGCCGCCCGGTTGCTCACCGACCTCGGCCTCACCGCCCAGCGGCCGTTCCGCGTGATCGACGCCGAGGGCGTCCCGAGCGACGTCGCCGACGCCAACCCCGAGATCCTACGCCTGGCGGGCCGCACGCTCGCCGTCGACGGCGTCCGCGAGGTGATCTGGCGCCATGGCCAGGAGCTCGCCGACCTCCGGCGCCGCTCGTTGCTCAAGCGCCTGCTGTTCCTGTTCGCGTCGTCCCCTGGCAAGGTGTTCTCCAAGGAGTCGATCGTCCAGGCGGTGTGGAACGTCGAGTACCACCCGCTGCGCCATGATGCGGCCCTGTTCACGAACATCATGCGGATCCGCCGCCTGCTCGGCGAAGACGGTTCGGAGATCATCCGGGTGACCGAAGACGGCTATCGGTTCGTCCCACCCCGTGATTTCTTGTTCGTGATCCCACGGTAGCTCTATGATCTCGAGCCAGGCGTGAAGAAAAAACAGCCCACGGCAACGTCCAAGCGCGCCCCGGCGAAGGTGAAGGTCGCGGCCAAGGCGAAGGCGCGACCGAGAACCCAGGCCCCGAAGAAGAAGGCGGCCCCGGCGAAGAAGAAAGCGCCGAAGCCGAAGCCGAAGACCTCCAGCGGCAAGAACTGGGTCACGTTCGTCGCGCAGCACGGCGTCGTGCTCGCGTCCGCGCGCGGGCCGGTTCCGTCGGTCGCCGAGGCGATCGCAGGCGAGCCGATCGTCGGTAGCTGGTGGTCTCACCCCAAGGCGCAGGTGATCTTCGACGCGCTGTCCTCGATCGACGACTCCGAGGACATCCGCTGCTTCAAGCTCATCGATGGCAAGATCACGTTCGTCCACCGCGCGAAGTGGCCGGCTCTCGCGAGGCTCGCCGCCGCCGGCGTGCTCGCGTCCGGTCGCGTCGCGTCGATCGTGCAGGAGCACATGCCCACCGGGGAGCATCGCAACATGACGACCGCGTATCCCGATTGGGTGCCGGAAGAGATCGAGACCGCCGCGGCCGAGCTCTCGCTCGATGACGCGAAGCAGCAGCTCGGCCCCTGGGTCTGAATCGACCCCGACTTCGACTCGCCGGGCTTCCTCGGGCCGAGGTGCTTCACGATGTAGCCGTACTTCTCGGGGCTCGGCGGATAGGTGAGCAGTACTTCGCCAACCACGCCTTCCGCTTCGGCGCGCAGCCGCATCTGGATCGTGCCGTCGTCAAGCATCGTCGCAACACCGATCGAATCGGTCGGGATGGGGTGCCTTCACCCATTCCGCTTGGTTCTACGCCTCTTTCAGCTACACGCTCGCGCGAGGATGATCACGATCGCGGCGGCGATCACGGCGAGCCCGAGACCTGCCCACGCCGGCAACCCGGCCGATCGCGTCAGCGCGGCGCGCATCGCGTCGGCGTCGCGAAAGCGGTCATCTGGGTCCTTCGACATCGCCTTCGCGATCGCCTCGGCGATCGGCTTCGGGCAATCAGGGCGATACGTCGTGACCGGCAGCGCGACCTGATTCAGGTGTGCACCCATCATCTGCAGCGAGGTCTTGCCGGTGAACGGCAGCCGGTTCGCGAGCATCTCGTAGAGCACGACGGCGATCGCGTACAGGTCGGCGCGGCCGTCGAGCGGACGCCCGGCGCTGATCTGCTCGGGCGCCATGTACGCCGGCGTGCCAAGCACCTCGCCGGTGATCGACAGGTTCGGCGACCTCGGATCGCCGAGCAGCTTGGCGAAGCCGAAGTCGACGATCACGGCGCGACCGCTCGCGACGAAGATGTTGCCAGGCTTGAGGTCGCGATGGATGACGCCGTGGTTGTGCGCGGCGCCGACGCCTTGCAACACATCCGCGATCAGCGTGAGCGCCTCGGCGACCGACAGTCGCTGCTTCATCACCTGCGAGAGCGGCACACCGTCGAGCAGCTGCATGACGATGTACGGCCGGCGATCCGAGGTCTGTTGCAGGTCGAACACCTCGACGCAGTTCGGGTGCGCGATCCTGGTTGCCGCCCGCGCTTCGATCACGACGCGCTGACTCTCGGCATGCTCGATCGGATGTGCGAGTAGCTTGATCGCGACGATCGTGCCGGTGGTCCGATGCGCCGCGCGATACACGGTGCCGAACGCGCCACCACCGAGCCGCGCGAGCACCCGATACTCGCCGAGCTCTCGCCCGAGCAGCTCCTGCGTGGAGACCGGCGTCAGGTCCAGGAGATGTTTTGGACACGAAGCGGCGGCGTCGGCGTGGTAGCCGCACTGCGGGCAGAAGTAGCCGAGCTTCGACGCCAGCATGATCAGGGCTTGGGCGAGAGCGGCTCCTTGGGCGTCAGATCGAGGCCCTGCATCGCATCCTCGAGCCCGACCTTCTTCTCGGTCCGCTTGGTCTGCAACTCGACCAGCTCGCGGCCGAGCTTGTCGCCGTCCTTGCTGAACTGGTCGAGCCGATCCGACAGCTTCTTGCGCAGCGTGTTCGCGGCGGGGTCGCGCTTGATCGCCTCGAGGTTCTGGCGCGTCTCGTTCGCGCGCTGATCGAGCTCCTGACGCGTGCGCGTCTTGCCCTCGATCTCGGTGTCGATCCGCGCGGCCTCCTGGCGGAGCTTGACGATCGGCGCCAGCTTGTCGCGGATCACACGATCGAGCGTGCCCTGCGCGAGGATGCCCTCGAACAGCACCAGCGCGCGCGAATCCCAGATCGACAGCGTGCTGCGCGACGGCGTCTGCTCGACGACCTCGAGCTTGGCCTCGGTGCCCTTCAGCTTGATCGGGATCAGATACGCGTCGGGCAGATCCTCGACGCCGGCCGGGCGCGGCACGAGCGCGTAGCTGCCGCCGGCCTTCGCGTGTCGGACGTAGATCGTGATCTCGTCGGGTCGCGAGGTCTGCGACTTGATCTCCCACGTTGTCTGGCGGCGACCGAACTGCTCGATCTCGATCACGCCGCGCACGATCTTGACCAGCCGGATCTCGTCGCTGCGGTACTGCGCGCGCGAGGTGACCAGCAGGCCCGATTCGACCGCGAACGGAACGGTGACCGCGACGTTCGCGCTCACCGGCTCGCTGATGCCTTCACCGACGAAGCTGCCGCCCGAGTAGATCGAGATCGGGCCCGACTCGAGCGCGAACGGCGTCGAGTTCTTGAACCGGATCACGCGGTACGGATTCGCCTCGTAGCCGATGCCCGCGCCGCCCGGGCGAAACAGGAACGTCTCCTCGCCGTCGACGGTCTGGTTGATGATCGCGACCATCGTCGACGTGCCGTCGGGCACCGTCAGCTTCTCGTCGAGATCGTAGCGGGTGAGCCCGCTGATCATCGACGACCTGGTGTTCGCCTGCATCGACGTCGACAGCGCGACCGCGTCGACGGCCGACGGCTCCTCGGCGACCTCGTCCTCGACGCCCCGCGCCTCCACATTCTTGTCCGCGATCTTCGACGGGGACGGCCGCCTGGTCCCGGTCGTGGGCTTGTTGGCCGGCGCGCTCTGGGCCCGTCCGCCACCCACGCCCCACCCATCCTTCGCGGGTTCGGGCCTGGGTGCGGGCGCCGCGGCCACCGCTGGAACCTCGGGCTCCGCGTAGCCCGCCTCGCCGACCGCCACCGTCGCGCGCCGGTTCGAGCCGACCGCCGAGAGATCCGCGCGCGCGACGTCGCGCGGCGTGTGGAGATCGTAGCGGAACGCGATCGGCGCGCCTGACGTCAGCGCGAGCTTGATGTTCCGCCAGTCCTCGCCGGTGGTGTTATCGACCACGGCCCAGCCCTGGAGCAGCGCCGCGCCCTTGCCCTTCTCGGGGAGCACGATGCGATACGTCGGCTTCCACATCGGCGCGCCGACGACGTAGCTGACGACCAGCTCGTGCGAGCGCTTGCCCGCGAGGCGGATCGTGACCTCGACCTGCTGGAACATGCCTTCGCCGGCGGTGGCGTCCAGGCTGCGCTGGAACTGCAGCGCGATATCGCCGTTGTGCAGCGTGATGCCGGCGACCTGCGAGAGCCGCACGACGTTCATGTTCGCCCCCTGGATCAACGTGACCTTGAAGTCGCGCTCCTCGGGCTTCTTGTCGCCGGGCTCGGACGAGATCGCCTCGACGATCAAGATCCGGCCGTCGATCGAGTCACCCGACTTGGTCTTGATCGTGACGTGGGTGCCGCGCAGCTTGTCGAGCACCTCGGCGAGGCTGCCGCTGCCGGGACCGAGCGTCGCGTTCGCCGCGTTCGCCCACGCGCGCGGATCGAGCGGCATCGAGATCGAGACCGCGCGACCACCATGGCGCTCGACGACGGTCAGGCTCTTCAGCAGATCGTTGACCTGATCCTTGCGGACCCGGATCGACAACGTGTCGCCATCGACCTTGCCGCCGCGTTCGAAGTAGCCAACGCCGTTGCGATAGAGCACGACCTTCGAGAGCGCAAGGCCGCCATCGGTGGTCGCGTACGGCGAACGTGGGCCAGGACATGCCGCGAGCGTCGCCACCAGCGCACCACAGAGGAGAGTCTTCGGGAGCATCGCCGGATGCTACCCGCTCCGCGGGCGCTCGCCTTTCGGATCGCGACCGTGGTATCGATGATTCGCCCGATCGGTGGAGAGGTCGAGGTGATCGCCGGCGATGTCCACGCAAGTGGCGTCGCGGGAGGAAAGTCCGAGCTTCGAAGGGCAGGGTGCTGGTTAACGGCCAGTCGAGGTAACTCGCAGGACAGTGCAACAGAAAACAAACCGCCTGCGCGGCAGGTAAGGGTGAAACGGTGCGGTAAGAGCGCACCGCCTCGTCGGTGACGGCGAGGGCACGGTAAACCCCACCCGAAGCAAGACCAGACAGGGGTCGCGTTGCCCGCGCGATGACTCCGGGTTGGTTGCTCGAGCCCATCGGCAACGGTGGGCCTAGAGGAATGATCGCCAACTACAGAACTCGGCTTACTGACCTCTCCGCCGTGACGGCCTTCGTTCGTCCTCGCTGTGATACCGTGATGCGGGCATGAGCACGGAGAAGCGTTCTCCCGTCCACGAGATCGTGAATGCGTTGTGGCGAGCGCTCCACGATCTGGGCAGTGTCGCCGAGCTCGCCGAGATCGAGCGCTGGAGCTTCTCCATCCATATGGCGCTGTCGGCGCCCGGGCGCGAGTACCACAACCACGATCACGTGGTCGGGCTCACCGCCGCTGGCGATGCGCTCGAGGTGATCGCGGCGCTCTACCACGACTCGGTCTACCTCCAGGTCGATCAAGATCTCCCACACTCGATGCGCGCCGAGCTCACGCCGGTGCTGCAGCACGAGGCCGCGGGCTGGCGGATCCTGCCGGCGGCCGCAGGGATTGCCGGGGACACGCTCGCGGTGTTCGGCCGCAAGATCGGCGACGTCGTGACCCCGACCAGCGGGCTCAACGAGATCGCCTCGGCGCTGGTGGCCACCATCCAGCTCCAGCACGCGCTGAATCGCGAGCAGCGGATCGCGGTCGCCGCGTGCATCGAGCAGACGATTCCGTTCCGCGTCGATCCGGTGGCGCCGCTCCACGAGCGGCTCGTGTTGCTCGGTTTCGAGGGCAAGCTGCTCGACGAGACGATGCGGCGCGCGGTCCGGCTCGGCAACCGCGACGTCGAGAACTTCGCCGATAACGATCCGGCGCAGTTCCTCGACAACACCTGGAAGCTGCTTCCCGAGAGCAACCCGGCATTGCATGCGCCGCTGGTCTACACGGTGAAGGATTACCGGATGGCGCTCCAGAAGATGGAGGGCTTCCTGTCGAAGCTCCCCGCCGAGCGTGTGTTCCATCACTACCAGGACGAGCCCAAGCACGAGATCTATGCGCGCCACGTCGCGCGCACCACCGGCAACCTCGCGCTCGCGGGGCGCTACCTGCGCGTGAAGTTGTTCGCGATCGCGGTGATCGAAGCGGTCGCCGAGGTCAGCGGTGGCGACGTGCCAATCGATTACTTCATGGGCGCGTCGAAGCAGCTCCTGCAGCGCGTCGACCTCCGTCGGATCGAGCAGTACCTGCCGAAACTGCCGCCCGCCGGCGATCTCGACAGCAGCCTCCACCACCTGCTCTCCGAAGGCCGCACGTCGGAGTCGAGCTTCGACACCGGGCCGTCGCCGATCGCGACCTATCTCTACGCCGCCGTCGGCGAGGCCGAGATCATGAAGGGCATCGACCAGGCCCGCATGTACTGGGCCGGTGGGTTCGACGGCAACGGGTTCCTCCACACGCTGCCGGCCAAGGCCGTCGCGGGCATCGCACGTGCCGCGGGCAACATCGTCGACACCCGTCGTGATCGCTTGTTCGCGCTGGCCGAGCGGCTCGAACACTGACACGCTCGCTCCCATGCCCATGCGAAAACGGGGTTTGGCCCTGGTCCTGGTCGCGGCGTGTGGCTCGGACGACGTCGATCTGACCGGGGTCTATCGTGTCGATAGCGCGGTCGGCTCGGAGCCGTGCGGCGCCGACGAGACGATCGAGTTCGCCGCGTTCGTGAAGTTCGCGAAGATGGAGCTGTTCGGGCAGCCGTTCTTCGCCTACGACGGCTGCACCGACGCTGGCGCGGCGGAGTGCTCATCAATCGGCGGCCTGTTCGGCGGCTTCTTCGAGCCGATCGACAACGGCTGGCAGGGTCGCTCGAGCTTCTCGGCGGGTGGCGGCGAGCTGAGCTGCTTGCTCGGCCTCGTCGACCAGACGGCGCTCCTCGACGGCACGCGGCTGACGATCGAGGTCAGCCGCTTCGAGGAAGAGGTCGACGGCCTGACCGTCGATCAGTGCAGTCCGGACGAGGCGGAGAAGCGCGGCGAGGACATGCCGTGCCTCGATCACAGCCTCATCGACACGACCAAGATCTGAATGGCAGCACGCGCAAACGAGCTAGGACTTCGGTTCTTCGGCTGCAGGCGTCGAGTCCGTTGCGGGAAGCTCAATGATCTTCTCGAGTAGCTCCTTGCGATAGACCAGGCGCTTGCAACGCGGGCAGGTCTCGATGCTCTTCATCTGCGCGAGGATGTTGTTGAGCTGCGGGGGCAGGGCCATGTGGCAGCCCTGGCAGACCCCCTTGATCACCGGCGCGACCGCGTAGCCGCGCTTGCTGGTCAGCGTGTCGTAGGTCTTGAGCCACTGAATCTCGACCTTCGCGCGTGCCTCGTCGCGCGTGCCCCTGGCCTCGGCGAGCTGCGAGGTGATCGACGCGAGCTGGTCGGCGATGCCGGCCTCGCTATCGGCGAGCTGCGTGCGAACGCCGTCGACATCCTTGTCGCGCGACGCGAGCTGCGTGGTCGACGTGGTGGCAACCTCGGTGACCTTCTTGATCTCGGCCTCGCGGTCGTTGATCGACTTCCGCTTGTTCTCGACCTCGCGGTTCGCGGCGCCGTACTCCTTGGTGTTCTTCGAGGCGTTGAGCTTGGACTGAGCGGACTTGAGGGCCTCGCGTTCACGCTCGAGTAGATCGAGCTGCTGCTTGCGCCAGCCCTCGGTCTCGGCCAGCTTGGCCTTCTCGACATCGAGCATGCCCTGGAGCTTCGCGAGATCGCGGCGAAGCGGATCGAGCCGGGCAGGGAGCTGGGTGGCGGCCGTCTCGAGCTCGCGGACCTTCACATCAGACGTTTGGAGCTGCAGCAAAGACATCAACTGATCGCGCACGCGTTCTTCCTACCTTCTTTTCAAAACTTCGTGGGCCCACCTGGACTCGAACCAGGGACCCCCCGGTTATGAGCCGGCCGCTCTAACCAACTGAGCTATGGGCCCGCGGAGACCGTGCGGTGCCACTTCATGTGGAATGCCGCACGGATCGCGCCGGCACCGTACCACAGGTTCAGCGGTATACTTGGCCGACATGACCTCCGGCAATGTCGCCCGCGTCGTCGCGGTTCTCGGTGCAGCCATCGCGCTCATCGGCTCCGCGCAGAACAGTCAGCAGCCCCCGAGCCAACCGACTCAGACTGCGCAGTATGGTCACAGTGGCGGGAGCCCGCCACCACCGCAGGAGATGGAGCCTGCGCGTGCGCTCGGGCTCTGGCGCTCGACGTTTGGCGCGGTGAAGATCGAGGCTGACAACTCGCGTGGCGGGATCGACACCGGATCGCTCCAGGGCGTCTGGGTCTATCAGCGTCAGGGCCAGGAAGTGGTCGGGTACTTCTCTGGAAACATCCGGGGCAACGTCCTCGAGTTCAAGTGGCAGGAGCCCAGCAACCCGCCGCTCACCGGTGCTGGCTATCTGGTGTTCGATCGCTCTGGCCGCCAATACTCGGGGCGTTGGTGGAGCGATCGCCGCGACCGCGTTGGTGACTGGAACGGCTGGCGGAACCAGCCTGGTGGCGAGACGCGCGCGCCTGGTCCCCAGCAAGATCCCTATGGCGAGCCGAACAACGACTCGACCGATGCGAACCCCGGCTCGCCCGGTCCGAGCCCGAGCCCGTACGGTCCGCGCCCGCAGCCCCAGCCGCGTCGACCCGCACCACAGCCACAGCCGACGCAGCCGGGTTCCTACGGTCCGCAGCCTCCGCCGCCGACGTATTACTGAGGACCTGCAGTCCCCGCGCGCGGCCGAGCCATGAGCTGCTCGCGCGGATCAACGTCGCCGTCGAACACGTGCAGCGCAGGGCCCTTCATCAGCACGTTCGAGAAGTCCGCGAGGACGGTGATCTCGAGCGTCCCGCCGGGCAGGTTCACTCGCACCGGTGTGCCTGCATCGGCGCGACCCGTGAGCACCGCCGCGACCGTGGTCGCGCACGCGCCGGTGCCGCACGCGAGGGTGATGCCGCAGCCGCGCTCCCAGACGACGAGGTCGATCTCGGTGCGCGATTTCACGGCGGCAAACTCGACGTTGGTGCGCCGTGGGAACTGCGCGTGGGTCTCGATCGTCGGGCCGATCGTGGTCGCGAGCTTCCACGCCTCGTCGCGCGCGTCGACGAACGTGATCGCGTGCGGATTCCCCATCGAGACACACGTCAGCGTCAGCGGCGCGGTGACGTCGAATGGCTGATCGATGCAACGCTCGTCAGCGGGGCCGGTGACCGGAATCTCGGCGCGCGTCAGCCGAGGCGGGCCCATCTTCACCGTCACCGTCTGGGCGACCCCGTCGACGGCGTCGATCGAGCAGGCCAGCGGTCCCGCGCCGGTGTCGATCAGGAGCTCTTGCTTGACGAGGCCGTTGTCGTAGAGCGCCTTCGCGACGCAGCGGATGCCATTGCCACACATCTCCGCTTCGCTGCCGTCGCTGTTGAGCACGCGCATCCGCGCATCGGCACCGGCCGTCGTCGGTGGAAGTACCGCGAGCACGCCGTCGCCGCCGACCCCGAACTGGCGATCGCAGAGCGCGATCACCCGGGCGGGGTCTTGAAACGCCGTGACCAGCTCGGGCGGCGCCGACCGTAGATCGACGACGAGGAAGTCATTGCCGAGGCCGTGGTACTTGGCGAAGCGCACGGTGACGTCATGGCACACGTCCGGCCGAGCCGTCGAGAGCCTTGGTGTCTCCTGCGAGGCGACAGGCACGAACCCACGATCGATGCGTTCGAACGACATGCGATCGATCCAGCTGTTCGCCGTCGCGTTGTGCATCGTCCTTGCGTGGCCGCGCCCGACCGCGGCGTGTTCGGTCGCTTACGTCGATCTGTTCACCCGGTTCGATCAGGCCAAGGTCGTGGGGGTCGGCCGGTCCAGATTACGAACCACGGGCGGACCGTTCGTGCCCGACGCGACCCCGATGAAGGGGACCGCGCTCTCGACCCTCTCCTTCGACGCTCGTGGCAAGTGCGGCCCACGCCTCGACGGCGGGCTTCGCGTCATCGCATTCGCGGACGCACGCGGCCAGGCGATCGACTTCACGCCGTGGACTGCTGACAGCGACGACACTCTTCAGCGGGCCGATCACCAGCGCTAGTTCGCGGAGCCGCCGGCCGGCGCGGGCGTCGGAGTGGGTGGCTTCGCAGCGGGCGTCGCGGGCTTCGCGGCGCTGCCAGCCGTTGCGGGCTTCGCGGCGCTGCCGCTACCAGCTGTGGGAGTCGTCGCGGGCTCGCTACCAGCCGCAGGCGCGGCGCTGCCCGAACCAGCGGCGCTGCCCGAACCTGCAGGCTCGGTTGGTGGCGGGGTCGGGATCGGCGCCTCGACCTCGGCGGAGCCCGTACCCGGCATACCCATGCCGAGCGGCGTGAGCGGATTCATCGATGCGCCACCGGCCGAGCCCGATCCCGAGCCAGCCCCCGGAGCCTGCTTCGCCGCCTTGAGAGCGCGTGCCTTCGCGTCGGCCTTCTCCTTGGAGATCTCCGATTGCTCCTTACCGTACGAGTCGAGCGAGTCGGCCGAGTTCCGGCTCGACAGGAACGCGAGCACCATCGACGTGATCATGAAGACCGTGCCGGCGATCGCGGTGAGGCGCTTGAGGAAGTTGGAGGCACCGGAGCCGCCGAACACGGTGGCCGCGTTGCCACCACCAAACGCTGCGCCCATGCCGCCACCCTTGCCACTCTGCAAAAGCACCGTGAGCATCAGGAACAAGCACACGATGACGTGCAGAACCGTGACGAGGGTCGACATAGAGCGATCTAGCTTCTAACCCACACTCAGACGGCCTGCAAGCTGTCAGGACAGTCGGGCTGCCTTGACGATCGCAATGAAATCACTCGCTTCGAGGGAGGCCCCGCCAACGAGGAAGCCATCGATGTCCGGTTCGGCGATCAAAGCCTCTGCATTGGCCGGTTTGACCGATCCGCCGTACTGAATCCGGATCGACTCCCCGGCCTCCGCGCCGAGCTTTGCGGTGAGCAGGGCGCGGATGTGCTTGTGGACTTCCTGGGCCTGCGACGGCGTCGCGGTGCGGCCGGTGCCGATCGCCCACACCGGCTCGTACGCGATCACGAGCTTGGTTGCGTGCGCCGAGGTGACGCTCGCGAGGGCGGCGGTGAGCTGCGCGTCGATCACCTCGAGCGTGCGACCGGCATCGCGATCTGCGAGCATTTCGCCGCAGCACACGATCGCGCCGAGGTTCGCCGCGAGCACGGCGGGGACCTTCTTGCCGACGACTTCGTTGGAGTCACCGAGGAACTGCCTGCGCTCGCTGTGACCGACGATGATCCACGACGCGCCCGCATCCCCGAGCAGCGGTGGCGAGACCTCGCCGGTCCACGGACCGAACGTCTCCCAGTGGCAGTCCTGCGCGCAGGTATGGATCGGCGAGTCGTCGAGGCGCTTCGCGATCGGACTGATCGACACGAACGTCGGCGCGACGCCGATGTGCACGCCCTTGAGGACGGCGAGCGCGTTCTTGAGCTCGGTCACCAGGGCGAGCCCCTCGGCGATCGTCTTGTGAAGCTTCCAGTTGCCGACGACGAACGGGGTGCGCATCGACTGTTTTTTACACCCGTTGCTCGGCCTCGTGCACGTGCACGTGCTCGTGCTCGTGCTCGAATCGCCGATCGTGTCGGCGATCGTGTCGAACCGGGTCCTTGGGGGTTCGCGCCAGCGACCCGCCCGGCATGAATCAGGAAGCGGACGAAGAGACCAGCAGGGTCAGCCCGGCGTGGTCCAGCTCAGCCGGTACTCGCAGCGCGCGTCCGCCACGCACGCGCACTTGACGTGCGCCGCACCAACGGCCGTGGCGCCAGTAAGCTCGACGATCCGCTCGAGCTCGGCGCCGACCATCGCGCAGACATCGACGGTACCCGGGTAGCCATCGAGCACGACCTCCGCGCGACCGACCTCGACGTGCACGCTGATCCCGCCCCATGCGTGATAGCGATCCCAGAAGCTCGGCAGCGCGGCGAGCACGGTCTCGACAGGCAGCGTCGTCGGGTCGGCACCGAACAGGCGCGCGAACGTCGCGCTCATCGTGCCGCGGCCGACCTTGCGAGGTACCAGTTGCGCCGGCAGCAGCACGCGCGTGTGCTCGATCGCGCCGATCAGATCTGCGAGATCGATCCACGACAACGGCGCGAGTGTCGACGAGAACGCGGTCGCGAGGTGCGGCACCTCGGTGAGCAGCCGCGCCATCCCGGACTCGCCGATGTGATGCTGGAGCAGCTTGGTCAGCACGCGGAGGTGCGCGGCGCGAACCTGGCCACTGACGACGCGCGGCATCGGCGCGATCGCGAAGCCACGCTCGGACATCTCGGCGAGGGCTTGCGCGTCGAGCCCGGTGGTCGGCGTCATGATCGCCTCGGCCTGCTTGACCGGATCGTCGACCTGCGCCACCGCCGTCTGACGGTCGGCCGGCAACCGCTCGAGCGCGCGGCACACTGCGACGGCGAACGTCGAGGCGCTCGCCCACCGCTTCTTCGGCGCGGGACTGAGCGCCTTCGCGAGCACGTCGTCGACGGCGGTCGAGAGATTTGGCCGGAGCTGCGACGGCGGCGTCAAGGGGTCGTTGAGCTGGCGCTGCACGACCTGCGGTGCGGGCCCGGAGCCGTACGGCGGCCGGCCGGTGAGCATGCAGTAGACGGTGGCGGCGAGCCCATAGACGTCGGTCATCGGGCCGTCGGTGTGATCGAGGAACGACTCGGGTGCCGCGAAGCCAGGCGTGCCCGCAGCATCGCGTTGATCGCCGGCCTTGACCGCGACCCCGACGTCGACGAGGACCGCGCGATCCTTCTCGCGGTCGAGCAGGATGTTCGCCGGCTTGACATCGCGATGGATGACGCCGAGCGCGTGCATCGCGTCGAGTGCGTCGCTGATCTCGAGTGTGATCTGCGCGATCGCCCCGATCGGAAACCACTCCTTCTTTTCCAGCTGCGAGCGGAGCACCTCCGAGAGCGGCTGGCCCTCGACCAGCTCCATCACGAAGTAGACCTCGCCGGCGTGCTCGCCGAGCGCATACACCGCGACCAGGTTCGGGTGGTGAAGGGAAGCCAGGATGCCGGCCTCGGCGCGGAACCGCTGGACCAGATCGCGATCGTTCGCGAGATCGGAGCGCAGGACCTTGATCGCGACCGCGCGCCCGAGGCCGAGATCCTCGCCGCGGTAGACCACGCCCATCGCGCCGCGCGACAGCTCGTGGACGACGCGATAGGTGCCGCCGACGATGGTGCCTGCGGACAGCGACCCGGAATCGCCGGTGTGGTCGGAGTCGGTCGTTCGCTCGTCGCTGGCGACGATCCGGACGTCGCCGATCGGCGACGTCCGCAGCACGGCATAGCAGCGCGCGAACGCGGCCTCGCCGCTGCGCTCGCCATTCGCGATCTCCGACGCGATCGCGCGGAGCTCGACTTGGAACTCCGCGTCGTCGACCTTGATCGGCTCGGACGATGCCTTGTGGAGGATCTTGCGGACCACGAGCGCGGCCTGATCGTCGGTGGCGCCGACCAGCAGCACCGCGATCTCGTCGCCGCCGAGCCGGCCGATCGGATCGTTGCCGCGCACCATCGCGCGGATCCGGTTCGCGGTCTGCGCGAGTGCCTCGTCGCCGGCCTTGTGGCCGTGCTGGAGGTTGATCTTGCGGAGCCCGGCGATGTCGAACACCACCAGCGTCAGCCGCTCGTTGCGGCGATTCGCAGCAGCGACCTCGTGCGCGATGGTCTGCTCGAACGCACCGCGGGTCATCGTCCCGGTGAGCGGATCGTGGAGGCTGGTCGCGAGCAGGCGCTCGCCCTCCTGGACGAGCCGGCGGTGACTGGTCAGCCAGGTCAACTCGCGGGTGAGGCGCGCGGCGATCGCCTTGAGGTCGGTGCGCTCGCTCGCGGAGAACCGGCGGCCGGAGTCGGAGATCACGGCGACCAGCCCGGCGACCTCGGCGCGTCCCGAGCGCAGCGCGTCGGCGATCACCGAGCGCGGGTTGTTGCCCGACGTGATCACGGTGCCCGACGCCGCGGCCGCGATCCGCGCGGCACATGCGATCTGCGCGCGGTATTCCTCGCTCGGGAACGTGCGCGCGGCGGTCGGCGTCATCTGATTGCCGTCGCGCCACCACACGATGCAGTCGTTCGCGGCGAAGCCCTCGGCGACCGCGGTGAGCGTCTCGTGCGCCGCACCGGTGAGATCGATCA
>Ga0105049_10003892_pt1 | contig 17584 bp, 13 predicted proteins | sample MAT06_FD_78087 | JGI IMG/M metagenome (GOLD analysis project Ga0105049, IMG submission 78087) | Freshwater microbial communities from Lake Fryxell liftoff mats and glacier meltwater in Antarctica - MAT-06 | ecosystem: Environmental > Aquatic > Freshwater > Ice > Liftoff microbial mat | place...
CGCCATGCTTTTTTCCCCCCAGGGCAAGCCGCGCCACGCCATCTTCTCGATCGCCCACCTCGGCGATGCCGAGCGCATGTTCTTTGTCTCCCTCCTCATGAACGCCATCCTCGGCTGGGTCCGCACCCAGAGCGGCACAAGCAGTCTGCGCGCCATCATCTACATGGACGAGATCGCCGGCTACTTTCCGCCCACCGCCAACCCGCCCAGCAAGCAGCCCATGCTCACCCTCATGAAGCAGGCCCGCGCCTTCGGAGTCGGCATGGTGCTCGCTACTCAAAACCCCGTCGATCTCGACTACAAAGGCCTCTCCAACGCCGGAACCTGGTTCATCGGCCGACTCCAGACCGAGCGCGACAAGCAGCGCGTGCTCGATGGCCTCGAGGGCGCCGCCGCGCAGGCTTCTGGCGGCTTCGATCGCGCCCGCTGCGACGCCATGCTCAGCCAGCTCGGCGCCCGCGTCTTCCTTATGAACAACGTTCACGACGACGGCCCCACCATCTTCGAATCACGCTGGGCCCTCTCCTATCTCCGTGGCCCGCTCACCCGCGGCCAGATCAAGCAACTCACCGACGCCAAGCGAGCCTCCGCCGCCGTTTCGGCCGTTGCCGCCCAGTCCCCGCCGTCTGCCGCGGCACCACCGGTTTCATCGTCGCTGCCGCCCACCGCACCCGCCACCAAACCAACCGCCGCTTCAACCCAGCCGGTCCTCCCGCCAGACGTCCCCCAGTACTTCCTTCCCGCCCGCGCCACGGGCGAGATCGTCTATGTCCCCATGCTCCTTGGCACCGCCCGCGTCTACTACGCCGATGCCAGGGCCGGCATTGATTGCGAAGTTGCTGCCGCGGAACTTTGTCCCATCGGAACCGGGCCGCTCGCGGTTGACTGGGACCACGCCGACCTCGTCGACCTGACTGAAAAGGAAGTCGAGAAGCAGGGCGGGCACAGCGCAACCTTCGCACCCCTTCCCCCCGAGGCCGGCAAGGCCAAGAGCTACGAAGCATGGAAGAAATCCTTCGGCGAATCACTCTTCCGCACCCACAAGCTCGACCTCTTCAAGAACCCGTCACTCAAACTCTCGAGTAAGCCCGGCGAAGCCGAGCGCGACTTCAAGGCCCGCGTCGCGCAGCTTGTTCGCGAGCAGCGCGACGAGCAGGTCGAGAAACTGCGCTCCAAATACGCCCCCAAACTCGCCGCCCTCCAGGAGCGCCACCGCCGCGCCCAGCAGCGCGTCGAAGTAGAACGCGAGCAGGCCCGCGACAGCAAAATCGGGACCGCGCTCTCCTTCGGCTCGGCCATCCTCGGCGCGTTCCTCGGCCGCAAGATGGCCACGGCTGCCAACGTCAGCAAGGCATCCACCGCCATGCGTGGCGTCAGCCGCAGCGCCAAGCAGTCAGCCGATATCGACCGTGCCGAAGAAACCGCTGGCACGATCCAGCAGCAAATCGCCGAGCTGGAGGCCAACCTGAAGGCCCAGACCGATGCCCTGGGTGCCGAACTTGAACGCACCGCCGGTGATATCGAGCAGATCGTACTCAAGCCCAAAAAGATCAACATCACCGTGCGAACGGTGTTGCTCGTCTGGGCCCCGCATGTGCGAAGCGGGTCAGGGCTTGCCAAAGCCTGGTGAAGCGAAGCGTCGGATGCCCCGCGCGTTCATTCCCACTCAATCGTCGCCGGCGGCTTGCTGGAAATGTCGTAGACCACCCGGTTCACGCCGCGAACCTCGTTGATGATCCGATTGCTGATGCGGCCGAGCACCTCATACGGAATATGCGCCCAGTCTGCCGTCATAAAGTCCTCGGTCGTCACGGCCCGCACCGCCACCACGTTGTCGTACGTGCGACCGTCACCCATGACACCCACGCTCTTGACCGGCAGCAGCACCGCAAACACCTGGCTCGTGAGCCGATAGAGCCCCGCCGCGGAGATCTCGTCGAGCAGAATCTGATCGCACTCGCGAAGCACGTCGAGCTTGGGCTTGGTTACCTCGCCCAGCACCCGCACAGCCAGACCCGGCCCGGGGAACGGATGCCGCCAGATGAGATGATCTGGCAGCCCCAGCACCTCGCCAAGCTTGCGAACCTCGTCCTTGAACAGATCGCGGAGCGGCTCGATGAGCTCAAATCCAATATCCTCCGGCAACCCACCAACGTTGTGGTGGAGCTTGATGCCCGCGCTCACGCCGCCCACCGAGTGCCCGCTCTCGATCACGTCGGGGTACAGCGTGCCCTGCGCCAGGAACTGCGCGCCGCGAATAGCCGGGTCGCCCTCGGTCGATCGCTTGAAGACCTCGATAAAACGATGTCCAATCCGCTTGCGTTTGTCCTGCGGATCGGTCACGCCCTCAAGATCACCCAGGAACTCGCGCTCGGCATCCACGGTCCGCAGATCAATGTTGAAATGGTCGCGGAAGAGCGTCTCCACCTTCTTCCGCTCGTTCTTGCGGAGCAGTCCGTTGTCCACAAACACACACGTGAGCTGATTGCCGATCGCCCGGTGAATGAGCGCCGCGCACACCGAAGAATCCACCCCGCCCGAAAGCCCACAGATCACCCTGCCGGTACCGACGCGCCGCTTGACGTCCGCGACGGCGCGCTCAAGGAAGTCCACCATCCGCCATGTGCCTTCGCAGCGACAGACCTCGTACAGGAAGTTCTCGATAATCGTCGAGCCCTGCGGCGTGTGAGTCACTTCGGGATGGAACTGCACTCCATAAAACCGCCGACCGCCCCGGATGTGCCGCACCGCCGCCAGCGGGCACGTCGGTGTTGACGCCAGCACTTCATACTTGCCGGCCTCAGCGCTCGGCGCCACCTGGTCGCCATGGCTCATCCACACAGTCGCGTGCTCGGGCAACGCGTTGAGCAAGTCCTTGCCGTCGCACACCGAGATTGACATGCGGCCAAACTCGCGGTGATCGGCGCGGGTCACGGTGTCGCCCAGCATCTGGCAAGCCAACTGCATCCCGTAGCAAATCCCCAGTACCGGCACACCCAGGTCCAGAACCCCCGGATCACAGCGCGGCGCACCCTCTTCATACACGCTCGACGGACCGCCCGACAGAATGATCCCGCGTGGCGACATGGCCTTGATCGTCGCCAACGGCGTCGTCGGTGGCAGCAAAAGCGAGAACACACCCGCTTCGCGCACGCGCCGGGCGATGAGCTGGGCCGTCTGGCTGCCAAAGTCGAGAATGAGGATCGTCTCGCGGCCGGAAGCTCCGCCATCGGCGGCTCCCGATCGCTGGGCGGTGGGGGTGGTGGACGGAGCAGGCGAAGCGGTCGGACTCATCTCAAAGCGTACGCGGGTGACGGCCAGATCTTGATCTCCTCCCGCTTGCTTTCCGGGGGCGATTTTCGGTATGCTTTCGGCAATGTGTACCCCGGTCGAACCTATGCCCTGCACAGCCACCTCTCGGGCGATGGTCGTGGCGCTCGGTTTTGCTGGCATTCTGGCCTCCTGTGCAGGTCCGGGCCTGGAAGCGGGGTTTGATGCACCCGACCCGGCCGCCCGGCTCCACGCGACGGTGCGGGCCGCGGCCGAGAATGACACAACCAAACTCCCACAGATCGTCGAAGAGCTCGATAGCGATGATCCGGCCGTGCGTATGCTCTCGATCTACGCCCTCGAGCGGATGACGGGCGAGACGCTCGGCTACAACTTTGCAGCGCCCGAGTCCGAGCGGCGGGCCGCTGTGGAGGCTTGGCGGCGAAAAGTCGCTGCCGCCTCGAGCGATCGTGCCTCGGATGGTTTGGCGACTTCGGATGGTTTGGCGACTTCGGATGGTTCGGCGACTTCGGATGGTTCGGCGACTTCGGATGGTTCCAGTTCAGTCGGAGGCGGCGCTGCACGATAACTCCTAACGAGGATTGATGATCCGATGAGCGACTCGGCCGAAATCCGCATTGAAATCCGCAGCAATCCGCTCTATTTGAGCGGCATGCGCGAGATGCTCGCGTCAATCTGTCGCCGGCTCGGTTTCAGCGAGGAAGCTTGCGGCCAGATGGCCCTCGCCCTCGACGAAGCCTTGTGCAACGTCATCCGCCACGGATATGACCGTGCCCCTGACAAGCCCATCTGGATCAGCCTCACCCCAGTCGGCGGTGTCTCCACGCCCGAGGAAATGCACGAAAAAGGCAACCCTACCACCGGCATCCAGATCGTGGTCGAGGACGAGGCACGTCAGGTCGATCCGTCGATCATTAAAAGCCGAAATCTCGAAGACATCCGCCCCGGAGGGCTCGGCGTTCACATCATTCATCAGATCATGGACGAAGTCAGATACGAGCATCGCCAGGGCAAAGGCATGCGGCTCACGATGATCAAAGGCCGTGCTTCAACCAAGGGCTCAGCTGCCGAGAGCAAGGACAAAACGAATGCATGATTCAGATTCAGGAGCACTGTCGGTTACGGTGCGGATGGTCGACGGCGCGGCCATTGTCGTCGCGGTCGGCGATATCGACCTTTCCGGCTCACCAGCGCTGCGCACGGAGATGAAGAAGGCCCAGGAAGCCAAACCCGCCCGGATCATCGTCGATCTTTCGGGCGTCCCCTACATGGATTCATCCGGCGTGGCCACTCTGGTTGAGGCCATGAAGTTCGCCCGCGCCAACCGCGGCAAGCTCGTGCTCTGCTCGCTGTCTGACCGTGTTCGATCGATCTTTGAGATCGCCCGGCTCGAATCGGTCTTCACCATCGTTGCCGATATCGAGGCCGCCAAGACGGCCTGATGCGCCACGTTTCGCACTCGCCCGGTTGGCGCGGGCTCGCAAACCGGCTATGCTCTCGCAGAATGGCCGAAGGCAACGAACAAACCGGTGGATTTTTTGGCCTCGTCGGCACCCGCACCGCCGACCTTTTCAGCCAGATCGGAAGCGCTTGGATTCTCCTGTGTGAGGCCTGCTGGTGGTTCTGGCGCGGCCTCACCCAGCGCCGCGTCCGCCTGGGCATCCCGGCCATCATCTCGCAGATCGTCCGCATCGGCCTTCGCTCCGTCGGCATCATCTCACTCGTCTCCGGCTGCGTAGGGCTCATCCTCGTGCTCCAGATGGCCCCGCCCCTCGACGAGTTCGGCCGCAAAGACCTCGTCGCCAACATTGTCGGCGTCGCCGTCATGCGTGAACTGGGACCCCTCATCGCCGCCATCGTGCTCACCGGTTTCGCGGGTGCCGCCATCGCCGCCGAGATCGGCACCATGGTGGTCGGCGAAGAAATCGAAGCTTTGGAAGCTCACGCCCTCAACCCTGTTCGGTTTCTTGTCGTCCCCCGTGTGTTGGCAGCCACGATTTCTATGACCTGCCTTGCCGTTATTGCTGACATCGTAGCCGTCACCTGCGGCATGGGCATGGCCGTCATCGCCCTCGATATCCCCTTCCAAACCTACTACGACAACTTGCTCTCCCAAGTGAAACCCGTCGATTTCCTCACCGGGATTGGCAAGTCCGTCATTTTCGGCGCGCTCATTGGCCTCATCGCCTGTACCAACGGTCTGAAGGTCACCGGCGGTGCCGCTGGCGTCGGCAAGGCCACAACCGCCACCGTCGTCGAGTCTGTTGTCGCCATCGTCGTTGCGGACCTGATCTTCACGACCCTCTTCTATGCGTGGAAACTGACCTGAGGCCGAGGTTTTTCCCCCCGCCGCGAACTACCATCGGCCCCTTGAAAAGCGCAGACCCTTCGCCATCCCTCCCCGCCGACCAGAGCACTCCCAGCACTCGCCCCGGTGGACCCGGAGCAGGCAGTTGCCCTCCGCTCGCCATTGTCGTGAGCCGCTACAACGCCAGCATCACCGACGGGCTGCTCTCCGGAGCCGTCCGGGCCTATCAACTCGCTGGCGGCAACGCCCCTGACCTGTACATCATCGAGGCCCCTGGCGCCTTCGAGCTCGTCGCCCTGAGCAGTGCCGCGGCCGAAAGTCGCAAGTTCCGTGGCGTCCTCGCCATCGGCTGCATCATCAAGGGCGAAACCCGCCACGACGAGTTCCTCGGCCATGCCGTGACTCAGGGCCTGGTCAACATCTCGCTCATCACCGGCGTGCCCGTCGGCCTCGCCGTCCTCACCGTCAACACCACTAAACAAGCCGCCGACCGCGCAGGTGGTTTGCTCGGCAACAAGGGTGCAGAGGCGATGGACGCCCTTCTGCAAACCGCCGCGGAGATCGACGTGCTTGAAGACGATGAGGCGCTCCAGGCCCGCTGGCAAAGCCCGGCAAACCTCGTCCGCATGACGCACCACGAGCCGTTTGCCCGGCCCGACAAGGCCGCCAAGGCGCCACGCCGCCCCGCCGCCAAGAAACGCGCTCGCAAGGGAGGTCGCTGAGATGGCCTCACCTCGCGAAGTCCGCCGTTTGGCATTCCAAGTGCTCTTCCAGCTTGAGGCGCAATCAACCGAGCAACCTTCGGCCAAACCCGCCAAGTCTGCCGGCCCTCGGCCCCCGATCCAATCAGCTTCCGCTTCTGGGTCGGCTCCCACCGGCACCAATCTCGACCAATGGATCGCCTCGACCGAATACGCCGAGGGTTTTACTTCCAAGGAGCGATCCGCCGCCCTCACACTCGCCCGGGCCGCCTTTGCCGACCGTGCCACCGCCGACAAGGAACTCACCAAGCTCGCCCCCGACTGGCCCACGCACCGTCAGGCCGCCGTTGACCGTGCCATTCTGCGGCTCGCGCATTACGAGATGACTTCCGGCACAGCGCCACCGAAGGCCGCCCTCAGCGACGCCGTCGAGCTTGCCAAGCTGTTCAGTACCGAGAAATCCCCCGGTTTCATCAACGCTCTGCTCGACAACGTCCTCCGCCGCATTCATGCCGAGCGTCACGGCGAGCACCCCGATCATCTCGACGCGCTCGCGAACGAACACGGTGGCGAACCTGTACCAACTCCTCATGCCGCCCCGGCCACACCCGACGCGCCTTCCGCCCCCGGCCCGGTCGCCGTCCAAGAGCCGACTATCACCCCTCCCCCCGCGGTCTAATCGCCAACCGACATGGCCTTCTTTTCCTCCGTCATCTCGAAGCTCAAGGGTGCCCTCACCCGCACTCGAGACGCGCTCGTCACCGGCCTCCGCGCCGTCCTGCTCGGTCGCCGGCTCGACGAAGCCCTCCTTGCCGAGATCGAACGCGCCCTCCTCAACGCCGATGTCGGCCTCACAGCCACCGACAAACTCGTCTCAGCGCTCCGTGCCGATTTCAACTCCGGCAAGATTACCAAAAGCGAAGAGGTCATCGATCACCTCAAGGCCCAGTGCAAGGCCATGCTGAGTGGCCCGGCCGTGAAGCTTATCTTCGCGTCCGCCAAGCCCACCGTCATCCTTGTCACCGGCATCAACGGCGCCGGCAAGACCACCAGCATCGCCAAAATCGCCTCCCTCCTCCGCAAGCAGGGCAAAACCGTCATGCTCGCCGCCTGCGATACCTTCCGCGCCGGCGCCGTTCGCCAGCTCGAAATTTGGTCCGAGCGGCTCGGCCTTGAAGTCATCAAGGGTCAGCAAGGTGGCGACCCCGCCGCCGTCGCCTTCGACGCCTGCAAAGCCGCCATCGCCCGCGGCGTTGACGTTCTCATTGTCGACACCGCCGGTCGGCTCCAGACCCAGGACCCGCTCATGCGTCAGCTCGCCAAGATCAAAGGTGTCCTCGCCAAGCAAATCCCCGGCGCGCCCCATGAGGCACTGCTCGTCCTCGATGCCACCACCGGTCAGAACGCCCTCCGCCAAAGCGAGGAGTTCGGCAAGACCGCCGGTATAACCGGCATCATGCTGGCCAAGCTCGACGGCACCGCCAAGGGCGGTGTCGTTCTGGCCATCAAGGCCGCCAGCGACATCCCAGTCAAGTTCGTCGGCACCGGCGAAACTCCAGACGACATCGAGGCGTTCGACGCCGACCAGTTCGTCGAAGCCCTCTTCGCCGATTGACGACCTTATCAACGCTGCCTGATTGGACCCGGGACTGGCTCTCACCCCTTCCATTGCACGAACCGATACCGAAAATCAACCCTTCCGCTGCCCCTTCCTGCGCGCCGGGCCACCTGAGCCCAACTACGATCGCCCGCATTGCATGCCGCGCCGCGGCGTGAGCCGCGCCCGTCTCTGTTTCGGTACCTCAATGAGCACCCCGGTCAACGCTATTTCGCCTTCGATCAACGGTTGGAACGCCGAGTATCTCGCCCAGTTGCACGAGCAGTACAAAGCCGATCCCGCCTCGGTTCCTGCCGACGTGCGGGCGTTCATGCAGGGCTTCGATCTCGCCCTCGCCTCAGGCCGCGCCTCGGCCTCGGTCGCCGCGCCCGGCGGCGTCAGTGGTGGGGGCGGCGACGCACGACTCAGCGTCGGCGTGTCCAAACTCGTTGCGGCCTATCGCAGCTATGGGCACCTCATCAGCGATATCGATCCGTTCCATCGCGCCCGCCCGCGCCCTGCTCAGCTTTCGCTCCAAGACCACGGCCTCACCGAATCCGATCTAACCAAGCAGGTCACCGCCCACGGCCTCCCGCTCTCCGAGAGCGCAACCGTCAAGCAAATCATCGACTTTCTCGAATCACGATACGGCCGCTCCACCGGTTACCAGTTCGGCCACATCACCGACCCCGCCCAGCGCCAGTGGTTCATCGAAAAGATCGAACGCACCGCTCCCGCCAAACTCACCGCCAGTGAGCAGCTCGACGTGCTTCAGTGCCTCCTCCGATCCGAGCAGATGGAACGCTTCCTCCAGAAGCGATATCAGGGCCAGAAGCGCTTCTCGCTCGAAGGCGGCGAGTCGCTCATCCCGCTGCTCGAGTGGATCATCCGCGTCGGCAGTTCCATGGGCGTTGAAGAGGTCGTCATGGGCATGCCCCACCGCGGCCGTCTCAACGTGCTCAACAACATCCTTGGCAAGACCTACGAACAGGTTTTCACGGAGTTTGAGCACAACTGGCACGAAGACTTTGTCGATGGTGGCGGTGACGTCAAATACCACCGCGGCTACAGCGGCGAACGCGTTGTGAAGGGTGCCGACGGCACACCCGGCAAGAAGGTCGCCCTCACCCTCTCGTTCAACCCCAGCCACCTTGAGGCCGTGAACTCCGTGGTGGCGGGTCGCTGCCGCGCCAAGCAGCGACTCCGCGGCGATACCGATCATGACTCTCCCCAGGGCACCAAGGCCCGCCGGCGCGTCATGCCTGTCAACATCCACGGCGATGCCGCCGTGATCGGCCAGGGCATCGTCGCCGAGATCCTCAACTACTCTCAGCTCGAAGGCTACCGCACCGGCGGCACCGTCCATGTTGTCGTGAACAACCTTGTCGGCTTCACCACCGATATTGACGATGCTCGCACCAGCACGTACTGCACCGACATCGGCCTGATGATCGAGGCGCCCGCCCTGCACGTCAACGGTGACGATCCCGAGGCCGTCGTCGCGGCCGCTCGGCTCGCCGTTGAATACCGCCAGCACTTCGGACGCGATATCTTCATCGACATGCTCTGCTACCGCAAGTACGGGCACAACGAGCAAGACAACGCCAGCATCACCCAGCCCGTGCTGGCCGAGATGATCAAGAACGACACCGGCGCTCTCGCCCACTACACCGCCACGCTCATCTCCGCCGGCGTTCTCACCGCCGCCGACGCCGCAGCCAACGAGAAGCGGCTCGAAGAGACCCTCGAGGCCGCGCAGCGCAAGGCCCAATCCGCCCCAACCGCCCCCAACATCGACCCCGCCGGCAAGCGTTGGACGGGCATGATCAGTGACTACGCCCACGCCCCGGTCCGCACCGCCGTCACCCCCGAACTTCTCAAAGAAGTCTGTGCCGCGCTCGGCACGGCCCCCGCCGATTGGCCCGTGAATCCCGTGGTCACCCGCGTCATGGCCGGCCGCGCCGCTCTGGCCGATCAGCTCGGCAAGGCCGATGCCCCCCTTCATCTCACCTACGCCGACGGTGAGTCACTCGCATACGGCTCGCTGCTGCTCGAAGGCACCGCCGTTCGCATCAGCGGGCAAGACGCTCGCCGTGGCACCTTCAGCCACCGCCACGCCGTCGTTCGCCACGCCCAAACGGCCGAAAAATATCTGCCCCTCAACGGCATGCGACCAATCGCCGATCTGCCCGACAACGCCGGTAAGCCCGGCAAAGATGGCGTCGTCACCCAGGCCCGCCTCTGTGTCTACGACTCGCCGCTCAGCGAGTACGGCGTCATGGGCTTCGACTACGGCTACTCCATGGCCGACCCCAACATGCTCGTCTGCTGGGAAGCCCAGTTCGGCGACTTCTGCAACACCGCCCAGGTCATCATCGACCAGTTCATCGCCAGCGCCGAGATCAAGTGGAACCGCTGGTGCGGCCTCGTGCTCCTCCTTCCCCATGGCTATGAAGGGGCCGGCCCCGAGCACTCCTCCGCCCGCCTCGAGCGCTTCCTGCAGCTCTGCGCCGACGACAACATGCAGGTAATCTACCCCAGCACCGGCGCCCAGATCTTCCACGCCCTCCGCCGTCAGACCAAGCGCAGCTTCCGCAAGCCGCTCATCGTCATGACGCCCAAGTCGATGCTCCGGCTCCCCACCAGCCGCATCGACGATCTGGCCAACGGCAAGTTCGAAGAACTCATCGACGATCCATACTTCGTCAGTCACAAAGACGCTCGCCGTCAGGTCAGCCGCGTCGTCCTCTGCACCGGCAAGTTTTATCACGAGCTCGCCAAACGCCGCGACGAACTCAAGCGGTTTGATACCGCCCTCGTTCGCATCGAGCAGTACTACCCCTTCCACCATGATCTCGCCAAAGAGATCATGGGCCGCTACCCCACCAAGGTCAGCCGCTACTGGGTCCAGGAAGAGCCCCGCAACGCCGGCGCATTCACCTTCATCACCGACGTCTTCCAGAACGAACTCAAGCTCGACGGCGGCCTGCTCTACATCGGCCGTGAATCCTGCGCCACGCCCGCCGTCGGCGATACCCACGTCTCCGATGATCAGCAGGAGACCATCCTCACCAAGGCCATCGGCCCCGCTCCCGCCGGCGCATCCGCTCCGGGCACGCACGGAGCACACGCCCCGCACGCCGCTCACGCCGCAGCCCCGCAAACGCCCAGCCGCTCCGGCAAGGTCACCAAGTAACGCTGTAACGCTGTAACGCTCACGCTCCGCGGCGACTGTTCCACGTGTCTCCGCTCAATGTCCTCTCACCCTCTAGACGACTCCTATGACTCCAATCGTCTTCCCTCCCTCTGGCGATTCCATCCGCACCGGCGTCATCAGCCGCCTCTCCAAGCAGCAGGGCGATGCCGCCAAGCGCGATGAAACCGTCATCGAGATCGATACCGACAAGATCACCGTCGAAGTCCCCGCCCCCGCCTCGGGTGCTGTTTCATACGCCGTTAAAGTCGGCGACACCGTCGAAGTTGGTGCCGTGCTCGGGCAGGTCGATGAATCGGCCGCTGGCGCTCCCGCTTCGGCCCCGGCCGCCGCACCACCCGTTGCCCAGTCCGCCCCGGCCGCCAGCTCCGCCAACGGTCACGCCGCGCCGGTCGCAAGCGAGACCCGCGCCACCCCCCTCGCCAAGAAAACCGCCGAGGTGAAGGGCGTCGATCTCGGCACGCTGACACCCACCGGTCCAGGCGGACGCGTCCGCGAAGCCGACGTGCTCGCCGCGACAGGCCGTCCAGTCGCCTCGGCCCCTTCCGTCGCCGCAACCTCCGCCCCAGCCCCCGCCCCAGCCCCCGCTTCCTCCCCCGCCACCTCCCCCGCCACCTCTCCCTTTGGTGCCGCGCGCCGCGAGAAGCTCCCGCCCATGCGCCAGCGCATCGCGGCACGTCTCGTTGAGGCCCAGCACACCGCCGCCATGCTCACGACCTTCAACGAGGTCGACATGACCGCCGTCATGGATCTTCGCAAGCGCTACAAAGAGGACTTCGAGAAAAAGTACAACATCGGCCTCGGCTTCATGTCATTCTTTGTCAAGGCCGTCGCGAGCGCTCTCCAGCAGTTCCCCCTCGCCAACGCCTACCTTGTCAACGGTGGCGCCGGTGACCTTGAAGTCGAGCACCACGACGGCTGCCACGTCGCCGTCGCCGTCAGCACGCCCAAGGGTCTCGTGGTCCCGGTCCTGCGCAGCTGCGAGACTTTGACCTTCGCCGGTATCGAAAGCGGCATCAAAGCCCTCGCCACCAAGGCCCGCGACGGCAAGCTTGGCCTTGACGACATGCAGGGCGGCACCTTCACCATCACCAACGGCGGCATCTTCGGTTCGCTCATCTCAACCCCGATCCTCAACGCCCCGCAGTCGGCCATTCTCGGCATGCACGCCATCAAGAACCGACCCGTTGAGCACCCCGACAAACCCGGCGAGATCGCCCTGAGGCCCATGATGTACCTGGCGCTCTCCTATGACCACCGCTTGCTCGACGGCTCCACCGCCGTTTCCTTCTTGGTGAGCATCAAGAACTCAATCGAGCGCCCCGAGCGCCTCATGCTCGGCATGTGACCGGTTGGGCCTGTGACCTGCCCTGCCTGTGACCTGCTGGGCCTGTGACCTGCTGGGCCTGTGACCTGCTGGGCCTGTGATCTACTGAGAATGTGACCTGCTCGTGACGTCACCGTGGCGTCCAAGTTTATTTCGGCCTTGTGACGATTCTGCTCGTTCTGTGCACTGAGTGGAAACGCCCGGTCATCAAGTGTCGTAAAGCCATCCGAGACTTCTCTGTCCCGAGTATTCAATGGCTTGTGCATAATCGGTCTTTTGCCGGTTTTTGCAACCGCTTTCAGCAATTCTTGTATCCACATTCTTGTTCTTTCAACCTATTGAAATACCCTCCTGCCCCCGTCGCGACTGACTCCCGCGACCGAGAGAGGACCGAAGGAAATGCCCGTGCGAGCGACCCCCGCATCTTCACCCGATCAAACTCAATCTCAAATGCTCACTCGGCTCGGTGCCGACGTGGCCTGGCTCGCCCTTCTCAGTGACTCAGGTGCCGACATTTCCGTCATTGACGCGTCAGGCCGGGTCCGTTTTATGGGGCCTCACGTTCGCTGGTGGGCCATCACCGGTGATCCCGCCGCCGCCGTCAACCGCATGCTCACCGATCTCATCGGGGTCGAGATGGGCGATGAGCGCGTCGGGTTCGCCCGCCGCGCCATTGCCGAGGGTGTCCCCGTCACCGTCTACAGCGTCGTCCGTGGCATGCGTATCCGCACCATCTACCGCCCCATCCAGGCCGTCCCCGGCGAAGCCGAACGCCTCGTCCTCGTCGTCGGTCGCCCGGCCGACGATGTCTTCACCGTGTCCGACACCCCCGCCCAGCTCCAAGCGGGGCCGGTCGTTCAGGCCCGCATCGTGGACATGGGCCCGCTCGCCTCGCTCACCCCGCGCGAGATCGAAGTGCTCCGCCTCATCGGTCAGGGGCTCTCCACCGCCCAAATCGCCAAGGCCCTCAACCGCAGCGTCAAAACCGTCGAGGCCCACCGCCTCTCGCTCGGTCTGAAGCTCAAGGCCCGCAACCGCGTCGACCTCGCTCGGCTCGCCCTCCGCGCCGGGCTCACGCTCGCCGATGGCCCCACCCCCGAGCAGCCCGCTCCCGCCTCCACCCGCCAGAGCTGACGGCCGCGACCGCCAACATCCTCAAAATTCTCCAAACCCCCAGATTCGTGAAGGTACATTTTTCGCGTTTTTTATAGGACCTACATGGTCCGATACCGGTACTTCCCCTGCATGTTCGCATTTTAACCGGATTATGGGGCTTGTGACCTTCGACCGATCAGAATAAGATTGAGTCAGAAGGAATACGCCCGCCATGTCCGTGATCTCAAGACCAAGTCTCCCCGCGCCCGCCGCCCTCGGTAGCGCGATGATCGACCTCCAGCTCGCGCCAGCGGTCGCCGCTCGCCTGACCCCAACCCAGGTGTCGTTCATCTCAGCCAACTTGCAGGCCGCCTGCGACTCGCTTTCCGTTTCGGGCGAGGTCCGCGCCCGCATCGTGGCCGACCCGGAAATGGCCGACGCTCACCAGCAGTTCTCCCGCATCGACGGCCCCACCGACGTCCTCACTTTCGACCTCTCCGAGGGCGCCTCCGCCCAGAACCGCCATCTCGATTGTGACCTCCTGCTCTGCCTCGACGAAGCCACCAGGCAGGCCGATCCCCGCGCCCACCCCGTTGAGCGCGAACTCCTGCTCTACGCCGTTCACGGCGTACTGCACTGTCTCGGCGAAGACGACCACACCGATGCCGGCTACGCCAAAATGCACGCCGCCGAAGACCAACTCCTTGAACGCATCGGCGTCGGCTCGACCTTCGCCACTCCCGCCCCTTCCACAGCCCAGGCCCCAGCCCAAGCCGCCCCATTTCCGGCCGTCGCAGTTCCGGCCGTCGCAGTTCCGGCCGCCCCAGTTCCGGCCGTCGCAGCCCCGGCCGTCGCAGTAGATGCCAGCGGGAGCCGCTCATGAGTGACTGGCTAATCCCCTTCGCGGCCCTGGCGTTTACGGCCGTCAGTTGCATCATGGCGACGATCTATATCGCCATCGGCACGGTGACCCGCGCATCGGCTGAAGACCTGGCCGCCCGCGCCGGCAACACCGCCGCGCGGGCTCGCATCAACGCCATCTTTGACAAGCCCGCCACCCACGCTCGAGCCGTCGGGCTCGTCAAAATCATCGCCGATCTCTGCCTCCTTGTGAGCCTTTGCCGCTGGACAACCGACGTCCGCAGCGGCGGAACCGGCCTCACCGAGATGCCCGACCTGCTCTCCTTCTTTATTGCCCTTGGCACCACGGGTGTCATCCTGTTCCTCTTCGGCATCGTGCTGCCCATGGGCATCGCCACCCACGCCGGTGCCCGCGTGCTCTACACCCGTTCGCTCATGATCCGAATCATCGAGCGTGCCTTCTTCCCCGCCACCAGCGTCGCCGGCTTCTTCGACGAGGTCGTCCGCCGCCTCGCCGGTGCCGAGAACAAACCCCTCGAAGAACAGGTGCAGGACGAACTCATGAGCGCCGTCGAAGAGGGCGAGCGCGAAGGGGCGCTCGACACCGACGAGCGCGACATGATCGAGGCCGTCATGAGCTTCGGTGACCTGGCCGTCGCCCAGATCATGACGCCCCGCACCGAGATGGAAGCCATCGAGTACACCAATAACCTGGGCGACATCACCAAGGCGATCCGCCGCATCGGTCACTCCCGCATCCCCGTCTACGAAGAGTCCCTCGACCAGATCACCGGCATCTTCTACGTCAAAGACCTCATGCGCTGGCTCGCCGGCGATGGCACCCACGGCGGCGGCAAGCCCTTCGAACTCCGCTCCGTCATCCGGCCCGCCGTCTTCGTTCCCGAAACCAAGACCGTGCGCGAACTCCTCAAAGAGATGATGGACAAGAAAGTCCACATCGCCCTCGTCGCCGACGAATACGGCGGCACCGCCGGCCTCGTCACCATCGAAGACATCTTCGAAGAAATCGTCGGCGATATCAAAGACGAATACGAAGTCGGCCCCGCCGAGATTCCAGACGTCGTCCTCAAGGTCGACCAGCGCAAGGCCGACGTCGACGGTGCCGCCCGCATCGCCGACGTCAATGACGCCCTCACCCCGCTCGGGGTCGAGATCCCCGAGAGCGAGGAGTACGACACCGTCGGCGGCTTCGTCATCACCACCCTCGGCCGCATCCCCGGCAAGGGCGAGAAGTTCCAGCACGAGCGCATGGAGTTCACCATCCTCGAAGCCAAGCCCACCCGCGTCGTAAAGGTCGGCCTCGAAGTCCGCGACCAGCCCGCCCTCGACTCAACCGCCGAAGTGCGCGGCACCCCGCTTGCCGACGGCGAAGTCGCCCGCCAGGGGGCATAGTCGTCGGCTGCCGCGCGGGGTCGGGGGTATAGGGGTAGCGGTAGGGGGCAGATACGCTGAGCGTGCGGTATGCTGTCGCTGCACCCGCGAAAGCGGCCGCGGCGACATTGCCGATCACGCCGCATGGCTTCCGCTACGAGTTTGGGCGTGGGCGTAGCTCGACCCGTCATGCATCGGCCATCAGTAAGTTCCAGATGCACCCTGGCGCACGCCTCGGTCGGGATCGTTCGACGCCATAGTATCGATCATGGCGCGAAGCATGGGCAATGTACGGATATTTCGCTTCGCAAACAACACGGCTGAATAACGCGTTACAGGGTCGGGATGCGAAAGTGAAGCACGAATTTGTTGAACAACTGAATCGTTGTTCGGCATCACCTTCTCGGGGTAGGCATCAAACATAACGTCCATCGCGATAATTGCACGCCTCGTCACCGATCCATTCGCACTATCGAATAGCGCCATGATTCTGTCGGACAATCTAACACTCAACTCCGGCATAGAATTCAACATGCTCAACGCCAATACCTTTCGTCGATCCGTCGCGGAACTCGTCATTCCGTTGGCAATCCACTCTTCCCACTCTTCCAGGTCAATTGTTTTCCCGGCCAAAACTAGGTGTTCAACACGATTCAACAGTTCACCGTTCAATTGTTCGCTGGAATCCCCGAGCGATACCGCAAGTCGTAACACGCGTGGTGATGCGTAGGGCAGCCATCGATACGATACATACGCACCAAGCACGGCCGAGATCAGCGACAAAGCGATGCACGAGCCCGCGACGACGTAACGTAGCCGCGTCCGCCTTAACACCACAGTTTTTCGGCCAATTTCCTCCGAGCCGCACACCGAACAAATCGCGTTCGCACGACTGAGCGGATACTTGCAAATCGCACACGAATCGAATCGCACCATCACCGCCGCTCGACGAGGCCAAGTCGCCAACATAAACCCGACCAAGCCAAGGGTGGTGGAAATTACAAAGAGCGAATAGATCACATGGCCACGCTATGGTAGAATTGTAGGAACCACCGGTTGGGGTGGGACGTTAGGCGGCGGGGGGAAATCGGGATGATACGCTCCGGGACGGTAATCCGGATGACCCGGCGTAAACTGTGGGTTTTTGTCATAATATTTGTACCAATCGCAGTGACTCTTGCAATAATCGTACTGTTGCGATGCAAATGCTAGGCATCCTTGAAAATCGTCGGCTTTTCCACTGTTGCATCGGCCACATACTTTACTATTGAATATCAATTGCATGCTGCACCCGCAGTCTTCCTGGTCTGATCGCTGCCAAAAGCAGGGCGTGAGTGCTCGCCAAGCTTCTTCCTGCCACTTGCATTGTGCCCTACTTGGCATATCAGGCGCGCAGCACACACTTTCAGGAGGGGGTAGTCCCGCGGGTCGCGGACCGACACCGGGTTGGGCCAGCACGCACCGCTGCCACGCGTGAAGTGCCTCAACAGCCTCCATTGCTAACATCGACCACCACACGTTTGGAATTATCGCGAGTCCAGGCGTTAAGAATGGGGGTATCGCTCTCTGCTGAGCAAGTAGATCGAGGTACCGCTGGCGAAGCATCTCACAAGCCACCGGACCTGATTGTTGCGGATCGGTTCTCGGATCGAGCGAACTGGGGGCTTCCCCGGCACCGCCCGCATTCGAAGCTATCTCTATTGAGGAATCGAAAATCCCGCGCCCGAATCGCCACACGCCGCTTGACGACGAGTTCCACTCCATCCCCCTCCACCCAACCCTCCACGCCACACTCGCC
>Ga0105049_10003894_pt1 | contig 17569 bp, 16 predicted proteins | sample MAT06_FD_78087 | JGI IMG/M metagenome (GOLD analysis project Ga0105049, IMG submission 78087) | Freshwater microbial communities from Lake Fryxell liftoff mats and glacier meltwater in Antarctica - MAT-06 | ecosystem: Environmental > Aquatic > Freshwater > Ice > Liftoff microbial mat | place...
CCCGACCTTGGCCCCCCTGAGCTTGGCCCCCCTGAGCTTTTCGCCCGAAGTGGCTGCGGCCCGCCGCGATGGCCTGCCGCTGGTGGCGCTGGAAAGCACCATCATCACCCACGGCATGCCGTGGCCGCAGAATGTCGAAACGGCCCGGCGGGTCGAGGCAGAGGTGCGCGCTGCGGGTGCGGTGCCCGCCACCATCGCCGTGATGGCCGGGCAAATTCACATCGGGCTGAGCGACGCCGCAGTGCAGGCGCTGGGTCAGGCCACGGGCGTGCAGAAACTGTCGCGCGCCGATCTGGCTGCCTGCCTTGCCACCGGTGGCACCGGGGCCACCACGGTCGCGGCCACGATGATCGCGGCCCGCCTTGGCGGAATTGCGGTCTTTGCCACCGGCGGCATCGGCGGCGTGCATCGCGGGGCCGAACTCAGCTTCGACATTTCGGCAGACCTGCACGAGTTGGCGCAAACCGCGGTTACGGTGGTCGCCGCCGGGGCCAAGGCGATTCTTGACCTGCCCAAGACGCTGGAGGTGCTGGAAACCCTGGGGGTGCCGGTCATCACCTATGGCCAACCCGAGTTTCCGGCATTCTGGTCACGCAATTCCGGCATGGCGTCGCCCTTGCAGATGAACTCCGCCACCGATATCGCCAAAAGCCACCTGATGCGGGCACGGTTGGGGCTGCCGGGGGGGCAATTGATCGCCAATCCGGTGCCTTCTGCCGATGAAATCCCGCGCGAGGTCATGGCCCCCCTGATTGAGCAGGCGCTGCGCGATGCGGCGGCGGCGGGGATCAGCGCCAAGGCGGTGACGCCGTTCCTGCTCCAGCGGATCTGTGAACTGACCGACGGGCTGTCGCTGGCCACCAATATCGCGCTGGTGCTGAACAACGCCCGTTTGGCCGCAGCAATCGCAACCGCCATATCCGCGCAAAACGCCGGACGGGAGATCTGACATGAGCGACAAACGGCAAAGCGGGCATCGTCGGGGGTTGTTTGCCCGGTTGCGCGCCAGTTTTCTGACCGGTCTGATCGTGCTGACACCGATTGTCCTGACGCTGTGGCTGATCTGGACGGTGATCGGCTGGATCGACAGTTGGGTCTTGCCGCTGATCCCCGCCGAGTTCAGCCCCGAGAAATTCATCGGGATCAATCTGCGCGGTATCGGTGTGGTGATCTTTTTGGTGTTCACCACCCTGTTGGGCTGGCTGGCAAAGGGCTTTATCGGCCGGTCGTTGCTGCGGTGGGGCGAAGGCATCGTGGACCGGATGCCGGTGGTCCGTTCGGTCTACAACGCCACCAAACAGATAGCGGAAACCCTGTTTGCCCAGGGCAACACCGCCTTTGACCGCGCGGCACTGGTGGAATATCCCCGCAAGGGGATATGGGTCATCGGTTTCGTCGCCTCGCCGGCCAAAGGTGAAATTGCAGCCCGCCTGGCTGACCATGGCGAAGCAATGTCGGTCTTTGTGGCCACTACGCCCAACCCGACATCTGGCTTTCTGCTTTATGTCCCGCGTTCCGACGTAATGTTTCTGGACATGTCGGTCGAAGATGCCGCCAAGCTGATCATTTCCGGCGGGCTGGTCTATCCCAACCCCAAGGACCCGTCGCGCCCGGCACAGGTGGTGCCAACGGTGCAAGAGGCACCCAAGTTGCAGTGATGCACACCGGGTTCGGCCAATTGCGGCAGAATTGAGTTGCCCGCGCAAAAACGCGTTTCATCGCGGTGGCAGGATTTGATCGGGAGTCGGTGATCGACATCTGTGCATGCGGTTCTGAAGCGGGATCCGGCCTTCATGGCCATATCGGCGGGCGTGATGCTTTGCGGTCTGGCAACGGGTGCCGCGCTGCACAACCCCGTTGGTTTTGGCATCGCCCTGATGCTGTCGCTGGCCGTTGCCGCCAGCGTCGGGGCCAGCGGGCAGGTTTTGACACGGGCCCCGGTTCGGGCGCGAACTGACCTCAAAACCCTGGGAGATACCCGATGAAACTGCTGAAGGCTGCCTTGATTGCTTCGGTTCTTGCTGCACCGGTCAGGGCTGGAAACCTGAACCCGCCGAAAATGGATGATCCGATCATCACGCCGACCTCCTCCTCGTCGGGTGGCATCCTGATCCCGCTGCTGACGGTGGTCTTGCTGGCCGCTGCCGTTTCTTCAAACTGAGGCTTGCGGGCAAAGGGGCAACCTTTGCTTCGCGCTTTCGACAGGGGGTCAGGCAACTGACCCCTTTTCAGGCGTAAAGCGCCGCCAGATCCACAGTGGCGGCCACATTCAGATCGCCGCGATGGTCGGTCAGAAACCGGTCAGCCGCCGCCTGCCCGGCCTCCATCAGCCGTTGCAGCAGCGCGGGCGAGGCCGACAGCTTGCTGCCGACCGACAGGCTGTTCATCAGATCATCATCGGCGATCATGTGAACCAGCACGTTCTTCATGGTGCCCGGTGCCACCGCGCCCTGCGACAGCAGTTTCCGGACAAAGGCGATGGCGCGCAGATCGGCCAGCAATGACGCGTTGAAGCTGACCTCATTGATGCGGTTCTGGATGTCGTTGGTGGTCGTCGGCACCGTGTCACGCCGGATCGGGTTGATGTTCACGATCACGATGTCGTCGGGCAAGCCCTTGTCATACAGGGGAAACAGCGCGGGATTACCGACATAGCCGCCGTCCCAATAGGCTTCGGTGGTTCCGGTCACCGGATCGGCGATTTCCACCGCCTGAAACACCGTCGGCAGACAGGCCGAAGCCAGAATCGCCTCGGTGCCGATCTCTGCGCCGCTGAACACCCTGATCTTGCCGGTGCGGACATTGGTGGCGCTGACGAACAGCACGGGGCCGCTGGCGGCGGTGGCATGGTCCAGTTGCAATTGCCCGACAATCGCGGCCAGCGGGTTGCGATACCATGGGCCAAGGCCATAGGGGCTGAACAGCCGGGTCGCCCATTCGGCGGGCGACATCGGTATCAGGTCATCGACCCGGTCGCTGAGCGACTGCCAGGCGGGCAGCATCGGCATCATCCATGCAGTGGAGCGCAGATCACCCACGCCGCCGATCTGGTTCCACAGCCAGCGCAACCTGGCCCGTGCCCCCTCTGCGCCACCCGCCGCCATCCCGGCCTTCAACGCGGCACCGTTCAGCGCCCCGGCAGAGGTGCCGGAAATGGCGGCGATCTCGATCCCGGGGTCGGCCAGCAGCCGGTCCAGCACCCCCCAGCTGAAGGCACCGTGGGCACCGCCGCCCTGCAGCGCCAGATTGATCCGCTTGACGTCGTGGCTCACAGCGCCGTCCAGCCGCCATCAACCGAAATGGTGGTGCCGGTGATCTGATCGGCGGCGGGTGAACACAAGAACAGGACAGTGCCGCCAAGCTGCTCGGTGGTGGCAAACTCCTTGGATGGCTGGCGTTCCAGCAGCACGTCGCGGATCACCGTTTCGCGGTCCATGTTGTGCACTTTCATCTGGTCGGGGATCTGGGCTTCGACCAGTGGCGTCAACACATAGCCCGGGCAGATCGCGTTGGCGGAGATGTGCTGGCCCGCGCATTCCAGCGCCGTCACCTTGGTCAGCCCGACCATGCCATGCTTGGCCGATACATAGGCGGATTTGAACGGGCTGGCGGTCAGGCCATGGGCCGAGGCGATGTTGACCACCCTGCCCCAGCCCTTTGCCCGCATCAGCGGCAGGGCTGCTGCGGTGGTGTGAAAGGCGGAACTGAGGTTGATCGCCAGAATGGCATCCCACTTGTCCACCGGAAAGCGCTCCAGCGGGGCCACATGCTGGATCCCGGCGTTGTTCACCAGAATGTCGCAGGCCCCGGCTTGTGTTATCAAGGCGCGGCACTGGTCGCCCTTTGACATGTCAGCGGCGATGTAGCGCGCCGTGATGCCATGATCGGCCGCCAGCTTTGCCGCGAGTGCGTGATCTTCGGGCCGGTCGGTAAAGGAGTTGATGACCAGATCGGCCCCGGCGGCGGCGAGCGATTCGGCGATGCCAAGACCGATCCCCGAGTTGGATCCGGTAATGACGGCGGTTTTTCCGGCAAGCGGTTTGAGGTCGGGCATGATGGCTTTCCTGTGAGGTCTGCCGCATTGTAAATGCTGCACCTGCGAAATGCACGGGTTGCCTGCGGTATGTCACGCGCAAGTGCCCCGGCCCCTCGAAGGAATGCCAAAAAAAACGCCCGCACGAAGCGGGCGTTAAGTTATTGAGGCAGGTTTCATACAGGCAAGAAACCTATCGAGCAGTGCCCCTTTATACGCACAACCTTGCCTGGGGCCAAGCTAAAAGTTTGATAATGCTGGCGGTCAGGGGTAACTTGGAGCCCAAGGAAAACAGGGAACGGGGGATTGTTGCCAAAATGAGCGGGAATATTTTCGGGAAAGCGCATGGAACTGGGATGATCCTTGCCGCAGTCTTCAGTTTGATGGTGGCGGCCACCGCACCACAAGCAGAGCCTACCTATGGCATAGCTATGTATGGCGACCCCGCTCTCCCCCCTGATTTTGTGTCGCTTCCCTATGTCAACCCTGATGCGCCCAGGGGCGGGCGAATCGTGTTCGGCGAAGGCGGCAGCTTTGATTCGATGAATCCCTTCATCCTCAAGGGCAAGGCCCCTGCCGGTCTGTCGGTTCTGACGGTCGAAACCCTGATGGGGCGCAGCTATGATGAGCCCTTCACGCTTTACGGCCTGCTGGCTGAAACCATCGAAACCGGGCCGAACCGCGAGTGGGTGCAATTCACGCTGCGTGAGAATGCACGATTCTCGGATGGTTCGCCGGTGACGGTGGAGGATGTGATCTATTCGTTCGAACTGCTGGGCACCAAGGGCCACGCCCGCTACCTAGGGGCCTGGGCCAAGATCGCCGGGATGGAAAAGGTCGGCGACCGCGCCGTCAGGATCAGTTTCAACGTGGTGGACCGCGAACTGCCGCTGATCCTTGGCCTGCGCCCGATCCTGAAAAAGGCGCAGTGGGAGGGCAAGGCGTTCGACGACTCCTCGCCCGAGGTGGTGATCGGCTCCGGCCCCTATGTGGTTGACAGGTTCGAGCTGGGCCGCTTTGTCAGCTATCGCAAGAACCCCGACTGGTGGGGCAAGGATCTGCCGCTCAACCGTGGCATGCACAATCTGGATGAGGTGCGGTATGAATATTTCGGCGATGCCTCGGTGATCTTCGAGGCGTTCAAGGCCGGGGATCTGACCAGCTACCGCGAGGGTAACACCGCGAAATGGGCGACCAACTATGGTTTCCCGGCGGTGGCTTCCGGCGATGTGGTGCGGTCGGAAATACCGCATCTGCGCCCCTCGGGGATCAACGGGCTGGTGTTCAACACCCGCCGCCCGATCTTTGCCGACTGGCGGGTGCGCCAGGCGCTGATCGACGCCTTCAACTTTGAATTCATCAATGCCACGCTGAACGGCGGGGTAGAGCCGCGCATCACCTCGTATTATTCCAACTCCGAACTGGGGATGGGCGACGGCCCGGCCACCGGCAAGGTGCTGGATCTGCTGCAACCCTTTGGCGCCGACCTGCTGCCGGGTGCGATCGAGGGTTATGTCTTGCCAGTTTCGGATGGCACCGAGGCCAACCGCGCCGGAATCAAGGCCGCCACTGCATTGCTGGCCGATGCGGGCTGGACGGTGCAGGATGGCGTGCTGAAGGATGCCACCGGTGCGCCGTTCAAGTTTGATGTGCTGCTGGTGCAGGGGGCTGATGAAACGCAGGGGATTGTGAACATCTATGCCGAAACCCTGAAACGGCTGGGGATCGTGCTGACGGTGACGGTGGTTGATTCGGCACAATATACCGAACGGACCAACGTTTATGATTTCGACATGGCCCCCTATATCCGCTCGCTGTCGCTGAGCCCGGGGAATGAGCAGGTGCTCTATTGGGGATCAGCCGGGGTGACCGAGCCGGGCACCCGCAACTGGATGGGGATGGCGTCACCCGCCGCCGAGGCGATGATCCAGACCATGCTCAGCTCGACCGACCGCAGCGATTTTGTCGCCGCCACCCAGGCGCTGGACCGGGTTCTGACCTCGGGGCGCTATGTCATTCCGATCTGGTATTCCAAGGTTTCGCGGCTTTCTCATGCGAAACAGTTGAAATACCCGGAAAAACTGCCAATCTATGGCGATTGGGCCGGGTTCCAACCCGATGTCTGGTGGTATGAAAAGTAAGAAGCTCGGCCTGGAGCCGCGCCAGTTTGAGGAACGGGCAATGATGAAAATCGCTTTTCTGGCAGCGCTGCTGGCGCTGGCGGGCTGCAACACGGTGAACGGCATCGGGCAGGATATATCCGGCGGCGCGCAACGGGTGGGCGGCTGGTTCTGAGAGGACCGACTTTGCGGTAGGGCCGGGGGTTTCCGCCTCTGGACTCGCTGCTTTCCCAAAGGAAGCCGGGGGGGGGGCATACCAGCACGGCCGCGACCCTTCGTTTTTCTCGGACATCCCTGACCGGGGCATTTCCGGGCGATCATTCCTACGGGATGTTCGCAAACAGAAGATGTGCAAGGGGGCGGGCCGGTTTGGGGTTTTGGCAGCGCGGTGACCCACAGGATCGTGGCGTCTTCTTCGGACACCGACACCAGATTGTGGCCCATGGTCGCATTGCAATAGGCGCTGTCGCCACGCTTGAGCGTAACGGGTTCGCAGAATTCGGTGAACAGCGGCACAACCCCTGTCAGCACGAACAGAAACTCCTCGCCGTCGTGCCTTGCCCAGCCGCTGAAATCCTTCGTGGTATGGGCGCGGATCCGGGCGCGGCAGGGCAGCATCTGTTTGCGGGTCAGCGCGCTGGCGGGCAGTTCATGCTCATTGGTGGCGGTCGCCTGTGCCACCCCCTCGCCTGCTCTGGTCACCGCCATGCGGCCATTGGCCTGCGGGCTGGCAGCGGGGGTGAAAAGTTGCGGCACCGATATTGCCAGACCGGTCGCAATCTTTTTCAACGCCGCACAGGTTGGCGACATCGGGCCGTTCTCGATCCTGGAAAGGTGGAACGTGCCAACCCGGCCTGCAGCGTCGCCTGTTCCAGCCTTCAGCCGTGCGCCTTGCGCAGGTCGCGCACGCGCTGGCCGAGATCAAGCGGCGGCGGCGCATCGCCATCGCGGGCGATGCGCAGGGGGCGGAACCGGTCTTTGCCAGTCATGGGCCGCCATGAAGTATGTGCCCTGCTAGCGTGATATGGCAGCGGCTTGCAACTGCCCGGGCGGGGGCGTAGCAGGGGGCGCGTTGCATATGCCATGGTGGAACCGGCGGTATGGTCAGGCTTGACATCTTTTCCGATCCGGTGTGCCCGTGGTGCTATATCGGCAAGGCCCTGCTGGACCGCGCATTGGAACAGCACCCGGACCATCCGTTCGTCGTGGAATGGCAGCCGTTTCAGCTGAACCCCGACATGCCATCCGGGGGCGAGGATCGCCGCGCCTATCTGGAAGCCAAATTCGGTAGCAAGATCAATGCGGCGCGCGCCTATGCTCAGGTGGAAGTGGCGGCAACGGCGGCGGGGGTGGTGATTGACTTTGAACAGATGCCACGGATGCCCAACACGCTGAATGCCCACCGGCTGATCCATTGGGCCGGGCTGGAAGGGCGGCAGAGTGCTGCAATGTCGGCGCTGTTCCGTGCCTATTTCCGCGATGGCCGCGATATTGGCGAGCCGGAGGTTCTGGCTGCGATTGGTGGCGAGATCGGGATGGACCGCGAAATGGTGGCGCGGCTTCTGGCCAGCGACGCCGATCTGGAACCGATCCGCGAGCGCGAAGCCCATGCCCGGGGGCGCGGCATCAATGCGGTGCCGACCTTCATCATCGCCGATCAGCACGCGCTGCAGGGGGCGCAGCCTACCGAGCTTTGGGGGCGGGTGATCGAGGATATCAACCGCCAGATGACCGGTGCGGCAGAGTGATCCCGGCGCATCTGCAACTGAACCCGGGGAAATCCTGATGACCGGTGCCAAGGCAGCGGCTGCGCGCCCGCAACTCCCCTTTGGCGAATTCATCGCGCTGATGGCGATGATGTTTGCCACCATTGCCTTTTCCATCGACTCCATGCTGCCCGCCCTGCCGCAGATCGCGGCGGAACTGACGCCGGGGGATGTGAACCGGGCGCAACTGATCCTGACCTCGTTCGTGCTGGGAATGGGGATCGGATCGTTCTTTACCGGGCCGCTGTCGGATGCCTGGGGCCGCAAGCGGGTGCTGATGGCCGGGATGGCGCTTTATTCGGTTGCAGCCCTGCTGGCGGCACTGGCGCAGTCGCTGGAACTGGTGCTGGCGGCGCGGTTGTTGCAGGGGCTCGGCGCTGCGGGGCCACGGATCGTGTCAATGGCGATGGTGCGCGATCTGCATCAGGGCCGGGCGATGGCGCGGGTGATGAGCTTCATCATGATGGTGTTCATTCTGGTGCCCGCCGTTGCCCCGTCGATCGGCAGTCTGGTGATCGCGGGGTTTGGCTGGCGCGGGTTGTTCGCGTCTTTCGTGATCTTTGCGGTGGTCGGCGCCCTGTGGTTGGGACTGCGGCAGCCGGAAACTCTGGCCGTGGCGGATCGCCGCCCGCTCCAGCCGGTGCAATTGTGGCGTGCGTTGATCGAGGTGTTTTCGCACCGCAACGTGGTGATCGCCACGGCGGTTCTGACGCTGTTTTATGGGTTGCTGTTCGCCAACCTGTCGTCCATCCAGCCGATCTTTGGCGAGACCTTTGGCTGGGCCGCGTCGTTCCCCTATTGGTTTGCCGGGATTGCGCTTTGTGCCGGGACCGGCAGCATGTTGAATGCGCGGTTGGTCGGGCGGCTGGGGATGCGCTATCTGACCTCGGTCGCTTTGGGGGCGCAGGCGGTGGTGTCGCTGGGAATGGCCGTGGTGACTTATGCCGGCCTGTGGCCGGACTGGGCTTATTTTCCCGCCTTTCTGGTCTGGACCACCGGCATCTTTTTCATCGGCGGCCTGACGGTCGGCAATCTGAACGCGCTGGCGATGGAACCCCTGGGCCATATCGCCGGGATGGCGGCCTCGATGACATCGGCGGTGTCGACGGTGCTTGCGGTGATGATCGCCGCCCCGATTGGTCTGGCGTTTGACGGAACGCCGGTGCCGCTCGCCTTCAGCGTCGCGGTTTTGACGGCGCTGGGGTACGGGCTGATGCGGATGATGAAGGTGCGACCGGTTTTGGCGGAATGACCGCGCCGGGCTTGGCCGTGGCCTGCACCTGTTCCAGCAGATCGCGGGCGATGGCAAAGGCACCGCGAATGCGATCAGCCTCGGTGGCCCAGTTGCGCTGCAGCACGATCCGGTTGTCCTTGACCTTGGCCGCCCCACGCTCGGCATGCAGAAAAGTGACCAGACCGGCGGGGTTGGCGAATTTATCGTTGTGAAACTGCACGGTGGCTCCCTTTGGCCCGGCATCCAGCTTTGAGATGCCGGCGCGCTTGCAGGTGGTCTTGATGCGAACGACCAGCAGCAAGGTGTTGACTTCCCTGGGCAATGGCCCGAAGCGGTCGATCAGTTCGGCGGCAAACCCCTCCATCTCGACCTTGGTGATCAGCAGCGACAGGCGGCGGTAGAGGCCCAGGCGGATATCAAGATCGGGCACGTAAGCCTCGGGGATCATCACCGGCACGCCGAGGTTGATCTGCGGCGACCAGTCATCCTCGGCCACCGCCAGCCCGCTCAACTCACCCGAGCGCAGTTTGGCAATGGTTTCCTCCAGCATCGCCTGATACAGTTCATAGCCGACCTCGCGGATATGGCCGGACTGCTCCTCACCCAGCAGATTACCCGCGCCGCGCAAGTCAAGGTCTTGACTGGCTAAAGTGAACCCTGCCCCCAGTGAGTCAAGGCTGCCCAGCAGCCGCAGCCGCTTTTGCGCCTGCGGTGTAAGCACCGCGCGGGGTTTGGTGGTCAGATAGGCATAGGCGCGGGTTTTCGCCCGACCGACCCGGCCCCGGATCTGGTAAAGCTGGCTGAGGCCAAACATGTCGGCGCGGTGGATCACCATGGTGTTGGCGGTGGGGATATCAAGACCGCTTTCCACAATGGTGGTGGCCAGCAGCACGTCGAACTTGCCGTCGTAAAAGTCATTCATCCGGTGATCAAGTTCCCCCGCCGCCATCTGGCCATGCGCCACCACCACCGACACTTCCGGCACATGGTCGCGCAGAAACGCCTCGATCTCGGGCAGATCGGCGATGCGGGGCACCACGTAAAAGCTTTGCCCGCCACGGAAATGCTCGCGCAGCAGCGCCTCGCGGATGGTGATGGCGTCGAATTCGCTGATATAGGTGCGGATCGCCAGCCGGTCCACCGGCGGGGTGCCGATGATCGACAGATCGCGGACGCCCGACAGGCTCATCTGCAGGGTGCGCGGAATCGGGGTGGCGGTCAGGGTCAGCACATGGACCTCTGCCCGCATTTCCTTGAGCCGTTCCTTGTGGCCGACCCCGAAATGCTGTTCCTCGTCGATCACCAGCAGCCCGAGGTTCTTGAATCTGATCGCCTTGGCCAGCAGGGCATGGGTTCCGATGCAGATATCCACCGTACCATCGGTCAGACCCGCCCGGGTGTCATTGGCCGCTTTGGTCGGCACGAAGCGCGACAGGGTGCGCACATTGATCGGAAAGCCCCGAAATCGCTCGACAAAGCTGCGATGGTGTTGGCGGGCCAGCAGAGTGGTCGGCGCAATCACCGCCACCTGTGCGCCGGTCATGGCCGCAACAAAGGCGGCGCGCATCGCCACCTCGGTCTTGCCAAAACCGACATCGCCGACCACCAGCCGGTCCATCGGGCTGCCCTGCCCCAGATCGTCGGTCACATCGTTGATCGCCGACTGTTGATCGTCGGTTTCCTGATAGGGAAAGCGGGCGCAGAAGGCATCCCACAGGCCCAGCGGCGGTTCCATCACCGGGGCCCTGCGCAGCGCCCGTTCGGCGGCGATCCGGATCAGCCGTTCGGCGATGATGCGGATGCGGTCTTTCAGCTTGGCCTTCTTGGCCTGCCATGCACCGCCGCCCAGCCGGTCCAACAGCCCCTCTTCATGGCCGTAGCGGCTGAGAAGTTCGATATTTTCGACCGGCAGATACAGTTTGGCGCCTTCGGCATAGTCGATGGCGATACATTCATGCGGGGCACCAAGGGCACGGATCGTCTCCAGCCCGGTATAGCGCCCGACCCCATGTTCGACATGCACCACCAGATCGCCCGGCGACAAAGATTGAGCTTCGGTCAGGAAGTTCTCGGCGCGTTTACGTTTTTTCACCGGGCGGATCAGGCGGTCGCCCAGCACGTCCTGTTCCGAGATGACCGTCAGGCCGTTGGTGGCAAAGCCATGTTCCAGCGCCCAGACCGCCAGATACAACCCGCCGCGCCCATCGGGAATATCGCGGATATCGCGGGCCAGCCGGATCTCGCGCAGCCGTTCCTCTTGCAGCAGCCCTTTCAGCCGGTCGCGTGCGCCGTCGGAATAGCTGGCCACCACCACTTGCCCGCCCTGCTGCACCGCGCGAATATGGTCGGCCAAGGCCCCGAACAGGCTGATCTTTTCCAACTGGCGCTCGGGCGAGAAATTGCGACCGATCCGCCCGCCGGCATCGACCACACCTGGCCCGGTGCCCTGTGGCAAGGGGTTCAGTTGCACGATGCGATGGCCGGCCAAAGCCGCCTCCCACGCCGCGTCATCGAGGTAGAGCAGCGCGGGTGGGCAGGGTTTGTAGATCGTGTCGATCCGCCCGCGCGCCGTCATCGCCTCGGCCCGCGCCGCATACTGATCGGCGATTCCGGCCCAACGCGCCAGCCGCGCCGCCGTCACCTGATCGTCGAGCAGCACCGAGGCGTCGGGCAGATAGTCGAACAGCGTTTCCAGTCGCTCGTGAAAGAACGGCAGCCAGTGTTCCATCCCCTGATGTTTGCGCCCCGCCGTGACCGCATCATACAGCGGATCGTCAAACCCGGCGGCCCCGAATTCGATCCGGTAATTCTGGCGGAACCGTGTGATGGCGGGGTCGTCCAGGATCACCTCAGACACCGGGGCGAATTCCACCGCCGTCAGCTTTTCAATGGTGCGCTGGCTGATCGCATCGAACCGCCGCGCGCCGTCGAGCACATCGCCGAACAGGTCCAGCCGCACCGGGCCGGTATCGCCGGGGGGATAAATGTCGATGATGCCGCCGCGCACCGCATAATCGCCGGGTTCCGTGACGGTCGATGTCGGGGAAAAGCCCATGCGGGCCAGAAACAGCCGCAGGCCCTTTTCATTGACACGGCCCCCCACCGCCGCCTTGAACGAGGCACCGGCCACCACATCGCGCGCCGGCAGGCGTTGCGTCGCGCCATTCAGCGTGGTCAGCAGGATGAACGGCGCAGGCAGGCCATGGGCGAGTGCCGCAAGTGTCGACATCCGGGTGGCGGAAACCTCGGGGTTGGGCGACATCCGGTCATAGGGCAGGCAATCCCATGCCGGAAAGGTCAATACCAGCACATCGGGGGCGAAGAAGGCAAGCGCCGTCCGCATCGCCTCCAGCCGCTTGTCGTCGCGTGCGATATGGACGACAGGTTTGCCCCGCGCTGCCAGTTCACGGGCGACAAGACGGGCGTCAAACCCCTCGGGCGCGCCGCCCAGTGTGATGCGGTCGGCCATGGGTCACGCGCCAAGCGCGCCAAGGTTCATGTTCTGCCACATGCCCCACATGGCGGTGATGAAAATGGAAATGATCCCAAGGCCCTGCGTCCAGAAGCGATGGCGCATCAGCGCGCGGCGCAACGCCTCACCCACCGGCATCGTGGCCTGCAGCCGCTGTGCGGTGCGCAGGCTCAGCGCACCCAGCAGCGTCATCGGCAAAAACAGCAGGAACACCGCCTGACAAAGCTCGACATGATAGTAGAACCCCAGCAAGACAAGCATGGTCAGGATGGCCGAAACGAACCCCAACAGCCACAGGCCCGACACCCCGGCGATATAGGTGATGCGGCCCACGTTGATGCGGACCAGATCTTCCAGATCCGCCTGGGCCTGCCCGCCAAATCGCCGGGCCCGAACCACCAGATCGAACGGAACCCCGATCACATAATGGCTGGCGCTGGACCACATCACCGCCAGCGCGATCCAGTACCACAGGTTCGAAAACGACCGCAGATCGATCAGTTCCAGTATCGTTTCATACCACTGCAAGTGTCTGTCCCCGGATCGTCTTTTGGTGTTGGCCGCGATTTTGGCGGACACTACCCCTGTTGGGCGCGGATTCCCACCCCCCGCTGCGGCTGGTCTGGTTGGGTCTTGAGGTGGAGCGGAAACCATGCCAGCACAGGGGGCGAACACTGCCGGAGGTCTGGCCTTGCATCCAATCCCTGCACCTTTTCCAACCGTCCGTTTCCGCCGCCTGCGCGCCAGCGCCGCGTTGCGCGATCTGGCGCAGGAGCACCGGCTGTCGGTGAAAGACCTGATCTGGCCGGTGTTTGTGCGGGATGGCGAGGACGTGGCTGAACCCATCGCCTCGATGCCCGGGGTGTTCCGGCTGTCGGTTGACCGCGTGGTGGCTGCGGCGCGTGAGGCCGAGGGGCTGGGGATACCGGCGATCTGCCTGTTTCCCTATACCGATCCAGCGCTTAGAACCGAAAGCTGCGAGGAGGCCTGGAACCCCGACAACCTGACCAACCGCACCATCCGCGCCGTCAAGGCGGCGGTGCCGGGCATTGCGGTGATGACCGATGTGGCGCTGGATCCCTATAACGCGCTGGGCCATGACGGGCTGGTGCGCGATGGCCGGGTGCTGAACGACGAGACGCTGGAGGCTTTGGTCAGACAGGCGCTGGCGCAGGCCGAAGCGGGGGCTGACATTCTGGGGCCATCCGACATGATGGATGGCCGGATCGGCGCTATGCGGGCCGCATTGGAAGCGGCGGGGCACAAGGATGTGGTGATCCTGAGCTATGCCGCCAAATATGCATCGGCCTTTTACGGACCGTTCCGCGATGCGGTTGGCGCCTCGGCGGCTTTGAAGGGCGACAAGAAGACCTATCAGATGAACCCCGGCAATTCGGATGAGGCGCTGCGTCTGGTGGCGCGCGATCTGGCGGAAGGGGCGGATATGGTGATGGTCAAGCCGGGTATGCCCTATCTGGATATCTGCCGCAGGGTGAAGGATGCGTTTGGCGTGCCGACCCATGCCTATCAGGTGTCGGGCGAATATGCGATGATCCGGGGGGCGGCGGATCGCGGCTGGATCGACGGGGAAAAGGCGATGATGGAAAGCCTTTTGTGTTTCAAGCGCGCAGGTTGCGATGGGATTCTGACCTATTTCGCCCCCGAAGCGGCGCGGGTTTTGCAAGGGCTTTGAGCCACACTGACCCGGGGACTCGGCAAGGCTCCGCCGCTCCGGAACTTGATGCTGTGAAAGGCATGACAATTCCGAGGTTTGCCGCTATTATGCGCGCAAGGGTCGCTATGAACCCGGATCAGAGGCGGAGAGCAATATGTTGACAAGGCGGAATTTTGTCGCCGCAGCCGGGGCAACGCTGGGGCTGGCGGCTTGTGGCAATGGCGTGGGCGGCTCTGGCGCGGCGCAACTGGACGCGCGGGTGGATGCCACCCGGGATTATCTGTTCAGCAACTATCCCGGTACTCAGGATCTGCGCAACAAGGCCTTTGGCGTATTGTACATGCCTTTGGTCACCGAAGCTGGCTTCGGAATCGGCGGCTCCTTTGGCCGGGGTTCGCTGCGGATCAATGATGTGACGGTGGATTACTATTCGGCCACCCGCGCCAGCTTTGGCTTGCAGATCGGCGCGCAGCAATATGCCCATGTGCTGTTCTTCATGACGGAACAGGCGCTTGCAGACTTTCGCTCATCCGATGGTTGGGCGGCGGGGGCCGAGGTGCGCTATGCGCTCAACGATCAGGCGGCGACGGCGGGGGTTGATACCACCACCGAACTGGCACCGGTGGTCGCCTATGTGTTCGGGCAGTCGGGCCTGATCGCCGGGGCCACGCTGTCGGGGCAGAAATATACAAGGATCATCCCGTAAGCCATTGATCCGACGTCAAGATCAAACCCCGCGATAGTTCGGGCTTTCGCGGGTGATCTGCACATCATGCACGTGGCTTTCGCGCAGGCCCGCCCCGGTGATCTTCACGAACTGGCAGCCGCCCCGCATCTCCTGCACGGTGCGGCAGCCGGTATAGCCCATGGCGGCACGCAGCCCGCCGACCAGTTGATGCACCACGGCGGCGGCAGAGCCCTTGTAGGGCACCTGGCCCTCGATCCCTTCGGGCACCAGCTTGTCGCTCGCGGCATCTTTCTGGAAATAGCGGTCGGCGCTGCCGCGCGCCATCGCCCCCAGAGACCCCATGCCGCGATAGCTTTTGAAGGTGCGGCCCTGATACAGGATCACCTCGCCCGGGCTTTCATCGGTGCCCGCGATCATGCTGCCGACCATGGCGCAGGAGGCCCCGGCGGCGATGGCCTTGGCAAAATCGCCGGAATATTTGATGCCGCCATCGGCGATCACCGGCACCTCGCCGGCCGCCGCCGCTGCATCCATGATCGCCGTCAGTTGCGGCACACCGACGCCTGCGACAATCCGGGTGGTGCAGATCGACCCCGGGCCGATGCCGACCTTGACCGCATCAGCCCCGGCACCGATCAGCGCCCGCGTCGCCTCGCCGGTGGCCACATTTCCCGCCACCACCTGCACCTGATTGGACAGCGCCTTGATCCGTTCCACCGCCTGCGCCACCAGGATCGAATGGCCATGCGCGGTATCGACCACGATCAGATCCACCCCGGCCTCGATCAGCGCCGCCGACCGTTCAAACCCGGCATCGCCGACGGTCGTTGCCGCAGCCACCCGCAGGCGGCCCAGTTCATCCTTGCAGGCATGCGGGTTGAGCACCGCCTTTTCGGTGTCTTTCAGCGTCAGGAGGCCGGTCAGCTTGCCGTTGCCATCGGTCACCAGCAGCTTTTCGATCCGCCGCGCCTTCATCAGGCTTTTGGCGGTTTCCAGATCCGCAGGTTCCTGCAGGATCGCCAGATTGTCGGCGGTCATCATCACCCGGACCGGCGTGCGGTCATCGCTGGCAAAGCGCATGTCGCGGTTGGTGACGATGCCGACCACCCGCCCGCTGCCATCCACCACCGGAAAGCCGGTCACCGAATAGCGTTCGGCCAGCGCCTTGGCATCGGCCAGGGTCTGATCCGGGGTCAGGGTGATCGGGGCATAGACGATGCCGCTTTCGAACCGTTTGACCTGCCGCACCTGACGGGCCTGTTCTTCGGCATCAAGATTGCGGTGGATCACCCCGATCCCGCCAGCCTGCGCCATGGCGATCGCCATCCGCGCCTCGGTCACGGTATCCATCGCCGAACTGAGCAGCGGGATGTTCATCCGGATCGCCCGCGTCACAAAGGTCGAGGTATCGGCGGCTGACGGCAGCACCGTCGAGGCGGCAGGCACCAGAAGCACGTCATCAAAGGTAAGCGCCTCGCGAATCTCCATGAAAGCCTCCATCGGGGTTCTGGGGGGAGTGTTCGTTTGACGGGTTCCAGTTTCACCAATGGCGGGGGATGGCAAGGGCAAATGCGGTGGATTGCGGGCTGACTGCCCCCATGGTTAGCGGTTGGCGGCTGCAGGCCGGTCTTCGCCTATTCCTTGAGCATCGGAAACCAATCCTGGCGCAACCGTTGCCCCGCCACCATCCCGTGCCCGGGAAAAGGCGGCGAGGTCGGGCCGGGGCGTTCGACGCAAGCGGCATCATCGCCGACCAGCCGCAGCGAAAAGGCGCGGCGGCGCCGGGTGGTTTCATTGCCGCGCGCGCCATGCAGGGTGCGAAAGTCAAAGGCCACCGCATCGCCCGGCTCCATCGCCCATTCCAGCACCGCCATCCCTTCGGCATCGGGATCAGGCACGGCCATGTATTTCGCCGGGTCGGGATAGAACGAGGTATCCGACAGCCAACGCTTGGGCAGCACCTCACGCGGCCAGAGGTGCGATCCGGCGACAGAGCGCAGCGATGCCTCGCGCACCGGATCGAGCGGCGACCAGAAGCTGACGGTCTGGCTGCCCTGAACGAAGTAATAGGGCCCGTCCTGATGCCAGGGCGTGGGTTTGGCGGTGCCCGGTTCCTTGACCAGCACATGGTCGTGGAACAGTTGCACCGTTTGCGACGCCATCAGGTGGGCCGCAACATCTGCCACAGCGCTTTGGCGGATCACCCGTTCAAACTCCGGTATCCGGTTCCAGTTGCAGTAATCATCGAAAAACCGGCCCCCCTCGCCCGGCTTCAGGTTTTCGGCGGCATGAGGCCCGGGGTTGGCCATGTTGCGGTCCACCCCGGCGCGCAGGTCGTCGACCCAATCGGCCCAAAGCCCTTTGACCAGCACGACGCCGTCACGGCGATAGGCTTTCGCCATCGCCTCCGTCACCTGTGGCCTTGCCATCGCAATCCCCCCTTTGGTCGCTGTGCCAGTGCTAACCTGCACGCGTCTGTGAGACAACGCCAGCTTGTCGGGCCAGCTTGTCGGGCCAGCTTGTCAGGACAGCTTGCCGCCCCTGCCCCGGCCTGCAATGCTGCGCGCCACAATCACGGAGC
>Ga0105049_10003895_pt1 | contig 17561 bp, 14 predicted proteins | sample MAT06_FD_78087 | JGI IMG/M metagenome (GOLD analysis project Ga0105049, IMG submission 78087) | Freshwater microbial communities from Lake Fryxell liftoff mats and glacier meltwater in Antarctica - MAT-06 | ecosystem: Environmental > Aquatic > Freshwater > Ice > Liftoff microbial mat | place...
CTCTGTACTAACGAAAACTCGCAATTTGTCATAGTACTTTGTACTTCCTCAAGTTCCAAACTGGCTAAAGGCATCACTCTACCTGTCATTTCAAAGCGCCCCGAAATGCCTTTTGTCTTAATACTTTGTACTTCATACTTTGTACTCTGTACTTAATAAAAGGTGCCACTACCGGGCAATCCACATTGACGGATTCAACTTCACTTTTCCTTTCCAGATCTCCAGGTGCGCCTCGGTTTTCCCGTCCTCATCTGTATCTGCAGTACCTAAGCCGGCTCCGGCCTTTACTTTTTGCCCTTTTTGAACTGATGCATTTGCGAGGTTTCCGTACACGCTGAGGTATTCACCGTGTTTTACGATAACAGCCATATTAGAACCCGGAATCGAGATCACGCCCATTACTTCACCATCATAAATCGATCTTACACTTGCGCCTTTGGTTGTAGCGATATCAACTCCGTTATTATAAGTGGTAATTCCCCGGAGCACCGGATGCGCGTGCGCTCCAAAAGATTCGGAAATAACTCCTTTCTCCACCGGCCATGGCAGTTGACCTTTATGTGCCTCGAATTTCCCTGAAAGTGCCTTGGTTTCCGGGGTAACTTTTAATTCAGGAGCGCTGGTAACTTTCGGTTCTACGGGAACCGGCTTTCCTTCTTTTTCAGCTTTGGTGCGGATAGCCTTGTTCTCTGCCTTCAGCTTGGCGGCCGCACGTTCTCTTTCCTTTGCAATTGCTCCTTCAATCACTCTTTGAATTTCCTTATCAAGCTTCCTGGATGCGGCTTCCTTTTTTTCAAGGTCCTTTTTAAGTCCTTTTTCCTTCTTTTTCAGTGCCGAGAGCATTACCTCCTTGTCCTTCTTCTCCTCATTAAGCAACACTTTTTCCTGTTCTTCGGTCCCAAGAAGCACCCTTTTTGAAGAAAGATCAGTTTTTAACTTTACCACCCTTTCGGATAATTCTGCCTGGGAGAGTTTTATCAGCTTTGCTTGCTCCTGCCGGTAATTGCTATATGAACGCAGGTAATATAGCCGCTTGTAGGCCTGGTGAAAATCCTTCGACGAGAACACCAGCATAAGAGCCGATTGCTGGTTTTTGTTCATGTAGGCCTGTCGGACAATCTTCGCGAAACTCTTTTTGAGCCGTGTTAGGTCTGATTCCAGTTCACCGATCTTTCGGTCGTTCACGTTTATCGTGGTGCTTAAGAGATCTATTTCGTTCTGAATTGTATTGATGAGTTTAACCCTGTCGTTCAGCTTTTTCTGCAGCCCTTTAAGCTGAGAAAGCGAGGCCGTTTTGCTTTTACGTGTTTCCTGGATAAGCTGCGTTGTGAGCTTTATCTCCTTTTGTAAATCCTTTTTCCGTTTTTCGAGCTCATTACGATTTCCTCCCTGGGAAAGAGCAATCGTTCCACCCAGGCCGAAAAGCAGGATCAAAAGCAGCTTAATGCATTGGCTCATAGTTTTCCGGGATGGTAAAAGGAAAATTTAACGTTTTGTTGATGTTTATTTTCGAGTAATCGAGCCGGATCTTAACCTGTTTTTTTGCATTCGCTTTAATTTCCAGTGAATTAGGCACCACCATTTGGTCAACTTCTTCAAAGCCGTTATAATTCACGATAAATTCACGAACAGGCCGGTAATCCTTCATTTCCATGCGTGTTATTTTTTTGCTCGCGGGAGAAAACCATATCTCCTGGCTAAGAATCTCAGGTATTTCCAGTTCTGTTTCCCTGCGCATTTTACGCTTCTTCAAGGTGCTGAAGATCAGCTCCTGGTTTTCCCTAATGGCAATATAATTTTCAACAGCGTGATGTAAATAGGAATTCCCCAGCAGAATCGACTGAACCATTTGGAAATTCACATCGATCTGAAGGAGCTCATTGAGGTAGCTGTAATTGCCTTTAAAGTATTTCCCGTCAATGCGGTTGAGAAATTTCAGAGAATCCTTCGTTATCATCACCCTGGCAACTTCGATCCCAAGGGCGGGAGAAATTGACATCCAGATCGCCGAATCTTTTCTTATCCTAAGGTTCGCTGTAAATGACCGTGAATCTTTATCGATCTCGTAACCAGCCGATACCTTTGCACCGAACCACCCGAGTTTTGCATCGCCATCCAATATGGCTTTGTAAAGACTGTCATCCGGAGATGAAGGCCCGTTCGAACCACCAATCACAACCGGATCAATGACCGGTGCCACGGTTTCTTCGACCTTCTTTCTGGATTTGCAGCCAACTGACACAAGAGTAATTATTACAATAAGTTGAATGCCGATCGTTCTTATTCCCATTACAGGTCAGGAAGTTTTTGTGTGCTGATTTTCTTTTCAAGTTCTTCACCGGAAACGCCAAGAGCTTTTGCCTGCTTCCAGCTTTCAACCGCCTCGCTCACACGGTTTAAACGATAAAGAATATCCCCTTTGTGCTCTATGATCGTTCCGCTTCTGATTCCCCCATTCTGAATTGCTTTTTCAATCCATTCAGCGGCTTTTTCGTATTCCTTTAGCTCATAAAGAATCCAGGCGTAGGTGTCTTCGTACGAAGCATTATCAGGCTCCAACGCATTACACCTTTCAGAAAGCTCCTTTGCACGGGAAAGGTTTTCTTTTCTAAGCGAAAGGTAATAAGCGTAGTTGTTAAGCACCTGGGTGTTTTTCGAATCGTAAGTCAGCGCCTTCTCATACGAAGCATTGCTTTCGGTGTATTTTAAAAGATAATTATAGCTGTCGCCGAGCGACGCATAAAACTGAGCTGACAAAGGTGCGTTTGCGACGGTGACATCCGCCCCGGCCTTAAACGCATCAACCGCATCGGCATACTGCTTCAATTGCATTGCAGCGATGCCGTTGTAAAGGAAGAATGAAGGCTGGTTGGGGAACAATTCCATCGCTTCTTTACTTAATTCAAAGATGCGCTGATAGTTCTTGAGCTCAGATTCGATAATAATCACCTGGTTCCATACCGAGAACCTGCTTTTATCACCTTCAAGGACGATCATGTATTCGGCCCGCGCCTCTTCCAGCTTTTCTTCCTTGAGCAAAAAATCCCCATAAACTGCATGGGCCTGGAGCTCATTCGGATGTGCGGCAATGAGCAACTTACAAAGCTCGACCGCCTGAACCGAAAGCTCATTGAATTGCATCGACACATCAAAATAAGTGGACAACACCTGCATTTTGAGTTCGAAATCAGTCTCCGGATTGGCAAAAGCCTTCTTCAGGTAATCGAATGATTTTTCTTTTTGGCCCTGGTCACGGTAATAATTGGCCAATGAAAAATACACCTGCGGATTTCCGGGATCAAGGCGGATGATCTCTTCATATTCGGCAAGGGCTTTTTCAGGTTGCCCCATTGATTCATAGATCTCAGCGATAAACCCACGGTATCCAACTTCATCGGGATACATTTTCATCAGGTTCCTAATCTCCTCTATGGCCTTCTCCGGCTTCTTCATCTGGAGATACAACGTCTTTTTCTGAAGGGCGAGCTCTTCGTTTACTCCGTAGGTTTTCTCAAGCTCATCATAGATCTTCCTTGCATCATCAAATCGCTCCTGGTTACTGTATGAGGAAGCTAACGCATACTTGTATTCTGGATTTAGAGGTTCTGATTTTACAATATCTTCAAGCAGAGAGGTGAGCTTATCGAACTTTCCTCCCTGTTCATAAATGCTGGCAAGCGATAACTTATACCAGGTGTTGGAAGGATCGAATTTTACAGCATTCTGACCGCTGATTTCTGCAAAGTCATTTATTCCTGATTTCAGGTACATGAGGCTTAGCTCATAATGAGAAGCAGCAGAACGCGGATTGATTCTCAATGCCTGCTGAAGTTTATTCTGTGCGCTAGAATAGTTCCCCAGCATTTTGTCTTTCATCGCATCATAAAACAAATAGCTAAAATCCAGCTGCTCCTTCTCTGTGAGATCGCTTTTGCCGGATGTGGATACAGCGGCGGAAGGAGGTCTCGTTTTACAGGAAAAGATCAGTAGAACTGAAAAAAAAGAAAGGCTGAAAAAAAACTTCATTTATTAGAATTAATGCCCAGGCAATATGGTGCTGAAATCTCCAACGCTCAAATCCAGCTTCTGGTTCTCAATTTCAACAGAATTCCCGATCAGAGAGTTACCAATAACGCAGTTTCTGATCTTTGTATTTCTTTGCACAATAGAATTCTTAATGACAGAATCGGTCACCATCGAGCCATCAGCGATTGAAACGTTAGGGCCAACAATTGATGAAATCAGCTTAACGCCTTTGCCGATATAACAAGGCTCAATCACTAGCGAATCGGAGCTTTCAAATTCCCGGTTCTCCAGAAAACCCTTTGCCCCAAGCTCCAGCCAGCGCCCGTGTGTTGAAACGGTTGCGTTCTTGTTTCCGCAGTCAAGCCATTCAATCACTTGTCCGGGTGCGAACTTCAGCCCTTTCTTTTGCATGTTTTCCAACGCATTGGTAATCTGATATTCGCCTTTCTCCTTAAGATCATTGTCAATGAGGTATTGAAGCTCATTCCTGAGATTTTCGCCATCTTTGAAATAGTAGATTCCAATGATGGCGAGATCCGAAACGAATTCCTGAGGTTTCTCAACAAAGGCTGATATCAATCCGGCTTCATTGATTTTAACGACGCCAAAAGGTTTGGGGTCATCAACTTTCTGGACCCAGATCACAGAATCCTTGTTTTCATCAAGCACAAAATCTGCTTTAAACAAGGTGTCAGCGAAAGCTACGATCAGCTTTCCCTGCATCGATTCGGCAGCGCACACTACCGCGTGGGCAGTGCCAAGTGGTTCCTTCTGGTAATAAATACTACCCTTTGCCCCAACCTTTTCTGCAACGGCAATAAGGCTCTTTTCTGCGGCAGGACCAAAATCGCCAATTACAAAAGCAATTTCCTCGATCGGTTCCTTGCAGGTTTTGGCGAGCTCTTCCACGATATGATGAACCATCGGCTTTCCCGCAAATTCAATCAGTGGCTTTGGGGTAACGAGCGTATGCGGCCGCATGCGTTTTCCCATCCCGGCCATTGGAATTATTATTCTCATTTAATCAATGCTGTTAATGAACTCCTGTATGACCAAATCCTCCGGCGCCTCTTTCTGTTTCTGCAAGTTGGGAAGATTCTACCCATTCTGCGGTTTCGTGACGTGCGATCACCAGTTGTGCGATCCGCTCTCCATCGTTTACAGTAAAGGCATTATTGGAAAGGTTGACAAGGATAACTTTAATTTCTCCACGGTAATCTGCATCTATGGTGCCGGGAGAATTCAGGACGGTAATTCCCGATTTTGCTGCAAGACCTGAACGCGGACGAACTTGTCCTTCAAAGCCAGCAGGAATTTCAACAAATAAACCTGTCGGAATCAATGCTCTTCCAAGCGGGGCAAGTGTTACCGGTTCAGAAAGATTTGCTCTCAGGTCGCAACCTGCTGCGTTTTCTGTTCCATATTCAGGAAGTGGATGATGTGAAAGGTTATTGATCCTGATTTTCATTGGTTCGAGTTGGGAGTTTTCAGTGCCGAAATTACTCTTTTTTTCTTTACCTCCAGAAGGTAAACAACACCCACAAAACACAACAATATCAAGCACTTGAGCACCCATGAAAGGATAGCTTCGTCGTTAATAAAATGACGTGTCGCGAGATAATTCCACACAAGATAAATGATCACAGCAACTGCCGGGTAACCAATTATTTTTTTTAAGTTGTAATTGATCGGATAATATCGCTGCCCCAAAAGATAAGAAACTACCATCATCAGAAAATAAACGAGCAATGTCGCCCAGGATGCCCCAACATAGCCATAGACCGGTATCAGAAAATAATTTAAGCCAATCGTTAAAAGCGACCCGAAGATGGCGAGCCAGGCACCGAGATACGTTTTGTCGTTAAGCTTGAACCAGATGCTGAGATTGAAAAAGACTCCCAGGAAAAGATTTGCCATTAACAGAACAGGAACGATTACAAGTCCGCCCCAAAATGCTTCACCAATAAAGTATTTTACCACGTTCATAAAGAGCACAACACCAAGAAAAATTGCAGTACAGGCGATAACAAACCAGTTCATCACTTCTGCATAAAGCAGCTTTGCGTTCTTTTCTTTTGCCTGTGCGAAAAAGAAAGGCTCGGCTGCAAACCTGAAGGTCTGAATGAAAATGGTCATCAGAATGGCGACTTTGTAGCACGCACCAAAGATTCCGAGCTCATGCATTGCAATGCTTTCCGGAAGCTGGTATTTTAAGCTTACGCGGCTAAACATTTCATTTGTGATGCCGGCCAAACCACCTATCAGCAAAGGAAAGCTGTAGTTCATCATCTTTTTCCAGAGTCCCCATTGGAAGCCCTGAGTGGTTTTCCACATTTCGGGAATAAGCATCAGAAATGTAAAAACGCTGGCGATAAGGTTGGCGATAAACACATAACCAACACCTATTTCAGGGTTGTAAATCGTCGTTATAAGATCCTTTACTCCCGGACTTCCATTTTTAACGAGGTACGGACAAAGTGCCAGAAAGAAGAGGTTAAGCAGAATGTTGATGCCGATATTTACAAGGCGGACAAAGGCAAAACGAAGCGGACGGTTTTCGAGACGTAGCTTTGCGAAAGGAATGGCGGTGATGGCATCGGTTGCGAGAATGAGCGCGAACCAGATCACATACTCAGACTCGTTGGGGTACTTTATCAGTTCGGCTATCGGGTGGGAAAACGAAAGACAAAAAGCAAAAAACAATGTGGATGAAACCAGCATCGAGATGAGCGTGGTTGCATAAACTTTCGGGCGATCCTCCGCTTCTGCTGCAAAACGAAAGAACGCAGTTTCAAAACCGTAGGTGAGAACAATTAACAGAAACGCGACATAAGAGTACATTTCGGTAACGATTCCGAACTGCTCGGGTGCAAAAACCCGGGTGTGAAGCGGAACCAGCAGGTAATTCAGTAACCGGCCAACGATGGAACTAAGTCCGTAAATGGCTGTCTGACCGGCGAGTTTTCGAAGGGGATTCAATGGTTAAAATTAATCAACGAATATCTCTTTAATAATTTAATCGCAGCCCTTTTAGCTATTTGCCTCTAAACTCCGCCTTCCGTTTCTCCAGAAATGCAGCACTTCCTTCTTTGAAATCTTCTGTAACGAACGACTTCCCAAATTCTTTTATTTCGGTTTCAAACCCGTCTTCATTATATGCAAAGTGACTGTTAACCGAACGGATTACTGCTGCAACTGCAAGAGGAGCTTTTGTCGCTATCTTTTTAAGGATTTCTGTTGATTTTGAAATCACTTCAGCAGCTGGAACTACATAATTAGCAAGGCCTAAACGATGGGCTTCTACAGCAGGAATCATGTCGGCTGTCATCAAATACTCCAGCGCTTTTGCTTTGCCAATCAGTTGCACCAGGCGTTGCGTGCCTGAATAGCCGGGAAGCAAACCGAGGTTAACTTCCGGTTGCCCGAACTTTGCCGTCTCTGATGCAATCCGCATGTGACAAGCCATTGCAAGCTCACATCCGCCGCCTAAAGCAAATCCATTAACGGCTGCAATTATGGGTTTTGCAGAGCGTTCGATGCTAAAAAAAACCTCAACCCCGTGGCGGCTAAGTGCTGCAGCTTCCTGTTCGCTGTAAGACGAAAACTCGGAAATATCAGCCCCGGCAACAAATGCTTTCTCCCCAGCTCCGGTAATGATTATTCCTGAAACTTCCGGATCATTGTTTCCTTCAGCTACCGCCTCCCCGATTTCTGCAATTGTCTTTTTGTTGAGCGCGTTCAGCTTATCCGGGCGATTGACGACGATGGTAAGAATTCCTTCTTTCTTTTCGGTGAGGAGGTTTTCGTAGGTTTTCATGAATAGATCAAATGATTATTGATTTGTTGGACGGGGCGTTGGCTGAGGTTGATTTGCGAGGCTCTTTCTCCCCTTCCGGAACAGCATATCGGAATACGGCTTCGACTTGCCCTTTCTTAATTCCTTTTGAACTTCTGCGGGTAAAGCAACGATACTTTTGCATTCCTCGCTGCAAGTTCCATTAAATAAGGAATTGCACGATTCACATTGAATAAATAACAGGTTACACTCGACATTTGCGCAATTACTGTGAGTGTCGCAGGGCTTTCCGCAATGGTGACAGGAGGAGACAATATCTTCGGTAATCCTTTCGCCGAGACGTTCATCAAATACGAAGTTTTTACCTCTGAATTTTGAAGGAAGATTTTTTTCTTTAATCTCCTGAGCATAGGAAATGATGCCACCGTGAAGCTGGTTCACGTCTTCAAATCCATGATGCCGAAGAAATGCTGAAGCTTTCTCACAACGGATTCCTCCGGTACAATACATGAGGATTTTTTGATCTTTCCTGTCACCTAAGAGATCAAGAACTTGTGGCAACTCCTCCTTAAAAGTATCAGCATCGGGCAATATAGCACCTTCAAAATGCCCGACTTCGCTTTCATAATGGTTGCGCATGTCGACCACGATTGTTCCCGGCTTCTCCATTTCGGCGTTAAACTCTTCTGCGGATAAATGCTTGCCAACGTTGGTGACATCAAAGTTATCGTCTTCAAGTCCGTCGGCCACTATGCGGTTGCGGACCTTTATAACAAGCTTGAAAAACGATTTGCCGTTGTCCTCGACTGCGATCTTAAATGCGACTCCCGAAAAAGGTTGGTAATCATCTACCCAGTTACGGAATTTCTCCAGGTTTTCGGTTGGGAGGCTAAGTTGGGCGTTGATGCCTTCGCGGGCGATGTAGATGCGTCCGTAAACGCCTAATGCAAGCCAATGCTGGTATAATTCATTGCGTAATTCAGGGAGATTTTCCAGGATCACGTACCGGTAAAAAGAAAGTGTAGTTCTAGGTGTAGGGTCCGCCAGAATCTTCTCCCTCAGCTCGTCGCTGTTAACGCGGTTATAAAGAAACATGGCGCAAAGATATACTTGTTAACGGACAATGGACAACGGACAATGTTGCTTGCGCGGGATGTGTTTGATGGTGAATGTACCCGGAAAGGAACAAAATTTAACGAAATTTAATTTATAAGCATTTTATCGAGTTAACCCCATGGTGGGGAATATCACCCACACTTGATTGGTTTTTCGAAAAGAAAGTATCTCCTTTAAATTTAAAGAAACTACCCGCGCCTCTTTATTTTTAGTGGATGAAGGAAATGTTCCTGGTGAAGTATATTTAAGGAAGGATGTTTGGTTTCTTTTCTACCGGGGCTTTTTCTGAAAACCGGTTTATGGCCCTCAACAACTTATAGATTTCGCAACTATTTTAAAATCTCAACCATAAGCTATGGCCACAACGAAAAAAGCTGTTTCCACATCTGCGATCGGATTAAATTCGGAAGCCTGCGGTAAGCTTGCAGACAAATTGAATGTGCTGCTCTCCGACTATCAGGTATTTTACCAGAATACACGCGGTTTCCACTGGAACATAAAAGGGGAAAAGTTCTTTGAGCTTCACATTAAATTTGAAGAGCTTTATAATGATCAGCAGATTAAAATCGATGAAATTGCAGAACGTATCCTGACATTAGGTTTTATCCCGCTGCATTCCTTTGATGATTACCTGAAAGTTTCGGAAATAAAGCCAATTAAGAACATAACAGATGGCAAAAAAGGACTTCAGTATGTATTAGATGCGCTGAAAATAATCATTCAAAAGGAGCGCGAACTTTTAAGCCTTTCTGAAAAAGCAGAAGACGAAGGAACTAACTCGCTAATGGGCGATTACGTGGTTCAGCAGGAAAAGCTGGTCTGGATGTATTCGGCTTATCTCGGTTAACCGGATTAGCATGGCTTGTTTAGGCCGGGCTAACCTGGCTGAGCTGCCTTCCGCTTTTTAAGGTCGGTAAGAATCAAATCGTAAGTGGTTTTGATCTTACGCTTGTTGCTGCTGAGCGACATTGAATTAAGCTTCGAAATTAACATCGTCATTTTATCATCCTCTCTTCTCAGGAAATAGCCTTCGAGGAGATTAAATGCAAGAATGATGGCGAGGTCTTCATCTATGTGTGCTTTTTTGGTGTTGGGAACATATTGAGCAAAATTCTTTTCCCATACTTCAATTGGGTGGTTTATTGCCTCAAGCCCTTCTTTTTCATTATTTTCAAGCATAGAAACCGCCGAAGAAAATTCGTTGAATGCTTGCATAAGGTCAATGTATTCTTCACCTTTTGCATAGCTTATTTCAACTTTACGTTCCTCGAGGCCGTAACCATAAAGGTCATTAACCCTGCTATTGATAAAGTTCAGGTTTTTCTGAAGCATCTTCTCTTCCAGGTTCCTTATCAACGATTCTTTGCTAAATGATGGCGCCCTGTCGGCTCCCGAAGTTTTTACGTTGACATAGTTATTGAGTTCAGAGGGAGTTTCATTGAGCAAAACAGTTCCATCCGGTAATTCAACCTTAACAGCCATGGGGTGACGGTAGCTGTATTCCAATGAAAAATATGTCCTCTGAGAAGAAACACCTTTCTGGACATAGCTTCTCTGTTCGCTGGTTACCCGGGGATCGGTCATATCAAAACCAAACATGGTCACAGAAATTTTAACTGCATTTTCCGGCGCGCGGTTAAAACCATAAAGTTTTATATGTGAAGAAGCAAGAACATCATAATCGTATGACGTCGCCAGGACCTGGGGTGTTGGTTCAACGTAATAAGGCTCGGAAGGCAGCTGGAGATAGGGCTTCACCGGTGCCGACCCTGTGGCTACCCTTTCAGCCATCTTATCTACCGCATCAAGCTTTCTGTATTCTTCCATCTCCTTGTCGTAACGAGCCTGAGCGTCTTTCACTTTTGCTGGATGTTCGGCCATTTGCTTATTGAAAAGTGCCTTTGCCTCAGTCACCTTCGCGGTATAGTCCTGTCTAAGCTTTTCGTTATTTGCTTCGTACGCAGCAAATACAGAACTCTGATAATTTGAAATTGAAGCATTTAAAGGTGCTGAAGGAAGCTTATGATAATAGAATTTCAATTCTTCATCCTTCACTTTCTGTGCATTGCTTGTCGCAGAAAATGTTAAAATTATCAGGGTAATTAAGGTTACTACTTTATGGTAAATTTTCATTTCTGTTGATCTTCAAGTTCCGCAAAGAAACAAAATCCATTTCAGTTAGCTAATTCTCATTTAAATCGAACGTTTCTGAAACGATACTTTAAGCCATTTCATTAATTTGATTTGTTTGTGGCGAAGGACCCAGTATATTTGAACCCAGATACCGCAGTACCCTTCCAGGAGCTACTTTAACCAATCTTTTTATAATTGTCATCGCACTCGCCTAACATTACTACCCTGCTTCTTAGCTTTGAAGCCCCTGAGAACATTTTAATGCTTTGTAATGAGTGAAACATTGGCGGGGAAAACATCTGCGAGAGTTTTCTTCCCCGGGCTCGACGGATTACGTTTCATTGCTGCTGCTTTCGTTCTCTTTTTCCACATTGAGTTTAAACGGTCCTATTTCGGGATCAGCAACTTTTTGGACGTCTACTTTTTCGAATATATTGGTTATTTCGGAGTTACTTTGTTTTTTGTGCTTAGTGGCTTTTTAATTACATACCTTATTCTGAAAGAAGTACAAAAAGAAGGGATAATTAATGTACCACATTTTTATATAAGAAGGGCATTAAGAATATGGCCTCTTTACTTCTTTATTATTCTTACCGGCTTTTTCCTGTGGCCCAATATTCCTGGGATGGCGATTCCAGGCTTTGATGAATTATGGAATAAGCTTGATTGGAAGATTTTTCTAATGTATGCCCTATTCCTTTCGCCTATTGTGCTTGTATATAAAGGAAATATCCCTTATATGGATCAGACATGGTCAGTAAGCGTAGAGGAACAATTTTACCTGGTTTGGCCCATATTAATCCGATTCTTCCATAAAAAAATTCTGCGGCTACTCTTCCTCGTGATTCTGGCTATGTTTACGATTAAGACGAGCTTACTGATTTTTCATCATTACACCTACCTCGGAAGCAAAGCTCTTTTAATTGTCGAATTAAGTCGGTTTGGGTGCATGGCTACCGGAGGACTCGCTGCCTATGTTCTTTTTAAAAATAAAGAAGTTTTATTGAAATTTGTTTTTAGCAAGCACATTAGAATTCTATCGCTCATCTTAACAGCTGTTTTCCTTGTTGGCGCAAAACCCCTGGTTATTCCTTTATTCGCCTTATTCGGACTACTTATACTCCGTTATGCATATTTATGTAATCTTCGTTACTATCAGCTATACAGCATAGTGCCTGCTTTTTTTGTAATCATTGGATTACTGGCCATAAATGGGAATATAGATATTTCGGTATTTTTCAATTATTCTCATGAACTTATCGCATTTTTATTTGCAATTCTCATCTTAAACATCAGCATTCACCCCGAGCATTTCAACATACTTCAGCATCCATACATGCAATATCTAGGGCGCATTTCGTATGGCATTTACATGTATCATAATATCATGATCATGGTTTCTGTTAGAATATTGATTGCTTTTTTCCCTTCTCCCGGGTCTTCAGTAGGACATATTCTTCATTATTTCATAGCATTTTCCCTAACGATCATATGCAGCGCTTTATCGTTTAAATTTATTGAAAAGCCATTCCTTAGTATTAAGAAACGCTTTACGAAAGTTCGAAGCGGAAAAAACGGATGATCGAGTGGAATTGAATTACCTGAAGCCGATTGATGTGTTACTCCTGACCATGGTAAGATCATGATTATTTTTTTTGTGGTAATTTCCAAAGTTTTACTTTTAACGAAGCGCCTCGTTTGTGTAATTGAAAATATGGGTCGAAGGCAGACTTTCTCCTTAGACTTATAATTCTGTTTTATATTGCAGCACATTTCAAATTTTATGTACACATCTTACCAGCGATATCTGAAAACACTGCTTGCGGAAATTGAAGAGGCAGGCCTCTATAAAAAAGAGCGGATAATTACAACTGCTCAGGGCGCCGCAATTTCGGTTAGCGAAGGAAAAGAGGTTATCAACTTCTGCGCGAACAATTACCTTGGGCTCTCCGCTGATCCAAGGCTCATTCAAGCTGCCAAAGACGTGATGGACACGCATGGATTCGGGCTTAGCAGCGTTCGGTTTATTTGCGGAACTCAGGACATTCATAAAGAACTTGAGAACAAGCTTTCAGAATTTCTGGGAACTGAGGACACCATCCTTTACGCAGCTGCTTTCGATGCTAATGGAGGCCTTTTCGAACCGCTTTTCGGAAGTGAAGATGCCATCATTTCGGATTCTCTTAATCATGCTTCAATCATCGACGGAGTAAGGCTTTGCAAGGCTGTGCGTTACCGTTATGAGAACAACAACATGGAAGACCTGGAAGCAAGGCTAATAGAAAGCCAGGCCCAGAGATTTCGCGTTATTGTAACCGACGGTGTTTTTAGCATGGATGGAACGATCGCTCGTCTGGATAAGATCGTTGAGCTTGCGGAAAAATACGATGCGCTGGTAATGGTTGATGATTGCCATAGCACCGGTTTTGTTGGAAAAACAGGTCGCGGCACAGCTGAACATTGCGGTGTTACAGGTAAGATTGACATCATCACAGGAACACTTGGAAAAGCACTTGGTGGTGCAATGGGCGGATTTACATCAGGAAAAAAGGAAATTATCGATTTGCTACGTCAACGTTCAAGGCCGTATCTTTTTTCCAACTCACTGGCTCCGGCAATTGTGGGTGCAAGTATCGAAGCGATGGAAATGCTTAGCTCAACTACGGCACTTAGGGACAAGCTGATGGAGAACACACTTTATTTCCGTAAAAAAATGACGGATGCAGGTTTTGATATTAAGGAAGGTATTCATCCAATCTGCCCAATCATGCTTTATGATGCTCGCCTCAGCCAGGTATTTGCCGAAAAGCTGCTGGCAGAAGGCATTTATGTGATCGGTTTCTTCTTCCCTGTTGTCCCTAAAGACAAGGCGAGGATCCGCGTTCAGATATCAGCTGCACATGAACGGCATCATTTAGATAAGGCCATCGAAGCCTTTATAAAAGTTGGTAAGGAACTGGGGGTAATCGGAAAAACAATTCAACCAGCATGAAAAAGATATTTGCTGCAATTTTTATCTTCACATTCGTCGGCGTTTTTGGCCAGACAGTAACGCCGTCACAAACGTATCTGAAGCAATATTTTGCCTCTTCTTCAGAAACAATTCTTTCTGCCGGTATTCTGGGAAACGTGGTGGTAAAAAACACTGCAACCGGGGTTACTTCAACTGTAACAACAGAAGTAATTCCACGTTTTTCGGCCTTTATCCATCTTGGCGGTCAGTTCCATTTTAACTTCAGCAACGGATTCGGAATATACACCGGCTTAAGTCTGCGGAATACGGGCTTTATCAATCGCTTCAGTGACTCTGTAAAAGTAAAGCAGCGGGTTTATTCAGTGGGTATTCCGGTTGCGATAAAGTTGGGAAACATGGGCAAGAAGTCTTACCTGGCAATCGGTGCAGAGGCTGAATTCTTCTTCAACTACAAGCAGAAAACTTTCTTCGGTTCCGACCGTGGTGAGAAAGTAGAGAAATTCAATGAGTGGTTTTCGAACCGTACAGAGCTGTTCAACCCCTCAGTATTTCTTGAATTAACCTTTGGGAAAAGCAATTATATAAGGTTGAAATATTACCTGAATAACTTCCTGGTTTCAAATATGCAGAACTACACGATCAACGGCGTAACGTATTCTTTCGTCCCCGAAAAAAGTCAATTATTTGCCGTGTCAATTGGCAAGGTGATAATCCCTAAAAGAACAGCAAACGCTAAAAAACCGGCTCAAGGAACGACAGCAGTATTTGAGTAACAGATTAACACTTATTTCGGATAATAAAGATGCCTGTTAAGCTGGTTAACAGGCATTTTTATTTCATGAGCAAGCCGGTGGCAATCAGACTATTTGTTCACCACCAATTTCTTGGTAATCATCCCTTTTTCAGTGATTAAATTAACCAGGTAAATTCCATTTGATAAATTAGAAATATTCACCGGGAAAAGCATCTTTTCCGTGTTTTTTAATTGAGAAGAATAAACCAACTGACCCTGTGCATTTAGGATACTTATTGTTGCATCAAGTGCTTCGGAAAAAATCAGTTCGATATTAACTTCTGTTGATGCCGGATTCGGGACCAACCGAAAATAATTTGATTTATCGAAATTCTTCATTCCTGTAACATCATATTCCCAGCACTCACCGTCGATTCTGGTAACTGTTTGAGTGATGTTTCCGCTAACGATATCTATGATTTTGTCAATACAAATTATCGTATCTGTTAATTCATAAAAATGAACACGGCAAATGGGGGTCGGCTCATAATATTTACGGATCGTGGAATCCTGATAAGAAATACCGATCACTTTCTGTCCGCCCAGAAGAAATTCGGGTTGTATTGGATATTCAGATTCATCTGCAAGGTTTTCTACATTCCAGATATTTACCCCATGTAAATCAAATTCATAAGCAACAACGCGTGTATTTGGGTTGAGAATCCCGATATCAATGAATTTCTCGGAGAAATTAACGTTCAGGATCTGCAATGCAACAGTATCGGCAGGGTTTAGCAATCCACCAGGAAAAGAACAATGGTTATGCGGAAGGTTTCCGGCATGCTGATGGTTTTGTCCGAAATTAACGCAGCTTGAAATCAACGCGGCATCAAAAACTGTAATTGCATCATCCTGGTTGATATCATTGCAAGGCGTTGGCATAATGTCGTTTCCGAGAATATCGGTTACATAAGTATCCGCGTCGATCATTTCCTGAGTGCCGCTATAATTAACATCTCCCATTATCCTTTGTCCGCCGCAGTTTCCCTCGCAGTCAAGATTCGCACTTCCGAATGCATCACCGGCGCAATCCACATAAGGGTCGCAGTCATCAATAATTGCAATCGTACGATTTCCCAATTCATTTCTTCCAAGGCGAACGCATACCTGAGCCCAGTTGTTCGCGTGCGACAGCTCAATCCTGCCAAGCGCATCGGCAGAATTATCCCAGTTAACACGAATTACCATTGTGTACCGGCCTGTGTCGATATCAGTAATATCAAACCATTGGCAGTCAAGCCCGGCGCCGTAAATATCCCCGCACTGCCGGGAAATTCCCATGTTACCGCAACCATACTGCGCATTACCGCCATCACTACATTCAAGATCAAGCACACAAAAACCGTTTTTAAATCCTACTGGAATTACATTTCCGTTTACATCATACATAAGGTATTCTGCATAACCCTCATAATGGGCATGTCCGTGGCAATTCCCAAAAGAAAACTGGTCCGGATTTGTTGCAGGAGAACCGATATAATAATCGGCCGTTCCAATGTTTTTGATGTGGGTTGTGAAGCGGATGATATCACGCATTCCGTAACCGGTAAGACAACCTTCCACAACATGGCAATTCGACGCATTGATTGTTGCCAGGTAAATTGACGTTTTGATGGCGTTTTCAATTACAATTAAATCCGGACGCCCGTCCGGACAATTAGGATCTCCTTCAAAATAGCATTCTCCACCTTGTACAGTAGCAACCGGATTGAAATTGCAGGAAAGCGGATCCATGCAGCCAACCACGGGGCCGTTGTAAGTAAGGGTCCAGTCAATCGTTCCTTCACAAGACTGTTGTGAGTCGCCTATGCGGATATAATACTGCTGCCCTTCCTGCATCAAGGCATTTACGCGGGCTTGAGTTCCGCAGCCGCCGTTGTTATCATCGTAATAAATCGTTCCTTCATTTGAAGAGGTGACGAGAAGGCCATTACAATGGTCGTAAACCCAGATTTTTGTATCGCATGTATTTATTGCGCAGGTGGAAATGAAATACATTCCAGACGAATCAGGACTGAACGAATACCAGTAGTTCCGGCCTGGGGCAGTATAAGGGCCGGGCTGAATAACCTCGGCAGAATTGCAGTCGAATCCCGGAAGACAGTTGAAAGTATTTGTCTGTCCTACTCCGTAATTGCCACCAGATGCCACCAGATTCCCGTCGAACCTAACTGTATATGACCCTTCGCCATAATCGCAGCAAATACCATCGCTCGCTGAGTCAAAAATACGGAACGTGTTACACGATCCTGGTTCAACGCAAACTGTATCGCTGTTGGATGTTCCTGAAGCGACAACAGTGGTTCCTGTCTGAAGTGTCCAGCTTATTTCCTGAGGATAATCATCAGGGGTAATGTTAATGATTACCGGAAGGAGGGCTCCGCTGCACTGGGCTGAAGCGGTAAAAGCGAAAAACAAGTGCAGGATTGTAACAAGTAAAATATGCCTCATGAACGATATGCTTTAATCTGTTTTAAAACGAAAAACGATTCGAGAAACAAAGCTAAGGATTTAGGAGCTTGAATAGCAAAGAAGATTTCGTATAAGTCTTCCTCATGCCTAAATATATTACACCCTAATACATATAAAATATGGTCTTTAAGTGAAATTATATCTATATGCATGTATTCATGGGACTAAATGACAAGCAAATAGCAGCAGCTTTTAACCGCATGATTAAAAATAAATCAAAGGCAATTGATTGGGTCAGGAAATCATTTTTA
>Ga0105049_10003896_pt1 | contig 17560 bp, 15 predicted proteins | sample MAT06_FD_78087 | JGI IMG/M metagenome (GOLD analysis project Ga0105049, IMG submission 78087) | Freshwater microbial communities from Lake Fryxell liftoff mats and glacier meltwater in Antarctica - MAT-06 | ecosystem: Environmental > Aquatic > Freshwater > Ice > Liftoff microbial mat | place...
CGATCGCTTCGCCGATCGCGGTGCGTGCGCATTCGAAGTCGGTCTGGTGGTTGGGCGACCACGCCGGTCGAGACCTTCATCGCCGCCTTGGTTCGGCCCCGAGCTGCAGCAACGCACGGCCAGCGCGGAAGCGGCCCAGGATGAGCCGCATGGACCTGGAGTCGTCGATGACAAGTGCGCGCATGGGTTCCAAGGAGTTTGGCCAGGCGCGCCACCGATCAAGTCGGCGCCACGTGACGTGAGAACGGCACTGCGCGGAATGTGCCAGCGTCGGCCCAGCTAACCTGTTGATCGGCCTGGCCACGTTCAGTCGGTTCGCCAGACGACACCACAGCGGTGTCGGTGGCGTTGACGCCGGCCCTGGTCACGCGTCCCTAAAGTCGTAGACGTGACCGTGGTCGTCGACGTTCGTCAACGTGGACGTGGACGTGGACGTGGACGTTGGGCGTAAGCGAGACGAGCGTGCAAGGCAACGTGGTCAGCCACGTGGTGACCGCGTGCACCGGTCCGGGTGGACGCAGATTGGCGGGCACGATCACGTCGACCTGGACGCAAAGATGGCGTGTGTCTGCACGTCGCGTACGAAAGTCAATTCGTGCACGAGCAGCTAGTCGACGCGGCTGGCGAGGGAAACGAGTGCCTCATCGATCGCTGGTTGGAGATCCGCCCTCACCATCGCCACCAGACTCAGGCCGCGCATCTCGAACATCCGATTCGCCCGTCGCGCGAGCCCGCCGAACCGCTCCACGTCGGGCCGCTCCTTCGTCGCTTGCACGGCCTCCACGAGCTGGAAGGCATGGATCGAAAGCTCGGCGAGAGGATCCTTGGCCTCGGGATACTTGAAGCGCATCTCGAAGGCGAGCTTCGTGATGCTTGCGGCAGCGTCGACCGTGCCGCTCGCGAGGCTCCCGAGAGCCGTGACCAGTGTGGTCCGCGGTGACGCGTGGCGGGTCTTGAGGCGGGTCGCGAGAACGGCGAAGGCCTTCGCTAGCGCGTGCACGACGGCTCGGACCGGTGCTCCGAAGGCGAGCGCGACTTGCACGGATCTGTCGACATCGTCGACGCACGCGATCCAACAGCTCCTGGGATCTGCGTGCTCTGCCGCCCACCACCAAAGCGAAGGCTCGGCACCTGCACGGCGAAGAATTGCACCGGGTGTGACGGCCGTGTCTTCGGCGGTCTTCACGTCGGAGGTCGCCACGAAGAACGTCGCGATTTCTTTCTTCAGGCTCGATGCGAGGTCCGGATGCTTCGCGACCAGAGAGCTGAAGGCTTCATAGATGCGCGTCGGGTCACTATCTGGCTTGGCCGTCCACGGAACACCGCTGCTGACGAGCTTGCCGAGGAGCACCATCGCCGCACGCGCTCGATCGAGCTCGATCCCATACCCGTGCGCGAGGCGGTGACAAAACCGGACGAGCTCCGACTCCAGCATGTCGACGATCTCGGTCGTGAGCGCGGCACCCTCTGCGGTCTCGAGCGCATCGCCTCCCATCCTGCGATGATGTACCGCTCGGGTTGCGAACGCGAGCGACTGCAGGCTCGTGGAAGGTTGTCGCGGCGATATCTGCGGCGCAGCGCGTGATCGCGTGGGATCTCAGGGTCACCTCATCCTCGAACACCTCGGCCTGACGTCCGACGTCGCACCGATCGCGTTCGCACGCTCCGCCCGATGCCTGGCTACGAGTGGCTACGAGCTACTTCGGGCGCGCTCGTGGCCGATGCGAACGAACCGAACATCGCGTACGCGAGTCGATGGAGCGTGCCGGCACCCCGCACGCGCAGATGATCCGCAACGGGCTCGCAATGATCAGCGTTGGCTCGGGTACTGTGCCGCATGATCTTCCGGCTGCTCGCCGTGGCATTGATCGCGTGTTCGTCGCCACCAAGACCACCCTCCGCTCCCCGACCCGAAACCGAACCACCAACCCCACGAGGGAACGACGTGCCCGCACCGACGCCTCCCGAAGATCCGTACCTGTGGCTCGAAGAAGTGACGTCCGACAAGGCGCTCGCGTGGGCCCGCGACCGCAACAAGACGAGCGAAGGCGAGCTGACCGCCGCAGCGAGCTTCGCGCAGCTTCGCGATCGAATCCGCGGGATCCTCGATTCGAAGGACAAGCTGACCTACGTCAACAAGATGCACGGCCAGTACTACAACTTCTGGCGCGACGCGAAGAACCCCAAGGGGCTGCTGCGACGCACATCGCTCGCCGAGTACAAGAAGCCCACGCCGGTGTGGGAGACGGTGCTCGACATCGACGAGCTCGCGATCAAGGAGAAGCAGAACTGGGTCTACGCAGGTCACAGCTGCCTCTATCCGACCTACGACCGGTGTCTCGTCGAGCTCTCGCGCGGCGGTGGCGATGCCGCCGTCGTGCGCGAATTCGATCTCGTGAAGAAGCAGTTCGTCGAGAATGGCTTCGAGTTGCCGGAAGCCAAGAGCAGCATCGCGTGGAAAGACCGCGACACGGTCTACGTGGGCACCGACTTCGGAGCCGGATCGATGACCAGCTCCGGCTATCCACGGCTGGTCAAGGAGTGGAAACGCGGCACCAAGCTCGCCGATGCCGTGCTCGTCTTCGAGGGCAAGGCGACTGATGTTTCGGTTTCCGCCGGTCGATCGTGGGACCACGGCAAGACCTACGACTATGTCGTTCGCAGCATCACCACGTACTCGAGCGAGACGTTCGTGCGCGGCCCCGACGGCAAGCTCACGAAGATCGACATTCCCGCCGACGCGAACGCGGGGTGGTGGAATGGCCAGATCACGATCACGCTGCGGAGCGACTGGACGATCGGGGGCAAGACCTGGCCACGCGGTGCGTTGCTCGCGATGCCGCTCGATGCGTTCCTGACCGGCAAGCGCGACTTCGTGATGCTGTTCGAGCCGGCGTCGAACAAATCGCTCGAAGCTGCGTCCGACTTCAAGTCGGGCATCGTGATCAACGAGCTCGAGGACATCAAGAACAAGCTCTATCTGTGGTCGTTCAAGAGCGGGAAATGGTCGAAGCAGCCCTTCGGCAAGCAGGCGCTCGGCACGACCGCGGTGTGGGCGGTCGATCCGGCGGGCGAGACCGACGACTGCTGGATGGTCCACACCGATTTCCTCACCCCGTCGACCTTGTCCATGGGCTCGCTCACGACGCAGCCCAGCGAGATCAAGAAGAGCCCGGCCTTCTTCGACGCGAAGGGACTCGTCGTCGAGCAGCACTTCGCGAAATCGAAGGACGGTACGCGCGTGCCGTACTTTCAGGTCGCGCGCAAAACGCTCGCGCTCGACGGCAAGGCGCCGACGCTGCTCTACGGCTACGGCGGTTTCGAGATCTCGATGACCCCCGGTTACAGCGCGACGAGCGGTGCGGCGTGGGAAGAACGCGGCGGCGTGTACGCGGTGGCGAACATTCGCGGCGGCGGGGAATACGGGCCGGCGTGGCACCAGTCGGCGCTCCGCCACAACCGCCAGCGCGCGTACGATGACTTCATCGCGGTCGCCGAGGACCTGATCGCCCGCAAGGTGACCAGCCCGTCACACCTCGGCATCTCGGGTGGGTCGAACGGCGGCCTGCTGACCGCGGTGATGCTGACCCAACGCCCGGAGCTGTTCGGCGCCGTCGTGTCTTCGGTGCCGCTGACCGACATGAAGCGCTACCACAAGCTGCTCGCCGGTGCGTCGTGGATGGAGGAGTACGGCGATCCCGAGAAGCCCGAAGACTGGGCTGCGCTCTCGAAGTACTCGCCGTATCACAACGTGCGAGCCGGCGTGAAATACCCGCGCGTGTTGTTCACGTCGTCGACGCGAGACGACCGCGTCCACCCCGCGCACGCGCGCAAGATGATCGCGCGCATGCTCGAGCTCAAACACGACGTGCTCTATTACGAGAACATCGAGGGCGGTCACGGCGGCGCGGCGGACAACGCTCAGGCCGCCCACCTGATGGCGCTCGAATACACGTTCCTCGCGAACCAACTCGGGCTGCCGTAGTCATTCGATACCGGCACACGAGGGCGTCGGAAAACGATCCAAAGCAGAACGCCGCAACTACGACGACCACGCCACACTCGGACTGCACGAGTTGCGACGACTCATCCTCGCTCACCCGAACCGGCCGCCGATGTAGTTCCGGGTGCGCTCGTCGTCGGGCGCCGAGAACAGCTTCGCGGTCTCACCATACTCGACGAGGATCCCGGTCCGTCGGTCGTTGGTCGCATCCAGCTCGGCGGTGAAGAACGCCGCGCGATCGCTGATCCGCGCTGCTTGCTGCATGTTGTGCGTCACGATCACGATCGTGAGCTCGCGCTTGAGCTCGCACATCAGCTCCTCGATCCGCGCGGTGGCGATCGGATCGAGCGCGCTGCACGGCTCGTCCATCAGCACCACGTCGGGCTGGACCGCGATCGTTCGCGCGATGCACAGCCGCTGCTGCTGCCCGCCCGAGAGGCCGAGTGCCGAGCTCCGCAAGCGGTCCTTGACCTCGTCCCAGAGCGCGGCGGAACGCAGCGAGCGCTCGACGACATCGTCGAGCTCCGCGCGACCGCGAATGCCGTTGACGCGCGGGCCGAACGCGATGTTGTCGTAGATGGTTTTCGGGAACGGGTTCGGCCGCTGGAACACCATGCCGATCCGGCGGCGAACCTCGACCGCCGAGACCTGCGGATCGTAGAGATCGACGCCGCGGTACGAGATCGTTCCGGTCACGCGACCGCCCGGGGTGGTCTCGTGCATGCGATCGAGGGCGCGGAGCATGGTCGTCTTGCCGCAGCCCGAGGGACCGATGAAGGCGGTGATCTCGTGCTCGTAGATCGTCATCGTGACGTCGCGCACCGCCGTGAACGCGCCGTAGTGGACGGCCGCATCGGAGATCCCGAAGATCTCCGCCGGAGCGACCGACGCGATCGGCGCGATCGACGGGGGCGGCTCGATGGATACGCCGACGGTTGGGAGCGTGGTCAGCTGGATTTCCATCCCGATCTCCTTCGCAAGGTGCGCGCCACGACGAGCCGGGCCGCGATCGTGAGCAAGAAGGTCAACGTGACCAGCGTCAGCGCGGCCCCCCACGCGCGCTGCTCGGCGGCGGGAAATGCGAGGTCGCTGCTGGCCTGGAAGATCTGCAGTGGCAGCGCGGTGTTCGCACCGCCCATGAGGTCGAGGTTGAAGGTCTTGGTCGCGCCGACCGCGAACAGCAGGGGCGCCGTCTCGCCGGCTGCGCGCGCGACCGCGAGCAGCGCGCCCGACACGATCCCGGGCAGCGCCGCCGGCAGCACCACGGTCAGTACCGTGCGCGACTTCGAGGCACCCAGCGCATAGGACGCCTCGCGCAGCTGGTCCGAAACCAGCCGGAGCATCTGCTCGGTCGAACCGATCACCACGGGCAACATCAGGCAGGCGAGGGCGAGCGCACCGCCGAACGCCGAATAGCCGAAGCGGAGCGTCCACATCACGTAGACAAACATCCCCATCACGATCGAGGGCACGCCCGTCATCACCACCGCGAGGAACCGCACCACCCTCGCGAACACGCCGCGTCCACCGTACTCGTGAAGGTAGACCGCACCGAGAACACCCAGCGGCACCGCGATCGCGGTCGCGGTACCCGTCACGAGCAACGTCCCGACGATCGCGGGCCCCATGCCGGGTCCCGCGCGCCGCGAGATCGGCGGGATCTCCGCGACCAAGAAGTCGGGGAACCCGTCGAGCACGACGCTCGCACCGCGCGAGACCACCGCGGAGATCACGGCGAACAACGGGATCGCGACGACGATGACCGCGAGGCCCATCGCGCAGGTCATCGCCAGGTTGCTCGCGGCCCGCCGGCTCGGTCGCGCATGAAGCTCGACGGCGTTCATCCGGGGCTCCGCCGGCGGACGATCCAGGTGGCGATCAGGTTGACCACGATCGTGAGCGCGAACAGCGCGACCGCGAGCGCGATCAACGCCGAGCGGTGAAGCTCGTCGGCCTCACCCCACTCGTTCGCGATCACCGCCGGCATCGAATTGCCGGACGCGAACGGATTCGCGGTGATCTGACCGTGGGTCGAGCCGATCACGAGCGCGACCGCGATCGTCTCCCCCATCGCACGTCCGAGACCGAGCATCACGGCACCCACCAGCCCGCCACGACTGTGCGGGAGGACGGTCGCGCGGATCATCTCCCAGCGCGTGGCGCCGAGCGCGAGCGCGGCCTCCTTGTCGGCGCTCGGCGTGGTGTCGATGACCTCGCGCGACAGGGATGTGATGATCGGCGTGATCATCACCGCCAGGATCAGCCCCGCGGTGAGGAACGAGAGCCCGAGCCCGAAGCGCTCCGACAGCACGAGCATGCCCCACAGCCCCCACACGACCGAGGGCACGACCGCGCACAGATCGAGCAGGTAGATCAGCGGGCGCTTCGCCCAACCAGGCGCGACCTGGGTGACGAACAACGCGACCCCGAGGCTGATCGGGACGGCGAGCGCGAGCGCGAGCGCCGAGGTGTAGAGCGTGCCGAAGCCGAACGCGAGGGCACCGTATTGATCATCCGCGGGAGACCAGTCGCGCGATGTCAGGAACGAAACGCCCATGTGCGAGAACGCCGGCCACGCACGCGCCGTCATCGTCGCCGCGACCAGACCCAGGATCACCAGGACGAGCCCGGCTGCCAGGGCCGCGGTCCAGCGAAACGCGTTGTCGGCGTGATGCGATCGCGGTGATAGGCCGGACGCGTGCACGACTACTCTTGGGTCCCCACCGCAAGTCGCTCGATCTGGGCGAGCACGCGCGTGCGCAGGGAGCTCGGGAGCGGCGCGAAATCGATCTCGGCGAGCAGCGCCTGCCCGTCGGTGAGCACGTAGCGGAAGTACGCAGCGATCTCCCCTCCGGTGACCGGATCCAGCGGCTTCGCGTAGACCATGCACCAGCTCGGCGCCGTGATCGGGTACGCCAGATCGTTGCCCGCCGCGAGGGCGGAGAACACGAGGTCATCGCCGATCTCGATCCCTTCACCGGCAGCCGTCACGCTCGCGACGTCGGGATAGATCGGCCGCCCGGCGCGGTTCTCGATCGCGGCACAGGTCAGCCGGCTGGCTTTGGCATCCGAGAGGTCCAGGTATCCGATGGCGCCGACCGTCGTCTTGACGATCCGTGCGACCCCGCCGTTGCCGTAGCCGGCGCGTGTGTCCGTGGGCCACGCCACCGTCGAGCCGCTCGCACGCTTCCATGCCCCGCCGGAGAACTCCGCGAGGAAGCGAGTGAAGTTCTCGGTGGTCCCCGAGCCGTCGGATCGACGGACCACGACGATCTCGAGGTCGGGAAGCGTGATGCCGGGGTTGTCGTTGGCGATCGCGGGGGCGTTCCAGCGGTCGATCCTGCGCTCGAAGATGTCCGCGAGCGTCGCGGCCGAGAACACCAGCGCCGGATCACCGGGCAGGTGATAGCTCACCGTGATCGCGCCCAGCAGGGTCGGGATGTAGAAGAACTCGCTGCGAACCCGCGCGCGCTCTGCTGGTTTGAATGGGGCATCGGTGCACGCGAAGTCGACCGTGCCATCCGCGAAGTCCTGGCGGCCTTTTCCCGAGCCGCCGCCCGCGTAGTTGATCGTCACGTGCCGATGCGCTCGCCGGAACACGTCCGCCCAGACCTCCTGAGCGGCCTTCTGGAACGTGGAGCCGGAGGCATCGATGGTGACTCGTGCTCGGCCGCCCACCGTGGCATCGCACGCGGCCACGACGAGCCAGAGCCAGGGTTGGAGCGCCATTTCTCGCGTCAACCTGCAAGAGGCGGTGCACAACGGATGGTGCCGCGACCATCACTGGACAGTGACGATTAAGTGGCGGAGACGTCGCCGGGAAGTCGCATTCGACGGCGCTTCCGCGCGGTACGACTGAGGTCGTGGAAGCGCTGTTCAACAACTCCCTCTCGTCTGGTGGGATGGTGCTGCTGTTCGTCTGCCTCTTGCTCGTGCTCGCCTTCGAGTTCGTCAACGGTTTCCACGACACGGCGAACGCGGTCGCGACAGTCATCTACACCAACTCGCTGCCCGCAAAACATGCGGTCGTGCTCTCCGGCGTGTGCAACTTCATCGGTGTCATCGTCGGTGGCACCGCGGTCGCGATGGCGATCATCAAGCTGTTGCCGGTCGAGTTGCTGGTCACCAACGGCCCCGGCGTCGGGATCGCGATGGTGCTCGCTCTCCTGCTCTCGGCGATCTCGTGGAACCTCGGCACCTGGTACTTCGGTCTCCCGGCCTCGAGCTCGCACACGTTGATCGGCTCGATCCTGGGCGTCGGCATCGCGAACTCGATGACCGCCGGCCACGAGTTCGGCGACGGTGTGAACTGGGTCAAGGCGAAGGAGATCGGACTCTCGCTGCTGCTCAGCCCGCTCGCCGGGTTCGCGGCGGCCGCCCTGCTGTTCTTCTTGATCGCGCGCTATACGCGCAACAAGGCCCTGCTCGAGCCCCCGCCGAAGGACGTGCCACCACCGATCGGAACGCGCACCGTGCTGATCGGAACGTGCTCGGCGGTGAGCTTCGCACACGGCTCGAACGACGGGCAGAAGGGCGTGGGGCTGGTGATGTTGATCCTGATCGGCCTCTTACCGGCAGGGTTCGCGCTCGATCCAAGCAAGGCGACGACCACCACGGTCGCGGCGATCACGGCCATCGACCGCACCCTCGTGGAGCACGGCGATCCTGCGGGCAAGGTCGAGATCGACGATGTTCGCAGCAAGATCGCTGACATCAAGCAACGCATCGGCTCGCACGTCCAACCCGACTCGATCCCGGAGGACGATCGGTTCCCGATTCGCTCCGACATCTTGCTCCTCGACAAGACGCTCCAGAAGCTGGTCGACGAGGGTCACCTCGGACTCTCCGACCAGGACCAGGCGAGCTTCAAAGAGTCACGCGCCGAGCTCCGCGACCTCACCGACTATGCACCGACGTGGGTGATCGCGGCGATCGCGCTCGCGCTCGGCCTCGGCACGATGGTGGGGTGGAAACGCATCGTGGTCACCGTCGGTGAAAAGATCGGCAAGTCCCACCTGACCTACGCACAGGGCATGTCCGCCGAGATCGTCGCGGCCACCGCGATCGGCGCGGCTTCCACGCTCGGCCTACCGGTCAGTACGACGCACGTGCTGTCGTCGGGCATCGCCGGAACGATGGTGGCGAAGAAGTCAGGCCTCAACGCAGGCACCGTGCGCAGCATCGCGCTCGCCTGGGTACTCACGCTGCCGGTCTCGATCGTGGTCGCCGGCTCGCTGTTCCTGGTCCTACGAACGATCCTCGCGTGAGTCGGTGAGATTGATCGGGCGGTGCTTCACGTCGGTCGCCTCGACCATGTAGACCACCTGCTCCGCGAGGTTCTTGACGTGGTCGCCGATCCGTTCGAGGTAGCGGCACACGCTGGTCAACGGCAGGACGCGCGTGACCGTGGCCGGATCCGCCGCGACGTTCGCGATCAGGCGGCCGAACAGCGACGCGTTCAGCTTGTCGATCTCCAGGTCGGCTGCGATCACCGCCTTCGCGCGCGCGGCATCGCGCTTGACGAACGAGTCGAGCGCCGCGTTCAGGTTGCGCTGCGCGAGCGAGGCGAGCTGCGCGAGATCGATCCGGTTGTCGAGCGGCGGAAAGCGGTTGAGCTCGAGCGCCCGCTTCGCGATGCCGGCGGCCAGGTCGCCGATCCGCTCGACATCGATCACGAACTTGAGCGACATCGTGATGAAGCGCAGCTCGTGCGGTGCCGGCTGCCGGGTGCCGAGGATGCGTAACGCGAGCTCGTCGATCTCGTTCTCCTCGCGATCGATCACGGCATCGGACTCGATGACCTTGCGTGCGAGCTCGTCATCGCGCTCCTCGAGCGCGGTCATCGCCAGCGTGATCTGGCGCGCCGCGCGCTCGCCCATCGTGGCGAGGCGTTCGCGAAGCGTCCGCAATTCGTGTTCGAACTCCTTGGTCATGACGCACTCTGGAGGGGCCGTTCACTGCCACGCATTGCCTCGCCGACAACCTCGGCGCGGGGGAGCCGCAGGTAGAATACGCTTCCGGTGGGCGTGTTGGGCTCGAAGCCGACCTCTCCGTCCATACTCTCGACCAGGTGCTTGACGATCGACAGCCCGAGCCCGGTGCCGCCGGCCTCTCGCGAGCGGCTGGGATCGGCGCGGTAGAACCGCTCGAACACGCGCTCACGATGCTTCGCGGCGATGCCGGGACCGTCGTCTCGGACCTCGATGCGGACGGAGTTGTGTTCGAGCTTTGACTGGATCCACACGTTGCCGTCGCGGCGCGTGTACTTGACGCCGTTGTCGATCAGGTTGACCAGGATCTGATCGAGCGCCTTGGAGTCCGCCTTGACGGCGAGGTCTGGTGGGATGGAGATCGAGACGTTGATGTTGCGCTGCGCCGCCTGCGGCTCGACCGCGGTCATCGATTGCTCGGCGAGCGCGCGCAGCGGGACGCTGGTCAGCTCCAGCCTGTACTGACCGGCATCGAGACGAGATAGATCGAGCAGGTCGGCGAGGATGCGCGCGAGACGCTCCGCATTGCGGTGGAGTCCGTCGATCAACTTCGGCGCCATCACCGGATCGTCCTTGGCACCGGCGAGCAACGTCTCGGCGTTCGCACGGATCACGGCGACCGGTGTGCGCAGCTCGTGCGAGACGTTGGCGACGAAGTCACGGCGCACGGTCTCGAGCTTGCGGACGTTGGTGACGTCCTCGAGCAGCAACACGCGACCAGCGCCAGCATACTTGTGCGCGACGCGGATCAGCGTCTTGATCCCGTTCTGGAGATCGACCTCCGCGGAGGCGGCCTCGTCGTCCTCGATCAGCGCGAACACCTCGGGTACGCGGACGAACTCGATCAACGGCTCACCAACCGGCGAGCTGCTGACGCCGAGCATCTTGCGTGCGGCGTCGTTGAGGAGCTCGATCCGATGATCGTCGTCGACCGCGATCACACCCTGGGTCAGGCCGTCGGCGACCGTGGAGAGCAACTCGCGCTCGCGAACGAGTCCGCGATGCGAGCGCTCGGCGTCGTCGGCGAGGAAGTTCACCCAGTCGGCGAGCTGGCGCTCGGTGGCACCCGCCGCGAGGATGTTTGGGACCCGCCGGGTGGTGTCGCGCGCGACCTCACGGACGGCTTCGTTGAGCTGTTCGATCGGGCCGCGCGACCACGCGAGCACCATCCAGCCGGTCACGATCACGGTGACCGCGACACCGACACCGACCACCAACGCGAGCGGGGCCGTCGTCAACTCGGCGAGCACACCCACGGCCAGCGCCGCAATCACCGCAGCGACTGCGGCGAGCGCGATCACACGCGCGTGCAGCTTGTCCATGCGTCAGGCCACGGCCTCGTCGGGTGCATCCTTGAACCGATACCCGACGCCTCGCAGGGTCTCGATGTATCCACCAGCCTCGCCGAGCTTCTCCCGGAGGCGCTTGACGTGGGTGTCGACCGTTCGCGTGGTGACCTCGGCTTCGATGCCCCAGACGTCGGAGAGCAGCGCATCTCGCGTCTGCACACGGCCCTTGCGGGACATGAACGCGTGGAGCAGCCGGAACTCGAGCGCGGTCAACCCGATCTCGCCCTCGTCGACCCACGCCCGATGCGCGTCGCGATCGATCTTGAGGCGACCGAACCGGATCAGCGACGGCTCACCCTCGACACGATTGACGCGCCGAAGCAGGGCTCGGATCCGGAGGATCAGCTCGCGCACGGAGAACGGCTTGACGATGTAGTCGTCGGCACCGACCTCGAAGCCAACCACGCGGTCGATCTCCTCGCCCTTCGCGGTGCACATGATCACCGGGATGTCGCGGGTACGCTCCTGATCGCGCAGCCTTCGACAGATCTCGGTGCCCGACAGATCGGGCAACATCAGATCCAGGACCACGACGTCGGGGAGCGGCTCTCCGATCGCCGCCGCGAGACCCGCGCGACCGCTGTGAGCGAGACGAACCTGGAACCCTTCGGCGCGCAGGTTGTACTCGACGGTGGTGGCGAGATCGACTTCGTCCTCGATAACCAAGACGAGCATGATGCAGCCTTAGCACGCCCTCGGTGACGGGCGTGTGACGCACTGCGGACTGCTTGGTGTCAGAGTGAGATCGTCTCCAGGCGACTGGAATCGCACTCGTTTGAGGCATCGCAGGGACGTCACGATCGCGTCAGCCGCGGTAGCGTCGGCGATGCCGGTATGACCAGGTCCGTCGTTTTTGCCACGATCGCGTCGCTCTGCCGTACCGTCGCAGCTGAACCCGTCGACGGTCACGTCGCCTTCGACCCCGGCGACGGCAGTCGCGCGGCTTCGTGCTGACGACCTCGGACGATCAGTTCCTGCTGCGGATCAGTGCGCATGTCCAGCCCTTCATGAACGTGACGGTCACGCCCGACGAGACCACCACGAACTTCGAGCTCCGGCGAGCGCGCCTCTGGCTCGACGGCAACCTGTGGGGCTCGCAGATCTACTACCGGTTCCAGCCCGACCTCGGCAAAGGCAACGTCACGCTCAAGGACTTCCTGTTCGACGTCGCGCTGAGCAAGGCGGTCTGGCTGCGCGTGGGGCAGTGGAAGAAGCCGTTCTCGCGCCAGCAGATCACGGCGTTCTACCGGACCGAGCTCACCGATCGATCCATCACGGACCGCGCGTTCGGCGCCGGTCGCGACATCGGCATCGCGCTCCACAACAACTACGAGCAGTCCCCGCCATGGGAGTGGACGCTCGGAGTGTTCAACGGCACCGGCGAGGCCGCGCGGCTCGAGGGCGTCACCGCGATGACCGATCCGATCACCGGCGAGCCGATCGTCGATACCAGCAATGCGAAGTTCACGAACATCCCGCGTGACCTGAGGCCGATGATCGTCGGTCGCGTCGGTCACAACCACGGCAAGCTGCGCGGCTACTCGGAGGCAGATCTCGAGGGTGGCCGGCTGCGTTGGGGGGTTGGCCTCTCCGTCCAGGCCGAGGGCGACCTCGACGGCAACGACCAGTCGAACCAGAAGGCCGAGGTCGACTATATCCTCAAGTGGAACGGACTCTCGAGCACCGGCGGGCTGTACGCGCAGACGGCGCAAGATGGTCCACAGCTCCGCGACCTCACCAGGTCGCTCGTCGGGTTTCACGTCCAGGGCGGCTACATGGTGAGCAAACGCTGGCAGGTGGCGGCGCGTTACGCCGCCGTCGGCGAGACCGCGATCGACGGCACCCAGCCGACGGATCAACAGGAGATCTCGATCGGCGCGAGCTTTTACGGCCACCGCCACGATGCCAAGGTTCAGGGCGCGGTGCGGCTGTTCAAGACGGGCGATGGCAAGTTCACCGACTTCATCCTGATCGAGCTCGGCTCGGTCATCGGCTTCTGATCAGCGCTCGGAGATCGCCGTGATCGTCATGGTCTGGTTGTGCAGCTGGCAGCTCGCGTTCGGTGCCGTCGGGCAGATCTCGCCGTACGAGTAGAAGCCGGTCATCACGCTGTTGCCGCCGAGCACTTCCTGCACGGCCTCGACCTCTTCTTCGATCCGCTGCTTGAGCACCAGCTTGCGACCGACGCAGCTGATCAAGATCGCGAGGTCGGGCTTGCCGTTTCGGATCGCAGCGTGCGCCGCACCCGACGCGCCCTCGACGAGGCGATCGAAGTTCGCCTTCATGAGCTGCGCGGTCGCGCCCTCGGGGACGTCGCCAGCGAACGTCAGCGACCTGGCCTCCTCGTCGACGGCGAGGATCGTGCGGACCAGCGTCTCCTGATCGCCCTTGCGGCGGATGCTGAGCGGGAACAGCAGCCCCGTGGAGGGCAGGCCGGCGGCGTGCTCGCCGAGATATGACTTGTAAAGATCGAGCGCGGGCCTGCCGTCGAGCTCGTGCAGCACGTTGCCGGTCGAGCGGGTGATGATCCGCTGCGGACCGAAGGGATCCCAGCCGCCGAGCGAGCCGAAGCCGACCTGGATCCGATCGCCGTAGAAGCCGATCACGCCGACCGAGCCGGCGATCGGCGTTTCACCCGCGAGGATGTAGGTGGTCTCGAAGCGCGTGCCATCACCCGCGAGCCCGCCGGTGATCTGCACGTCGGGTGGGAGTCCACCGAGGAGGCCGCGCACCAGATCGCTGCCGTTCACCTGCTGACCGTCGGAGATCACGAACAGGTGACGCAGGCCGTCGTGCGGCACTGCGGCCGCGAGCCTGGCGCCGGCCTCGACGCTATCGGCAACATCGACCATGCGCACCTGCGCGAGCTCGATCCGCGTGTGCTCGAACTGGACCGCGGTCGCGACCAGCGTGTCGTCGTAGACGCGGGTCCCGGCGATCTCGCCAGCGGTGGTGCAGCCGAACAGGTGCGCCTTCGGATACGCCGCGCGCACCTCGGCCAACCACGCGGCCTGCGCGATCTGCTTGGTGCCACCGAACAGCAGCACCAGCGTTGCCTCCGGCAGCGCCGTGCCCTCCGTCCACCCCGAGCTCTCCGACCACCGCCGTTGCACGATCTTCATCGTGCGAGAGTATCAGCTGACGCGACCGGCGAGCCGGAACCCGACGCTGCGCACCGTCTCGATCAGCTCGGGACGCTGCAACTTGCGACGCAGCCGCAAGATCACGTTGTCGACGGCGCGCTCCGAGACTTCGAGCTCGCCTTCGCCCCAGGCTGCGTCGAGGAGCTCGGTGCGCGACAGCGGTCGGCCACGCGCCTTGATCAGCTCGCGCAGCACGGCGAGCTCGATCGACGTCAGCGGGATCGCCTTGCCCTCGAGCCACAACGAGCGACCGTACAGATCGAGCGTCATCTCACCGAACCGCAGGCGACCGTTCGAGGCGCCCTTCCAGTGCACGCGACGATGCACCGCACGTACGCGCCCCGCGAATTCGCGTGCGCTGATCGGGCTCGCGACCACGTCGTCGAAGCCAGCCGCCAGCAGGAGCTCGAGGTGGCGCGCCACGCCGCCGGCGACGAGACCGATCAAGCCAGGACGCAGCTCGCTGCTGTTGCCCCACGACACGATCTTGTCGGCGAGCACCGCGGCCATCGCGGCATCGACGCTGACCACGTACACCGGCATCTCCGGTCTGGTGTGCAACACCTCCGCCGTCACCACATCGACCTCCATGGCGTGGCGCCGGAGCTCGGCGATGACGTCCTGTGTCGTGGTGCTGTTGACCAGCGTGATCACGCCGACGCGGACGGGCTCGAGCTTCGAATCGTCGTCGGTGGCAGCCAAGGCGTACACGTTTCACCGTACGGAGACCACGTGAACAGCTCGCCCCGACTGTGCAACCGGACGGTGACAGGCAGGCCGCGTTTCGATCCGTTCGCAGTCGCGTCACGGATGCGCGATCGCAGGGCCGCCGTCAAGTTGCGACCTCGTCGCGTCAGATTCCGAGCCGCGCCATCGACGAGCGCCATGGTCGCTCGCAAGACACGAAGGAGTCCTCGATGCAGGTGACCACTTCCTTGCGACACGCGGCGGCGGGCTTGTTTCACGCTCTCGCGGAGCTCGGCGCGGTCCGGATGGCTCCACCACGCGACCGTCTCGCAGCTGCTCACCGCCTCGCGGGTGCACTCGGGACGATCGCGCGGGCGCACGACATCGTCGTCACGCATCGCGGTGAGGTGCCGCGAACGCGGGCGTTGATCGTCGCGAACCACGTTGGCTATCTCGATCCGCTTGCGGTGTTGCCGGTTTGCCCGGCGATTCCGGTTGCGAAGCGGGAGGTCGAGGGATGGCCGATCGTTGGTCCGATCGCGCATCGGCTCGGTGTGGTGTTCGTCGAACGCGACGATCCACCTGCCGGGGCCCGTGTCCTGCGCCGCATCCATGACCTGCTGGTCGCGGGTGTCTCGGTGCTCAACTTTCCCGAAGGCACGACGACGGCCGGCGACCACGTCGAGCCGTTCTGGCGGGGCGGCTTCGGCATCGCCCGGCGGCTCGGCGTCCCCGTGATCCCGGTCGCGATCCGCTACGCCGATCCCGCACTCGCCTGGTATGGCGGCGCCACGTTCTTTCCTCACTATGTCCGGACGCTCGCGCGTCCGCGGATCGAGATCGCGCTCGAGTTCGGCGCCGCCCTCGAACCGCGCACCGGCGAATCGCCCGAGGCGATGGCGGCGCGCTGCCGGAACACGATCGCCCGGATGCTCGAAAGGAGCTCGCATGCAGGAATCCGCACTGACCTATCTCCGTCACGGCCAGACCCCGTTGTTCCGGCTGCCGTCGACGATCAGCGTCGCCAACGTCGACGTCGCCGTCCTCGGCGTGCCGCATGATGCGGGCACGACGTACCAGCCTGGAGCGCGGCTCGCGCCGTATCACCTGCGTCGCGTCTCCGGCCTGATCCAGGGCTATCACCCGGAGCACGGGATCGACGTGTTCGAGGCGTTGCGTTGCGTCGACGGTGGCAATGTCGCGTTCCCGCCGTTCGACCGCGAGGCGATGCGGATGGCCGTGGAGTCCGAGATCCGGCAACTCGCAACGGCCCGGATCACGCCGCTCGTGATCGGCGGCGATCACTCGGTGACATTGCCGGTGCTTCGTGCGCTCTCGAAGCGTTTCGGTGCGTTAGCGGTCGTCCACTTCGACGCACATCTCGACCTCAGCGGTCCCGAGGTGTGGGGTGACGATTTTCACCACGGCACCCCGATCCGGCACGCGATCGACGAGGGCCTGATCGAGGAGGGCCAGCTCTATCAGATCGGGGTCCGCGGTCCACGCGGCACCGCCGATGACGACACGTTGGTGCGCCGCCGCGGCCACTCGCTGTTCACCGCCGATCAGGTCGCCGAGCGCGGCGCGCGCTACCTCAGCGCCGAGCTTCGCGAGCGCATCGGCTCCCGTCCGGTCTACGTCACGTTCGATCTCGACGCGATCGATCCCGCCTTCGCGCCCGGCACCGGGACGCCGGTCCCCGGTGGCCTCACCGCACGCGAGGCGCTGTCGCTGGTGCGCGGCCTCGCCGGGCTCGAGATCTGCGGCGCCGACATCGTCGAATACTGCCCGCCGCTCGATCACGCCGACATCACCGGTCACCTCGCGGTCAACCTTGCGTGGGAGATGCTCGCGGCGCTCGCCGTCACCCGGCGCTAGTACGCATGCATCCAGGTCACAAACTCTCTGACCAGCGACTCGGGATCTCCGAGCGCGCGATCCTTTTCGGAGCGGCCCGCGCCTGGTTCGAGGCCGTACGTCAGCCGCGCGCCGTCCTCGGTCTCATCGATCTTCGCAAACCCTGCCACACCGTCACGTTGCCCCATGCGGGGCTCCCATCGCATCTCGTGCGCCGGCACGTCGTAGGTGTAGACCAGCGAGTACGTCAGCGACGAGCTGAACTCGAAGTGGATCTCCTTCGGTAACCCGGTCTCGTAGCTCTCGATCACACGCGCCCTGCGAAGCCCGGGCACCCAGCTGGTGAGCAGCGTGGGATCGACGAGGACCTTCCAGCACGCGGCGGGTGGACGTCTGACGTGGCCGGTGATGGTGTGCATGGACTCAGGGTAAGTGGATCGTGTGACGACGCGGTGACGACCGTCAGGTGTCGTTGTCGTTGTCGTTGTCGTTGTCGTTGTCGTTGTCGTTGTCGTTGTCGTTGTCGTTGTC
>Ga0105049_10003897_pt1 | contig 17548 bp, 14 predicted proteins | sample MAT06_FD_78087 | JGI IMG/M metagenome (GOLD analysis project Ga0105049, IMG submission 78087) | Freshwater microbial communities from Lake Fryxell liftoff mats and glacier meltwater in Antarctica - MAT-06 | ecosystem: Environmental > Aquatic > Freshwater > Ice > Liftoff microbial mat | place...
CCAGCGCCGCCACGCTGCCGCCGAGCACGGCCACGCCGGAAATCACGCTCTGATCGAACGCGTTGAGGATGTTACCGGCGGCCACACCACCCGCTACGGTCGAGAAGCCGATCAATTGCCGCCGCCCGAACTGCGGTTGCGATTCGAGCGTCAGGGCGAGCTGCGCGACATCGTCGGGTTTGACCTCGACCTCGCGCGATTGCTCGATCCGACCCTGCCGCTCCATGCGCACGACGTACTTGCGCGCATCGAGCTTCGCCTCCCAGCGGCCGACACCGGCGAAGCGATCGACCGCACCGTCGACGAGATAGATCTTCGCGTCGCCCGGCGTCACCTGCACCGAGATCCGTCCGGTCTTCGGCGTCAGCGACACGAACCGCGTGTCGGACTTGCCGATCCGCGTCACCAGATCTTCCTCGTACAGCTCGTGGCCGCGGAGGGTGACCACCATCTTGTAGTCGTCGGCGACCAGCTCGAACGTATCGCCACCGTTGCCGCGACGAACCACGAAGCCATCGCGCTTCCGCTTGATCTCGATGTCGGCGCGCCCGGGCTGGGTCTGGATCTTGACGTGCGACTTGAGATCCTTGAGCACCTTGATCCGGCGTGTCACGTTCTCGCGATCCTCCTTCGGATCTGGCGCACACGCATTCGCGCGCTTCGCGTCCTCGGGCATCTCGCGCACGTAGCGCTCGAGGTACGCGACCGCCTTCTCGTAGTCGAGCTCGCGCTCGTGGGCCTGCCCGATGTCTTTCAGGATCGAGTAGCCGAACGTGGGGATCTTGCAGTAGCTCGCGACGAGCTCGAGAACTGCACCCTTGTAGTCACCCTGCAGGTACAGCGTCTCGCCGCGCAGGTAGTGCTCGCGACCTTGTGCGGTGAGCACATCCCCGGTCGCCTCGGAGTGGGGGCAGCGATCCACCTCGAGAATCACGCCCGGCTGCGCTGCTGCCGTGCGCGCGAGCAAGACCAACCAGAGGACGACCCAGAAGCCCTTCACTTCGTCCTGGGAACGGTACCCCCACCACCACCCGGGAAGCCACCGAAGTCACCGCCTCCCGAGCTGTGTGCCGAACCGGTCCCGGCACCTGTGCCGCTGCCTTGCTTCGGGACCGTGTACTGGATCGTCCGCCCGGCCTTCACCTTGACGAGCTTGATCACGCCGAGACCGACCTTGGGGTCGTACTCCTTCGGGCTCTTCTTGAAGGTCTTCTCCTCGAAGCCGGCGAGCTGGACGATGAAGTCGATCTTCTCGGCACTCTTCAGCACCTTGATCGTCATCGGCGTCGTCTTCTCGCCCTTGGTGCCCATCGCCTCGAGCCCGTCGACCAGGATCGTCGCCCCCGAAGGATCGGTCTCGAACGTGATCAGGGCAAAATCGTCCCTTGACGGCTCCGCGACATCGATTGGCACCACCACCGCGGCATCGACCAGTTCGGCCTTCTGCGCATCGGGCGGCACCACGATCGGCTTCGCTGGCGAGCTGCTCGTCATCATCACCTTCACGGTGACCGCGACCGCAGCGACGATCACCGCGACGCCGCCGAACCACACGACGTAGCGCGACGAGGACGGCTTCTTTGGCAGCTTTCTGCGCGGCCCGGTGATCCGCGCGCGCTCCGTCGAGTGCGTCGGATCGTCGAGCAACGCACCGAGATCGACCAGCAGCTCCTCGGCGCTGGCGTAGCGATCGTCCTTGTTCTTCGCCATCGTCTTGTTGACGATCGCCTCGAACTCCTCGGACAGCTCCGGTCGCAACTCGCGCACCGGCTTCGGCGTCTCGTTGAGCACCTGCGAGATCACCGAGAGGTAGTTGTTGCCGATGAACGGCACGCGCCCGGTGGACGCCTCGTACAGGATCACGCCGAGCGCGTAGATATCGACGCGCGCATCGAGCTCGTCGTCGCCACGCGCCTGCTCCGGCGACATGTACAGCGGCGTGCCGAGCACCATGCCTGTCTGCGTCAGCCGCGGCTGATCCTCTTCCTCGCCGGTCGAGCGCAGCGACTTCGAGATGCCGAAGTCGACGACCTTCACGAAGTCCTGATCCTTGCGCTTCAGCAGGAACAAGTTCTCCGGCTTGATGTCGCGGTGAACGATGCCCTTCGCGTGCGCGGCCGACAGCGCCGAGGCCGCCTGCGAGACCACCTTCAGGAGCCGCTGCTCGGGGAGCGTGGTCTCTCGCGCGAGGCACTCGGCGAGCGATTCTCCGTCGAGGAACTCCATCACCACGTAGGTGCGGCCGTCCTCGGTGGTGCCGATATCGGTGATGTCGATGATGTGCTCGTTGCGGAGTGATGACGCGAGCTGCGCCTCTTGTCGGAGCCGCGCGACGATCGCTTCGCGCTGCGCGTACTTCTCGAGCAGCACCTTGACCGCGACGGTCTTGCCGAGCTGCATGTGCGTCGCCTCGTAGACCACGCCCATGCCGCCCTGCCCGACCTTGCGGTTGATCAGGAACTTTCCGGACAGCGTCGCGCCGATCAGCTCCGACATCGACGGCGTGCCCGCCGAAGGTGTCGCGCCCGAGACCGTCGAGCGCTTCATGTTGACCGCGACCGCGGTGTCGTTCGCGCCCATCGAATCGCCGGGACCTGAATCACCGCGCACGACGAGACGGTTCGGGGTATCGGCAGAAGCCCTCCCCGGCTGGCTACCACTCGGGGGCTTGCCGCCAGAACCCGTTGTCATCGCGAGATTCCTAGATGGTAGGGGGTGCCTCCCGCACAAGTCAAACGCTGGCCGGAGCACGTATCTAGTTTTGTATACTACTGGTTTCGCAGTTGTATTTATCATCTTGCCTTCATGCGAATTTTCGCATAAACCATTCTTTGTGCAGCTGGCTCGCGCAGAACTGTTCCGTCTCCTCGGAGATGACGATCGGTTGCGTCTGCTCGCGCTGTGCTCCGAAGACGAGCTGACCGTCGGAGAGCTCGCTGCGTTGCTCGGCGAAAGCCAGCCTCAGGTCACCAAGAAGTCGCAAGGCCTGCGCGAAGTTGGGTTGGTCTCGACACGTCGAGATGGCAATCGGACGCTGTTGCGCTCGCAACCGTCCACCGATGCCGTCGTCGAAGCCGCGCTCGAAGAAGGTCGCCTGCTGTGCAGCAAGGATGGCAGCCTCTCGAAGGTCGCGTCGATCGTCGCGCAGCGCGAGGAGCTGTCGAAGAAGTTCTTCGAGCTCGCGCCAGAGCCCGAGCCGATTCTTGCCTCGCACGAGCTGGTGCGCTGGTTACCGGTGTTCGCGCCGCTGTTGCCCGGCCGCGAGCTCGCGGTCGATCTCGGCACCGGCGATGGCTCGCTGCTGCCGATCCTCTCCGGTCTCTACCACCGCGTGATCGGCGTCGATCGCAGCGCGTCGCGGCTCGCTCGCTGCAGTGCCCGGCTCGCTGCGTGGGGCCTGCCGAACGTCCGGCTTCGCGAAGGTGACGTCGACGATTCCGGCGTGCTCGCCGAGGTCGATCAGCGCGGCGGCGCGGATCTCGTGGTGATGGCGCGCGTGCTCCGCTACGCCGCTCGCCCGCAGGACGTGATCGCCACTGCCACGCGCCTGCTGCATCCCGGCGCGCACGTGGCGATCGTCGATCTCGTCGCACATGACGACGAATCGATGCGCGAGCACGGCCACGTCTGGCTCGGCTTCGAGCCCGCGAAGCTGCGCACCTGGCTCGAGGCCGCCGGACTCGACGTGATCACGGTCGCGCCGATGCCCGGCAACGATGTCCCCCCTCACCAGATCGCAGTCGGCAGAAAGCCGGCGCGCGCTCCCAGTTCGACGTTGGCGTAGCTATTTCACACGGAGAGAAAATCATGGATACCCACACCGAGTTCCCGTCCTTCATCGTCAAAGACCTCACCCTGGCCGAGCTCGGCCGGAAGAAGATCCGCATGGCCGAGAAGGAGATGCCCGGTCTGATGTCGCTCCGCGAGGAGTACGGCGCGAAGAAGCCCCTCGCGGGCGCGCGCATCGCCGGCTGCCTGCACATGACGATCGAGACCGCCGTGCTGATCGAGACACTGACTGCGCTCGGCGCCGAGGTCACCTGGACCTCGTGCAACATCTACTCGACGCAGGACGAGGCGGCCGCGGCGATCGCGAAGACCGGCGTTCCGGTGTTCGCGTGGAAGGGCGAGTCGCTCGAGGACTACTGGAAGAACATCGAGCTTCAGCTCACCGCATTCAAGGGTGGCAACGGCCCGAACCTCATCCTCGACGACGGCGGCGATCTCACGCTCCTCGTCCACAAGGGTGCGGAGATGGAGAAGACGGGCAAGGCGCCGGACCCGGCGACCGCCACCAACGACGAGATGCGCGTCATCTACTCGGTCCTCCAGGCGAGCCTGAAGGCGAGCAAGTCGCGCTTCACGAAGATGGCGGCCGAGGTCAAGGGTGTCTCCGAGGAGACCACCACCGGCGTGCACCGCCTCTACGAGATGGCGAAGACGAACTCGCTCCTGTTCCCGTGCATCAACGTCAACGACTCGGTCACCAAGTCGAAGTTCGACAACCTCTACGGTTGCCGCGAGTCGCTGTTCGACGGCATCAAGCGCGCGACCGACGTGATGGTCGCGGGCAAGGTCGTCGTCATCGCCGGTTACGGCGATGTCGGCAAGGGTTGCGCGCATGCCGCGCGTGGTCTCGGCGCCCGCGTACTGATCACCGAGGTCGATCCGATCTGCGCGCTCCAGGCGGCGATGGAAGGCTACCAGGTCGTGACGATGGAAGACGCGGCTCCGGAAGCCGACATCTTCGTCACCGCGACGGGCTGCATGGACATCATCACCGGCGCACACATGCAGGTGATGAAGGACGAGGCGATCCTCGCCAACATCGGCCACTTCGATAGCGAGATCCAGGTTGCCTGGCTCGAGAACAACAAGGAGATCAAGGAAGAGAACATCAAGCCCCAGGTTGATCAGTTCATCTTCCCGAACGGCCGCCGCATCACGCTGCTCGCCCGTGGTCGCCTCGTCAACCTCGGCTGCGCGACGGGTCACCCGGCGTTCGTGATGTCGAACTCGTTCACCAACCAGACCATCGCGCAGATGGCGCTGTGGGCGAACGCGACCAAGGGCCAGGACGACATGACCGGCATGAAGTTCGAGGCCGGCAAGGTCTATGTCCTCCCGAAGAAGCTCGACGAGAAGGTCGCGCGGCTCCACCTCAACAAGGTCGGCGTCAAGCTGACCACGTTGTCGAAGGTGCAGTCCGAGTACCTCGGCGTGCCGGTGGACGGCCCGTACAAGCCTGATCACTATCGTTACTAACCAGAGCTCGGGTGGTCGCTCCGACCAGCCAAGCTCGGGTGCTGGGCGGCGAGCCCGCGAGCAGGGCCCCCGACCGAAATTGATGCTCGTGTCACGTGCCCACGACGTGGCACGAGCACGTGGCAATCACTACTTCCGACGATTATCCTCGCTCCGTGGGACACCACATCACCGCGCTCGCGATCGCGGCGCACCACGCCAGCGCGATCGCCGAGTCGTACGGCTTGATCGAGCGCCTGCGGTGGAACCACGTCACGCTGTTTCCGATCGACCACTACTGGTCGGCGTACTGGCAGGCGAAACGCGGTGGCGTCGACGGAACCCTCGGAGGTTCAGTCACGGGTGGACGGTTGCCGTCCGAGGGCGTCGTCCGGGCGATCGCCCGCGAGCTCACCGGGTTACCGGCGCCGCGGTTCGCCGTGATCCAGTCGGACTACCATGGCGGCAGCGGCGATCAGTGGGCCCTCGCGTTCGAGGGAGAACGGTCGTTGCTCGACGTCAACGCATCGGTCAACCACGCGCTCCGTGAGCTCGGCGTCGATCGCGATCCCGGACTCGACGAGTGGGACACGATCGGGCTCGGGGACTTCCGGAGCAATCCCGATCATCTCGATCGGTTCCAGGCGCTCTGCGACGAGAGCGGTGCGTGACGACACGCGCCGCGCATCCCTCGCGGCGAGATCGCGACCACGCAGCCCTGTAGCGCATCGCCGCCGATCGCGCCGGTCTCGAGCTCGTCTCCCGGATCGGGCTCGAGCAAGCGGACCTCGAGCTGGCGCGCGACGTCACCGAACGACAGCGGCGTCATCGAACGGCGTGACAGCTTCGCGCTCTGGAGCCGGCGCACGACGAGGCCCGGTGTGCTGGTCGGCAGCCGGGCCTGCCCGACGGTGCTCGACGTCGTCACCCACGTGCAGCACGAGCCAGTATCGATCATCACGCGCATGCGCTGCGCGCCGAACACGACGTCGATCCCCGGAGCGTACTCGCCGTTCTCGACGGTGGCCGTGAACCGCGGGCCGGTGATGCGACCGAGATGTTCGTCGACCGCGCCGGTGGTGACTCGTGCGAGGCGCGCTGCACCGAAATCGATCAGCAGCTCGTTCTCGTCAGTGGCGAGCGACGCCGGCGAGATCACGCCCGCGACATCGCAGCCTTCACTGGCAAGTGGCGAGGCATCGCGACCGAGCATCATCATCTCCGGCAGCGGGAGCCGCGGCAGCCCGGGCACCACGAAGCTCTTGGGACGGACGCGCTTCACGCGGATGCCCTGACCACCGCCGATTCGATCCGCGTTGTCCTCGAGCACGAGTCCCGCGCGCTTCGCGAACGGCTCGTAGACGACGTTGGTGAACGCGCCCGAATCGATCAGGAAGTAGCCGAGCGTGCCGTCGAGGATGACCGGCATCAGCACGTTGTTCTTCGTACATTCGACGCGCGACAGCGTGACGCCTTCGAACACTGGCGGCGCGAGCGGCGGCAAGGCCGGCGAGCCACCGCAGCTCACGAGCAAGCCCAGCGCGAGGTGACGAGCCACCATCATCAACAAGCTTGCACCGCCGCGGGGCGCGGCGCTCGCGAGAACGAGGAGTTCGTGCGACGATGAGTGATGAGGGTGCTCGTGGTGACGCTGTCGGACAAGGGGAATTACCACCCGTTGCTCGGCCCGGCCGCCGAGCTCGTGCGCCGTGGACACGACGTGACGTTCACGTGCCCCCATGACATCGCGGCCGAGCTCACCGCCGCAGGTGCCAAGGTCAAGCTGGCCTCGGGTGCTCAGCCACCGCCGAAGGAACCTGGCGAGCAGCTCGCGAAACAACTGTTCGATCCGGTGACGCTCGCCGGGATCAACCGCAAGCTCCTGGTCGATTCGCCACGGATGTTCGTCGAGCCGATGCGCGAGGTGATCCGCGACGTCAAACCCGACGTGATCGCGATCGACACCGTCGCGTACGCCGGCGTGATCGCCGCCGAGCTCGAGCGCATCCCGTGGGTCGGTTGGGCGACGTCGCTCGGCCCGATCATCCCCGATAGCTTCGACAGCCGGCTGATCCGGACGTTGCGGCTGCTCGATGCGGCGCGCAGCGCGATGTTCGCGTCGCACAGCGTGTCGGTGAAGTGTCGCGTGGTCGACGCGCTGTCTCCGCGCGGCACCGCGGTGTTCGCCACCGAGGCGTTGAGCGGACCGTCGCCGAGCCCGGGCGTGCACCTGGTCGGGCCGTCTCTCGGAGGCACGCGCGGCGGCGACAAGATCGATCTCGCGTTCGCCGCGGGTCGCCCGTTGATCTACGCCACATTCGGCACGCATGCGTATTACCAGCCAGCGCGGTTCGACAAGCTGTTCGAGGCCGCGGCGCTGGTCGACATCGCGATCGTGTGCGCGATGGGGCCTCTCGCCGAGGAGTACGAAGATTCGCGCTGGGTCCGCTGCGTCAACTACGTCGATCAGATCGCGCTGTTGCCGCGTTGCACGGCCGTGCTGCACCACGGTGGCTCGAGCACGGTGATGGAGTCGTGCGCGTTCGGCGTGCCGCAGATCATCGCGCCGATCTACAACGATCAACCGCACAACGCGCGGCTCATCGCTCGTGCCGGGTGCGGCGTCGCGATCGATCTCGAGGGCTCACCGACATCGGAGCTGGCCGGCGCGCTCGAGCGGCTGATCGCCGACGGCGAACAACGCACCGCCGCACGGGAAGTCGCGACCAGCTATCTCGCGCGTCCCGGCTCGCGCGGCGCGGCTGACCTCGTCGAGCAAGCAAAGCGCTGAGGACCTCGACGCCAGCGCCAGCGCCAGCGCTATGTATGTAGTGCTCCCCCCAAGTTGGTTGGCACACAGGTACCTGCACGATCTGATCACCGACTTCCGACGAGCTGTACGAAGGAAGGCACCCAGCGGAGTCTTGGTGATGATTCGCGGCGCGAGCCGATTGTAATCGAACCAGATCCAGAACGCGACGAGCCCGATGAACCCACCGGTTCGCGGATCACGTCCGGTCTCTTGATGCATTGCTGCAGTACCAAACGCGCCGACCAGCCCTCAGCTCAGCTTCCACGACGAGAGCTCCATCAGAGCTCGACCTTGCGGTTGGTCTTCTTCTCGGCATTGTGACGCTTGTCGGCGATCCGCCGGCGCTTCGCACCCTTCGAAGGCTTGGTCGCCTTGCGCGGCTTGGGTCGATCGAGCGCGGCCTTGAGGATCAACGCGAGCTTGGCGCGCGCGTCCTCGCGGTTCTTGATCTGATCGCGCGTCTTCGTCGACGTCACGATCAACACACCTTCCGTGGTGAGCCGGTTCTTCAGCTTCTCGAGGAGCAATGCGCGATCTTCCTCGGCCAGCACCTCGGACGTCAGCGGACTCCAGCGCAGGTCGACCTTGCTCGAGACCTTGTTGACGTTCTGCCCACCGGGACCACCCGAGCGCGCGAACGCGATCTCGAGCTCGCCGGCCGGGATCGTCAGGCGTGGCGTGACGACCAGGTCCGCCACCGCAACTAACCCGCGCTTTGCTTCTTCGAGCGGCGCTTCGTCGGGCTCTTCTGAGCCTCGTCGTAGACGCGCATCTCGGTCTCGGCTGTCGTCTGCACCGCTTCGAGGTACAGCGAGGTCAGGCCGAGGTGATCACCGCGCAGCGCCTCGTAATAGCGCTGGCGATCGATCGAATGAACGATCGCGATCGGATACCCGGCTTCTTGCAGCAGCAGGTTCGACGCGACGCGGATCGTGCGACCCGATTCTTTGGCCCACGGGAAGATCCCCATGAAGCGCGAGTGCAGCGTGGCGACCTTTTCGATCACGTGCAGGTGCTTCGTCGTCGGCTCGTCGATCCACTCGCCGAGCTTGCGCATCAGCGGGAGGATCTTCTCGGGCGGCGCGATGTCGTGATAGTAGAGCCGGTGGAGCGGGTTCTCCTTGCGGAACGGGAGACCCTTCGGCTTCTCATCGGGCGTGAGGATCGCGTACAGATCGCGAATCGTATCGAGCTTGAACGGCTTCTTCTTGTTGCCGGCTTGCTCGTTCGCGAAGTTGCACGCGTCGTCGAACCGTCTGATCTCCTCGTAACTCGGGATCAGTGACGGATCGCTGATGATGCTCGGATCAACCGCTGCCTTGATCTCGCTGTACGACAACACCTCGCCCTCGAGCGCGGCATCGTGGTGAATCAGCGAGATCCGCAACCGATTGTTGAACTCCGTGCGAGCAACCGGGTTCGCAGTGGAAACGCGCGCTCGCCATACGGTGACGATGCGTTCGACCTCGCTGAAGCGAGCGTCGATGTCTTCAGTTTCTTTATACCTAAGCACTTGTTTTTAAACCCGGAAACCTGGGCGTGGAGCCGAGGGAGTGTAGGGGACAACCCCCGGATCGTCAAGGAAACGTGGGCAGTATCCCTACACGCGTAGTTCAACGCGAATGCGACGAGACCGCAAGATTTCTGCGTTGTTGCGGAGGCTCGTGGTACCCAGCGCGCGATGGCGTTCGCCCATACCTCGGTACTCGCGAGTGAGGTTCTCGGGGGTCTAGATCCCCGAGATAACTGCGTTTATGTTGATGGCACGATCGGCGGCGCCGGACATTCGCGAGCGATCCTGGAGGCCGCGCAATGCACGCTGATTGGAATCGATCGCGACCCGATGGCGCTCGAGGCGGCACGCGAGCGGCTGATCGGGGTGGAGGGTCGCGCCACGCTGATTCACGGCCAGTTCGGTGACCTCGCACAGCTTCTCGATGGCGTGAAGGTCGACGGGCTGCTGCTCGACCTCGGCGTGTCATCGCCGCAGCTCGATCTTCCGGAGCGTGGGTTCTCGTTCATGAAGTCCGGCCCGCTCGACATGCGGATGGACCCGACCCAGGGTCAGACGGCGCTGGAGCTCATCCGATCGAGCGAGGTCGACGAGCTCGCCGACGTCATCTACGAGCACGGCGAGGAGCGCCATAGCAAGCGCCTCGCGCGGGCGATCAAGGATGCGGAGGATCGACTCGCGACGACGACGGACCTTGCCGCGATCTGCGCGCAGGTGATCCCCCTCGGCGAGCAGCGACGCTCGAAGATTCACCCGGCGACGCGCACGTTTCAGGCGCTGCGGATCGCCGTCAACGCCGAGCTCGCCGAGCTCGAGAAGTTCCTCGCGGTGTTCCCCGAACTGCTGAAGCCGGGTGGACGGTGCGCGATCATCTCGTTCCACTCGCTCGAGGATCGCCTGGTCAAGAACCGGTTTCGCGACCTCGCGTGGACGTCGTCACTGCCCCCGCAGTTCGCCGTGAAGGCTGGGGAACGCGTCGAGCCGGTCTGCGAACTGATCACCAGAAAAGCGGTGTTCGCGACCGAACAGGAGATCGAGCGCAATCCGCGGTCGCGATCGGCGCGCCTGCGCGTCTGCGAACGAACCGCCGCGCCTAACGTTCCGGCGACACGCTAGGCCGCAGAACATCGCCGAAGGAGCCGGCCAGACCGGCCGCGTTGCCAGGGGCTCTCGACGACGAGCACTACGCCGTCGGCGTCGCATTGCTCGAGCGAGTCGTTGCCATGCTGACCAAGATGATCGACCCCTGCTCGTCAAAGGGGCGCGATCACGATCACGGTAGCGTTCCCGTGCACGACCACGACCGACCACGACCGACCACGACCACCGAATCACGGGGCCGATCACGGTCATGGCCACGGCTACGGCCAATCAGGGACAGGCCCTGGATCGGCCGAACAGCGTGAACACCGCGCCGAGCCCCATCAGGATGATCGCCGGGAACACGAACCAGTGGAGGTTCCGCGCGCCGCCCGTCATGTCGATGAAGTAGAGCCCCGCGCCGAGCACCATCAGGATGGCGCCGAAGATCGTCGGGGCGCGGGTGGTCTGTCGCTCGGTCATGATCACAGCTTGCCAAGCGCCGGCGTGAAGCCGCCGCGGCACGGGCGTGAAGCCGGCGTGATCAGGGTGAATCGATAGGAGTTCCGCTGGTCTGCGGAAGCTCGGGCGCTTCTTCCCGGACCGGCACCGTGGTCAGGCACTCGAGGATCTCGGGGTCCTTCATGAACACCACCGCGTGGAGCTCGCGATCGTAGACCCGGACGCGACCTTCGATGTTGCGGACCCGCCAGCACCGGCCGTCTCGCGCGTAGCCGTACGCCCGGTCGGTCAGGATCTTCGCCCACCGGTGATGGCGCTCGAGCGTGGTCTCCCGGTCGCCGGTCTGCGGAGCCGAAAGGTCACCGGCCGCGTAGGTGCCGATGCCGATCGCGGACAACGATGACAGGCCCATCACGAGGTAGCGCGTGCTGTCGCCGGTGTAGTGCGCGCCGAACGCGACCGCGATCAGGCAGCCGACGCCCGACAGCGACATGATCTTGCCCGCGGTCTTCGCTTTCCTCGCTTGCACCGGCGTGCACGCGGCGGTGATCGCGAGAGCCAGGCCGACGGCGCGCATAGCTCAGTGTGAACCAAAAAATTGCGTCGGTGCAGAACGAGGCGTTTAGTGACGGGACCCCCATGACGTCGCCGGGTTCGGTGTATCGGATCTTTCGTCGCGGCGCGAGCGAGGTGGCGGCACTCCGGCTGGTGATCGTGGCGCTCGTCGTCGCGGCGCTCGCGTTGACGACCGTCGGGGCGATCCGGGTCAGCCGGCAGCACGACGTATTGCGCTACGGCTACGAGCTGTCGCGGCGATCGGAACACGTAGGAAAACTTCGTGAGACTCAACGGCAGCTCGAGCTCGAGCACGCCGTGCTCTCGTCGCCCACACGCATTCGCCGGCTCGCGACCGGGCTGGGGATGACCAGCGTCAGTCCGGATCGCGTGCGCGTCGTCAACGCGGCGGCCGGAGTGGCCGCGCGATGAGCACGCGAGGATCGAAGTCGCGGATCCAGCCGATGACGCCGGGCATCCCGCGTGGGGCACGGGTCCGGGCGTACGTCACGGGCGCGGTGCTGAGCGCCGGCCTGTTCGGGCTGTGCTGGCGCGCGTGGGCGCTACAGATCGACGACAACGATCACTACCGCGCGCTCGCCGATCGCCAGCACGCGATGACCGTCCAGATCCCGGCGCCGCGCGGCGACATCCGCGATGTCCACGGCGAGCCGCTCGCGATCAGCGCGGATGTCGATTCGGTGTGGGCGAACCCGCGCGAGATCCGCGACGTCACCGCGACCGCCGACCGGCTCGCCGCGATCATGAAGACCGACGCTGCGGGGCTCGAAGCGAAGCTCGGCACGACGCGCAAGTTCGTGTGGCTCGACCGTCATGTCGACGGTGAGGTCGCGCAGGCGATCCGCGATGCAAAGCTGCCGGGCATCGAGCTCGCCCGCGAGCCCAAGCGCTGGTATCCGGCGCGCGCGCTCGCCGGCTCGCTGATCGGCCGAGCTGACATCGACGGCAACGGCCTCGACGGGATCGAGCTCGCGATGAACGGTCACCTCGACGGGACGCGCGGTGCGGGTCACGCGGTGCGCGATGCGCGGGGTCGCCGCACGTTTGCCGACGGCCTCGCTCAGCCAGAGGCCGGCGCGACGGTGACGCTGACGATCGATCGCAACATCCAGGCGATCACGCAGGAGGCGCTCGCCGACACGGTGATCAAGAACCAGGCGAAGAGCGGCGTCGCGGTGGTGCTCGACGTCACCAACGGTCATGTCCTCGGGATGGCGACCTACCCGACCTACGATCCGAACAACCCCGAAGGCGTCGGCAACGGCCGCAACCGCCCGGTGACGGACTCCTACGAGGCCGGTAGTGTCATGAAGCTCTTCACGATCGCGGCCGCGCTCGACAACGGCACCGTGAAGCCCGACACCGGCTTCGACACCAATAACGGCGCGTACATGATCCCGGGTCGCAGGACGCCGATCCGCGACGTCCACCCGTACCCGTATCTGACGGTCAGCGACATCATCAAGCACTCGTCGAACATCGGCTCCGTCAAGGTCGCGCAGCGGCTCGGCAAGGAGACGTTCTACAAGTACCTGACCGGGTTCGGCTTCGGCGCGAAGTCGAAGATCGAGCTGCCCGGCGAGCAGAGCGGCCTGGTCCGCAACTGGACGCGCTGGCGCGACGTCGAGTATGTGACGATGGCGTACGGCTATGGCATCACGGTGACGCCGATCCAGATCGCCGGCGCCCTCGCGGCCTTCGGCAACGACGGCATCTACACGCCACCGCGGATCGTCGACAAGGTGACGCGCGACGGCGTGGTGCTCTACCAGGCGAATGGCGAGCCGCGCCGCGTGGTCAGCGCGAAGACCGCGAAGCAGCTGCGCGCGATGATGGCGGCGGTGTTCGAGGGCGGCAAGCTCGCGGGCACGGCCGGCTCGATCGTGGTGCCGGGCTACCGCTGCGGCGGCAAGACTGGCACTGCCCACAAGTGGGATCCGGTCGCGAAGAAGTACGCCGAGCACAACTACCTGTCATCGTTCATCGGGCTCGCGCCGATCGAGAACCCGCGCCTCGCGATCGTCGTGCTGGTCGATGATCCCGCCGGGGGCGACTACTTCGGCGGCAAGGTCGCTGGCCCGGTGTTCGCGAAGGTGGCGAGCGAATCGCTGCGCTACCTCGGCGTGCCGGGTACGTCGCTGGTTTGCCCGCCCATCGTCCCGATGAAGGTGCTGCCGCTCGTGATCGAGCCGAAGACCTGCACGATCCCGCCGAAGCTGCCGAAGCTGCCGAAGCTGCAAGGCAAGCCGGCACCGGTGATCGTCGTGCCGGAGTCGGTGGAGCCCGAAGTCTCTTCCGCGCCCGAGCCCGAGATCAACTGAGCTTGTTCGTTGGATCTCCGCCGAACATGCATGAAACTCAGACCTTCTCCATCGGGCCGCGAAGCTTGCCTCGTTGCACGAAATCGGTGAGGCTGCGCGTTCGATCGGTATGACGCTGCGCGACCTCATCGAAGGCCTGCCGGGGATGCGCCTGATCGGCGATCCGGGCGTCTCTGTGAAGTCGATCTCGAACGACTCACGCGAGATCAAGCCGGGCGACGTCTATGTCGCGGTGCGCGGACTGCGCGCCGATGGTCACGCGTTCATCACCGATGCGATCGGCAAGGGCGCGGTGGCGATCGTCGTCGAGCACGAGCAGCCGGGCGTCGAGGTTTCGCAGATCGTGGTCGACGATGGCGCGATGGCGCTCGGTCAGCTGGTCGGCCGGTCCTTCGGCGATCCCGCAAAGGCGATGACGCTGATCGGGATCACCGGCACCAACGGCAAGACCACGACGTCGTATCTCCTCGAATCGATCCTGACGACCGCTGGCATCAAGACCGGGGTGATCGGCACCGTGTCGTACCGCTGGCCCGGCGGCTTGATCGACGCCCCGTACACCACGCCCACGCCGCAGCTGCTCCACCGCGCGCTCGCAACAATGCGCGATGCGGGCTGCACGCATGTCGTCATGGAGGTCACGTCGTTCGCGCTCTCGATGTCGCGCGTCGCCGGGATGAAGTTCGCGGTCGCCGGGTTCTCGAACCTGACGCAGGACCACCTCGATGTGCACGGCACGATGGAGGCCTATCGCGAGGCCAAGCGGAAGCTGTTCACGCACTACCTCGCGGCCGATGGCACCGTGGTGGTCAACGTCGACGATCCGGAAGGTCACGGCATGGCCGCCGGATGTGCACGCGTGGTGCGCGTGACGGCGAAGGGCAAGCTCCCCGCCGACATCCGTGCGGTCGATACCGCGTCGTCAGTGCGCGGCATCACCGGCACGATCGTGACGCCGACCGGCGAGATTCCGATCGAGGCGAAGCCGTTGCTCGGGCACTATAACGTCGAGAACCTCGCGCTCGCCGTCGGCATCTGCCAGGCGCTCGGGGTCTCGCACGAGGTGATCGAGCGTGGCATCCGCGAGCTCCGCGGCGTGCCCGGGCGCGTCGAGCGCGTGCCCAACGACGCCGACCTCGACCTCGTCGTCGATTACGCCCACACGCCGGATGCCCTGCGCAACGTGCTGACGGCGCTGCGACCACTGACCGCCAAGCGCCTGATCTGCGTGTTCGGATGCGGTGGAGATCGCGATCCAACCAAGCGTCCGAAAATGGGCGCCGAGGTCGTCGCACTCGCGGATCTCGCGATCGTGACCTCGGACAACCCGCGCACCGAGGATCCTCGATCGATCATCGATCAGATCCTGGTCGCGGTCCCCAGGCCGTTCTTCGTCGATGTCGATCGCCGGGTCGCGATCCGCGCGGCGGTCTCCGAGGCGACGCCAGGCGACGTCGTCGTGATCGCCGGCAAGGGCCACGAGGACTACCAGATCCTCGGTCACACGAAGCATCACTTCGACGATCGCGAGGAAGCGCAGGCCGCGATCTTCGATCGGTTCCGGCGCACGCACGTCGCACTCGCCGATGATTGCGGGGGGGCGTTGCGACCCGCCACCGATCGCGCCACACCGGTGATCCGCAACAGCATGCCGAGCATCCGATCGGTCACCGGCGGGTACGCCACCCGCGTGGTGATCGACAGCCGGATCGCGGCGAAGGGCGACCTCTACGTCGCCGTCCGCGGCGAGACCCACGATGGCCATCAGTTCTGCGCAGCGGCGATCCGGGCCGGGGCGACCGCGATCCTCGTCGACAAGGCGGATCGCCAGTGGGCGCCTGTCGAGCCCACGCTGATGGATCCAGCGCTCGAAGATCTGCGCGAGGACGGCAAGCTGACGGCCGGCGTGATCGTCGTCGAAGATACGCGGCTCGCGATCGGCTCGATCGCCCGGAGTCATCGCGCGCGGTGGGGCGGCAAGCTGGTCGCCGTCACCGGTAGCGCCGGCAAGACCACGACGAAGGAGCTGATCCGCGCGGCGCTGTCGGCGGCTGGCCCGACCCACGGTTCCGACGGTTCGCTCAACAACGAGACCGGTGTTCCACTCACGTTGCTCGGGCTGCGTCCGTTCCACGCGTTCGGCGTCGTCGAGATGGGCATGCGCGGCAAGGGTCAGATCGAGCACCTGACGAGGCTCGCCGAGCCCGACGTCGCGGTCGTCCTCAACGCGGGCACCGCGCACATCGAGCTGCTCGGCTCGACAGCCGCGATCGTCGAGGCGAAGGCGGAGATCTGGCTCGGCCTGCGCGACGGCGGCACCGTGGTACGCCCCTTCGATGACCCCCGGCTCGAGCGCTTCGCGTGGGCGCATCGGCCGCGCGCGCGCCACGTCACGTTCGGCGACGGCCTCGGCGATGTCTCGCTCTTCGAGTACACCGCGCGCGATGCCGGCAGCTCCATCGTGATCGACGCGTTCGGCTCGCGGTATCCACTCGAGCTTCACCTGGTCGGCAGGCACGTCGCGATCGACGCGTGCGCGGCCCTCGCGGCGGCGCATGCGGCAGGCGCCTCGGTCGAGCAAGTGATCGCGGGTCTTGCACGTGCGCGTCCCCCGGCGATGCGCGGCGAGATCGTCGAGATCGCGAAGCGCAAGGTGATCGTCGATTGCTACAACGCGAACCCCGCATCGATGGCGGCCGCGATCACGGCACTCGCCGAGCGCGCGACCGGGCTGCATGGCCTCGCCGTGATCGGAGACATGCTCGAGCTCGGAGATCATGCGAGGAGCGCACATGCGGAAGCTGGCGCCCTCGCGAAGCAGCTCGGCCTCGGGGTGATCGCGATCGGCGATCACGCGAAGACCGTCGTCGATGCCGCGGGTGATGACGCCGAAGTCGCGAACTCACCGGCCGATGCAGCCAGGCGTGCCCTCGAGCGCACCAGCATCGGCGACTGGATCCTGGTCAAGGCGAGTCGCGGGATGCGGCTCGAGCGCGTGCTCGACGCGATGAAGGACTCGACGAAGTAGATGCTGTTCTACCTGCTCTACAACGTCCTCGGGAACAAGGTCAGCGCGTTCCGGATCTTCGGCTTCACGTCGACGCGCATCCTCGCCGCCGCGATCACCGCGCTGCTGCTGTCGTTCATCATCGGCCCGTGGTTCATCGAGCGCCTCAAGGCGCGGCAGATCGGCGAGACCATCCGCACCGACGGCCCGTCGACGCACAAGAAGAAGGCCGGCACGCCGACGATGGGCGGCTCGCTGATCCTGTTCTGCCTGACGCTCTCGACGCTGCTGTGGTGCGACCTCACGAACCAGTTCGTGTGGCTCGCGCTGACGGTCACCGTTGGGTTCGGCGCGATTGGCTTCGCCGACGATTACGCGAAGGTGGCGAAGAAGAACAAGAAGGGGATCAGCGGCAAGCTGCGCCTCGTCCTCGAGTTCACGCTCGCCGGCGCCGCGATGGCGTACCTCTATCACTCGGACCTGATGCCGCCGGATATCCGGCTACATCTGCAGCTGCCGTTCGGCGACTTCTA
>Ga0105049_10003900_pt1 | contig 17546 bp, 9 predicted proteins | sample MAT06_FD_78087 | JGI IMG/M metagenome (GOLD analysis project Ga0105049, IMG submission 78087) | Freshwater microbial communities from Lake Fryxell liftoff mats and glacier meltwater in Antarctica - MAT-06 | ecosystem: Environmental > Aquatic > Freshwater > Ice > Liftoff microbial mat | place...
GACCGCGCCACCATCGCCAACATGGCCCCCGAATACGGCGCCACCATCGGCTTCTTCCCCATCGACGAGAAGTCGCTCGAGTATATGCGCCTGACGAATCGGTCGGAAGAGACCGTCGCCCTTACCGAAGCTTACTGCCGCGCCCAGGGCCTCTTCCTCACCGACGAGACGCCGGACGCCGTCTACACCGAAACCCTGGGCCTCGACCTTGCCACGGTAAAGCCCTCCATGGCCGGCCCCAAGCGTCCGCAGGATCGCGTGGAGTTGCCTGGCCTGAAGGCCAACTTCATGGCCACCCTAACGGCCGAGCCCAAGAGCATCCCGGTCACCATGAATGGCAGCACGTTCGAGTTGCGCGAAGGCGCCGTCGCTATCGCCGCCATCACCAGTTGCACCAATACCTCAAACCCCTCCGTGCTGATGGCCGCGGGACTGCTGGCCAAGAAGGCAGTCGAGCGCGGACTCACCGTCGCGCCCTGGGTGAAGACTTCGCTCGCGCCCGGCTCCAAAGTGGTGACCGATTACCTGATCGAAGCCGGCCTGATGCCCTATCTCGAAGCCCTCAAGTTCCACCTGGTCGGTTACGGCTGCACCACCTGCATCGGCAACTCCGGCCCCTTGCCCGATGAGATCGCCGAAGCCGTCACCACGCACAAGCTCAACGTCGCCAGCGTCCTCAGCGGCAATCGCAACTTCGAAGGCCGCGTGAATCCGCATGTCCGTTCGAATTACCTCGCGTCCCCGCCCCTATGCGTGGCCTTCGCCATTGCCGGCCGCGTGGATATTGATATCTCCACTGAACCGCTCGGCACCGGGTCCGACGGCCAGCCCGTTTATCTCGCCGACATCTGGCCCACCACCGAAGAGATACAAGCCGCCGTGCGGGACTTCGTCAACGCCGCCCAATTCGCCAAAGAGTACGGCGCTGTTTTCGAAGGCACCGGACAATGGAAGCAGATGAAGGTGCCCACCGGCGACCAGTTCGCGTGGGACGAAAAATCCACTTACATCCGCCGTCCTCCTTACTTTGACGCCATGGCCGACCCGGAAACCTTCGTGAAGGACCTGCAAGGCCTCGCCTGCCTCGCCGTCCTGGGCGACTCCATCACCACCGACCACATCTCACCCGCCGGCTCCATCGCCAAGGATTCGCCCGCCGCCCGCTACCTGAATAGCGAAGGCGTCGCCAACGTCGACTTCAATAGCTACGGCGCGCGCCGCGGCAACCACGAAGCCATGGTCCGCGGCACTTTGGCCAACATCCGCATCAAGAACGCCATGGTGGAGGGCGTCGAAGGCCCTTATACGGCCTATGTGCCCACCGGCGAGAAAATGTTCATCTACGACGCCGCTATGAAGTACACCGAAGCCGGCGTCGGCCAGTTGATCCTGGCGGGCAAAGAGTACGGCTCAGGCTCGTCGCGCGACTGGGCCGCCAAGGGCGTCAGCCTGCTGGGCGTCAAGCTCGTCATCGCCGAAAGCTACGAGCGCATCCACCGCTCGAATCTAGTGGGCATGGGCGTCCTGCCGACGCAGTATCTCGACGGACAGACCCGCGAAAGCCTGGGCCTCACCGGTCTCGAGAGCTTCTCGATCGCGGGCGTGGTCGCTGGCGTTTCCAGTTGCGGGGCTGCCTTGGCCACCGTCACGGCCACCGCCCGGGACGGCTCGACCAAGCAATTCCCAGTGAAGGTGCGCATCGACACCCCGGTGGAATCGGACTACTACCGCAACGGCGGCATCCTGCCCTTCGTTCTGCGGCAGCTCGCCGCGAGCGCCCTTAAAACTGCCCAGCCCACCGCGTGAGCGGTAGGTCACACTGTCCGTTTCATCATGCAGAAAAGATTGGAGTCACTGTGCCCCCTGTGACCCGTCGCTCATGCGACGGGCTAGACCAGCCGGTGGCGCAAGGCCAAGCCTTCCTCATCCGACCGCTCCGCTTCCGGTTCGTCGCGCAGGACCCCATCTTCTTCCCGGTCCATAAGCCGGGGAACATTCTCCGCGGCGCGTTCGGTCATCTCTTCCGGAGCCTCGCCTGCCGGTGCCCCAGCGACATCCACGCGGCAGATTGCCCCTATGCGCGCATCTTTGAGCCCAAACCGTTGGTCGCCGGCCCCTCCGGCCTCGCTGACTTGCCGCGCCCTTTCGTCTTCCGCGCCGCCCACCTTGACGGCCTACGCATCGCCCCCGGCTGCGCCTTCCACTTCGACGTCAACCTCTTCACCGCCGACCCCTGGCCCATCCCGCACTTCGAAGCCACCTTCGCGCGCCTCGCCACCGAAGGGCTGGGGCCGGGTCGCGGTCGAGCGCAATTGCAGGGCGTGGACAGCTCCGTCGTCGAACTTAGCTTGGCCCCCGAAGGTGCCCGCCAAGTGACGGTCCACTTCGTGACGCCAACCGAGTTGAAGGCCGCGGAAGGGATGTTGTCCGAGCCGACCTTCGAGATTCTGGTCGCCCGCCTCCGCGACCGCATCGCCAACCTGAGCGAGCAATACGGCCACGGCCCGATCCCGCTCGACTTCCGCGCTTTTGCCGAAAGAGCCCGTTCTATTTCGTGCCTGGAAGCCAAGCTGGAACAAGTCAGCGTCGAGAGGCAATCCAGCCGCACGGGCCAGACCCATCCGCTCTCGGGCTTCATCGGGCAAGCCACTTATGCTGGGGACCTCGGCGAATTCCTGCCCTACCTCAAAATCGGTCAACATACCGGCGTCGGACGCCAGACCGTCTGGGGCAAAGGCCAATTACAAATCACCTGAGCACAGACTTACTCAGCCTTCTTCGCCGTCACTTCCATCGTGCGCTCCCCGAAGGAAATCGACAGCTTCATCTCGGTACCCGAAACCTTGCCCTTATACTCCTGCCGCATCTCGTTGCCATTGAAGTTGCGCACCACGACCCAGGAAACGTTGTCGCCGGCGATCTTGCCGTCGGTGATCTCGGCATCGCCGCGCATGCCGCCCACAGTACCGGTGAGCTTCTCGCCGTCGGCCTTCAACGTCATCACCATGTCGCGGGTGCCGTTGGGAGTTTCCATTTTGCCGACCCATTTGCCGGTCAGGTCAGCCCCAAACAGAGACGAAGCGGCCAGCGCAAGCGCGGCCAAGCTTGAAAATAAGCGGAATTTCATGGTCTATCGATCTCCTTCGCTAACAGGATATCGAAGCCACGCGCCCAAAAAGTGTAAAGAAACGTAGATGTCAAAAGCGCGCCGTCAGCCCCAGGCGCACGGTTCGGGGGAAGCCTGGCGAAAGGTTGGTGTTGCTGTGGGCGTTCACAAAGTACTGTCGGTCGAAGAGGTTCTCGACGTTGGCTTGCAACCGGAGATGCTCCGTCAACGAGTAGTAAATCGCCGCGTCGGCCCGCGTGTAGGACGGCACGACGACCGTGTTGTCGATCCCCGCAAACATGTTGGAACGATTCACGACGCCCAATCCCGCGCCCAGCCGGGGCAACAACTGATAGTGGTTCCAAAGGGCGAAGTTGTGGTGGGGTACTTGGCCTATCTGCGCGCCCGCTCGTGCCGAAATGGTAGCGGCGGTGACAACGGCGTCCAGGTAGGAATAGCCGCCCGACACCTGCCACTTCCGGCTGAGATTCCCGCTGATGCCGACTTCGAAACCTTCCGTGCGCTGGCTACCGGTTTGGATGATGCGCGTCGGGTCATTCGGATCGGTGGCACGGGTGTTGGTGCGATCGAGCCGGAACAAAGCCGTCGTCAATGAGAGTCCACGAGTCAGGTCCCATTTGAGGCCCAGCTCATAGTTCTCGAACTTCTCGGGCTTCACCTGTTGGGTGATCGTGGTGAGCGACGCAAACTGGTCGCCGGAACTCGGCAGATAAGAGACCGAGTAATTGCCATAGAGCGACATCCGGGCCACGGGCTTGATCACCAAGCCGAGCCGGGGCGAAATCAGATTGTCCAGCCGCCGCAACTGGTCGCCGTTGCGCTGGTTGCGGTAATGCAGATCGAATCGATCAACCCGCAAGCCGGCGATCACTTGCACATACCGATTCACCTCGATCTGGTCCTGCGCGTAAACGGCGGCCAGGTTGGTCTGCACGCGATTGTTAGCGTCCGTCGCATTGGGGCGGAAGGTGAAGGGCGTAAAGATGGTGGGGTTCGTCAGTGGCGCGAGCAGCGTAGTAGCCGTATCGTTCACAAAGCCGGTGAGGCGCAGATTGTCGGTCGCCTGACGCCCCACTTCGACGCCCGTCAGCAGCGTGTGCCGCAGACGGCCGGTCTCCACTTGGTAAGTGGCATCGGATTGGTTAAAGACGTTCAACCGCTCCATCCCGCTGTTGTAGGACGTGAGCGCCACCTGATTCTGTGCGTTCACCACACCCGGGACAAAGTTCTGGTAGAACTTGTCGTAGTGGCCCACCAGCGTCCGGTTGCGCAGATTGAGTCGCCCAGCCTGATGCTCGACGGTTGCGGTGCCGAGGTTCACGTGGGCGTAGACGCGGCTCTGGTCCGGATTGCCGAAGAATGTCGAAATGGGCACCGGCGCGGGACGACCGTTGAGCGAGGTGACGCCACGGTCGGCGACGCGGGTATCGCGAAAGTGCTCGTAGTTGAGCGTGAGGCGCGTTCTAGGGGTCAGAGTCAACGCCAGGGCCGGATTGACGCCCATGCGCTCCAGGTTGAAGTACCGGCGGAAGCTGTCGGAGTTTTCGTACATGGCATTCAAGCGGAAGGCGGCCTTCGCGGTGAGCGGTTGGCTGAGGTCGGTGGCAAATCGGCGGTTGCCGAATTGGCCTCCTTGCAGCGAAAACTCGCGGCGGGGAGCGGGCAGCGCCTCCTTGGTAACGCGGTTGATCACGCCGCCGCCGCCGCCGCGCCCGAAGGTCATCGCATTGGGGCCTTTCAAAGCTTCGACGCGCTCCAGGTTGTACAGATCCCGGAAATACTCGACGTCGTCGCGGACGCCGTTCAAAAAGAAGTCGGCCGTCGTGTTTTGCCCCCGGATCATGAGCTGATCGCGATTGCCTTCGCCTTGTTGCGCCGTGATACCCGGCACATAGCGCACCACGTCACCAATGCTCATCATCAGCTGATCGCGGATCTGCTCCTGGGTGACGAAAGCGATCGACTGCGGCAGGTTCAACAGGGCGGTCGGCGTGCGGGTGGCACTGCTGGCGGCGGCCGTGAGGTAGCCGGGAGACTCGGTGACGGTGACGGTACCTACGACTCCGACGATTTGCAACTGAATGTCAGGCAGCGTAAGCCCGTTCTCGGCCAGTTGGATGGTCCGCGTCTGCGAAACGAAGCCATCGCGGGCCACCTCGAACGTCACCGGGCCCGGCGGCAGCGGCAGGACGAAGTTGCCTTGCGGATTCGTCAGCGTGCTCGCCTGGCCCTCAACGACGATCCGCGCCTGGGGAATCGGAGCCCGGGTGGCGTCCAACACGCGGCCGCGCAGAGTGGAGGAAGGCGTCAATTGGGCCGCAAAGACGAGCAAAGTCGTGAGAATCATGGAAAACTACTCCAGGGCTAACGGACTCTCTTACAATGGAAAAGTCGTCAGCCAGCTAAGGTTGATGAAAGGGCTAGATGTAGAAGGGCGAAAAGAGCGAGGCGATTCGATCTACGACCACCTTGGTCCAGTTTAAGGGATAGGGCCGGCTCTGTCAACCAGTTTCGCAAATGATTTGCAAAAGGAGATCCGGATGAAGATGGCGGCATGGATGGGTTTGATGGCATTAACCACTTTGGAGGCCGGCGACATAGAGAGCAAAGTGGAGCACGGCTTCGCCGACGCGAAGGGCGTGAAGATTCACTACGCGACGCTGGGGCCCAAGTCCGGCCCGCTGATCGTGATGGTGCACGGCTTCCCGGACTTCTGGTACACCTGGCGCGCCCAGATGGAAGCCTTCTCCGAAGCCGGCTACCGCACCGTCGCCATGGATCTGCGCGGCTTTAACCTGAGCGGGCAGCCGGGGGGGCTCGAACAGTACGATATGCGGCTGCTGATCGGCGATGTCGTGGCCGTGATTCAAGCCCAGGGGGCCGGCAAAGCGATCGTGATGGCGCACGATTGGGGCGGCGCCATTGCCTGGCAGTTGGCCTTCCACGCGCCGCAGGTGGTGGAGAAGCTGATCATCGTCAATCTGCCGCATCCGCGTGGCTTGGCGCGGGAACTGGCCCACAATCCGGCCCAACAAAAAGCCAGCGAGTACGCCCGCAACTTTCAGCTACCCGATTCACACGAGAAGCTGACGGCGGAAGGGCTGGCCCGTTGGGTGGCCGATCCTGAGGCGCGCAAGAAGTACGTGGAAGCGTTTTCGCGGTCGAGCTTCGACGCCATGATGAACTACTACCGGCGCAACTATCCGCGAGAGCCCTATCAAGAAGCATCAGGCCCGGTGATCAAGCCACAATGTCCGGTGCTGCAGATCCACGGCCTGAAAGACTGGGCTTTGCTGCCGGGCGCCCTGACGGGCACCTGGGAGTGGGTGGACGATTGGACGTTGGTAACGATACCCGAAGCCGGGCATTTCGCCCAGCAGGATACTCCGGCGAAAGTGAACCGCGCCGTGCTGAGTTGGCTGAAGCGCTAGATTCCGGACGAACCCACCAGGGCCACGGCGACCAGGTAGACGGCCACGGCGATTCCAACCATACCGCGGGCTGCGGGAGCGGAGGATAGCTCTTTCCAGATGAGGAAACCGAGCCCGACCACCAGGAGGGGCGCCCCATGCGTAAAAAGGTATTGCGCCAGCGCTCCTGGACTCTCCGCCGGCGGCGCGGAGGCCATCAGCAAGGCCGCCAAGGCGCCCACCGCGAAGATCGCGCCGCCAACGATCCCCAGCAGATGCTCCTTCCAGCCGCCCTGAAAGTAGCGAAAAAACTCAACACTCGACCCTTGTACCGGCAAATTCATGAAATAGAGATTGAAGACGAAGGTGGAGAGAAACATACCCAGCGTGAAAACAAAGATGAACGAGTAGGCACCCAACCCGATGTCCGCCACGCGGGCCATCTGGCCGATACCGGGGACAAAACCCATCAATAAGCCGCCAATGGCCGCGAAGATCACTCCCCGCCAATTGGCTACCTGATCGCCGCCGGAGACTTTTTCCTCGCGCCGCCGCCGGTAGAACTTCGGGCCGCCCACCTGGGCACTGGGAATCGCTTCCGCCTTGGTGACAAGCTCGGTTTCCTCCAACGGCGCCAGCACGCGCGTCGATGCCGACAGGCAAAGCAGGATGACGACTCCCAGCAGGGCCCAACCGATGCCCAAAAATACAAAGTTCGGCCCGTGGCTGCCGATTAACGCCCAGATGCTTTCCACCAGCAAGGCGGCGGCAAAGCCGGCGGGGAACGCGAGCGAGGATCCGCTGATGGAGGTTCCCGCCAGGATGAGTAAGTTCGCCAGATTCATCAGGCAGCCGGCGGCAAAGGCAATGACGATGGTGCGCTTTCCTGCGGTAAGAGAGATGTTGTCCCAAAAACTGAGGTCAGTACCCATTGACCCAAACGTCAGACCCGCGACTAAGGCGGCAATGATGGTCCCGAACGCAAAATCGAAATAATAGAGTTCGTAGCGCCAACGGCTGCTGACCTTAAAGGTGGAAACCCATAGAGAACCGCACAACAAGGCCAGAAAGCCAAGCAAAAGCGCCATTTCGTAACTGGAGGGGACAATCATGCAGATTCCTTATAAAGCTTCCGGGTTTGTCAAACGACCGAAACTCTATCGTATTGTTAAATCTCATCATACACTCGATTTGCAGGCCCTCGGTCGATTACTCTTCTATTGCCCGCGGGCAATTCGATAGACTATGGGAAAGATGAAAGCTGCTTACTACGGCGGATCTCGCCAAATTGACATCCGCGCTTGCGTTCCGGTAACTCCGGGTCCGGGGCAAGTTCGGGTTCGGGTCTCCCATTGCGGAATTTGTGGAACGGATCTGCACGTCTACCTCGGCGACTTGGACCACCGCCTGCGCCTGCCGGAGGTGATTGGCCATGAAGGCTCGGGGACGATTGCCGAGTTGGGTCCGGGCGTCGAGGGTCTCGCCGTCGGCCAGCCCGTGGTGGTGATGCCGATCATCTCCTGTGGCCAATGTCCGGCTTGTGTGGCCGGTGATTATCACGTATGCCACCAACTCAAAGTAATTGGCATTGAGGCGCCGGGCGCGATGCAATCCTCCTGGACCATTCCGGCGCATCTGGTCTTCCCGCTACCCGCCGGCATGGACCTGCAACAGGCCGCGCTGGTCGAGCCCGTCGCCGTCGCCTGTCACGACATCCGCACCGGCGCACTACAAAAAGGCGAATATGCCCTGGTCCTCGGTGGCGGACCCATCGGGGCGCTGATCGCGATCGTCGCTAAGCACAAAGGCGCGCGCGTGCTGGTAACCGAAATCAATCCCTTCCGCATCGCTATGCTGCGCCGGCTGGGCCTCGAAGCCGTTGACCCGCGCGAGCCAGGTTGGATGGAGCGAATCATGGAAGAGACCGGTGGCGCGGGGGCCGATGTGGTGTTCGAGGTGACTGGCGTCGCGGCCGGCGCCGAGATGATGACTAAAGCGGCCAAGGTCCGCGGCCGGATCGTTATGGTGGGCGTGTTTGCTAAGCCTGCGCCCGTCGATATCTATAAGATCTTTGCCCGAGAATTGCAGCTCTTCGGCGCCCGGGTCTACCAGCGCGAGGACTTCGCCGAAGCGATTGCCATCGTCGACTCGGGCGCGATTCCGGGCCACGAACTGATCACCAACGTCCTGCCGCTGGACCAGTTGCGTTACGGTCTCGAACAGATGGCCACCGGCGGCGACGTGATGAAGATTCTGATCGACTGCCAGGCTTAGCCCAGAGCTAGTTGACGAAACGAACCCGGGAGTGATTGATTCTAAAGGGCCGGTGTTTTTTCTCCGGGTCGTTCAAGCAACCCGCGCAGCGATCGGCAGCTACAACTTTAGGGTAGCAGGCCCGGCCAAGGACTTTGGGCTATGGGGCTGATTCCACAGGCGAAGATCCTGGTGATCGTCGCCTTGGGTCAGGTCTCGGGCCGGGGGCCCGCGTTAGTTCGACTGCCAGCTCCAGTTCAGCAGGTCGGTGGTTTGGGAGTTAGCGCCGGTGGATCCGGTGAATCCGACGCGGGCCAGGCCGCCGGGCAAGAGGCCTAAGGTGCCGATATCAAAGGGCACGCTCAGAATCGTCGGGAGCGTATCTACCTGGACCGAAAGGATGCCCGCGGCGTAGGTAATGGTCACCGTGTGCGGTAGGCCGTCAGCGATGTTGAACCCAGGTGCGTTGTTGATTCCTTTGTTAGCCGCGGTGCGGTGATCGGAGGAGTTCGGGAGGGTCCCGTTGCTTTGGATGGCGACGTGGTTGGCATTGATGTCGCCAAAGTCAGGATTGTTCAAGTAGGTATCGAATTCCACGGCGACGCTGCCGGGGATACCGTGGTAGCCGATCTGTCCGCCGCCGCCGCCGAGGGCATTCACGTCACCGGTCTGAATGACGAAGACGAGGCCATCAGCCGGCGGATTCGTGACCGGCGTGATCTTAAATTGGAAAGTGGTAGAGAAGCTGTTGCTCACCGGTACAGGTTGGGAGAACCAACTGCTGGCTCCTTGACCAGCGGAAGAGGTCAACCGTAGCGCGCCGCCGGTGCCGGCGTTGGTCGCGGTTCCGTTTAGCGTGAGCCCGGTCGTCGAGACGAAGTTGGCGAAGTTGAAGATGAGGGGCAGGATGGTGAAGGTCTGCGTGACTGGGGTGGCCGGCAGGTAAAGCGAGTTACCGCCCTGGCTCGCGGTGATGGCGCAGGATCCGGCGCTGGTCAACGTCACCGTGGCGGTGCCGGGTATAGCGCCAGCCGCCACCGAGCAACTAGTGCTGGAGGTGCTGAAGGTGACCGGGATGCCGGAGGAAGCGCTGGCGCTAATGGTGAAGGGAGCGTCGCCGACGGTCTTCGCCGTCAGCGGGCCGAAGGTGATGTTCTGGGGAGCTTGACCGACCAGGAAGCTCTGGGTCACCGACGCGGCAGTGTAGTTGGGCGTTTCGGCGGCCTGCGCGGTAAACGTGCAGGTACCGACGTTGATGAGAACGTAAGCGCCGGCGGAGGCCGCGCAAGCACCGCTCGGCGTGAGGTTGACCGTGGCGCCGCTATTGGCGCTGGCGGTCAACGGGAACGGAGTGGTGTTGTAAAGGGTGTTGCCCAAAGTGGCGCTGAAGGTAACCGTGGCGGGGGCCTTGGCGATGGAAATCAGCTGCGACTGATCCGGGGCCGGCAAGTAGTTGGTATTGCCGCCTTGGCTGGCGGTGACGGCGCACGTCCCGGCGCCCGTGATTTGGACCAACGCGCCGGAGATGGTGCAGTTGCCCTGCACACCGAAGGTGACGGGTTGCAGAGATGTTGCAGTGGCGCTCACCGTAAAGGCGGCGTCACCGAAGGTCTTGGCGGCTGGGGCCAACAGCGTGATCGATTGGGAAGCCCGATTGATGGTGAGGATTTGGAGCACGTCCAGCGCCGGCAGGTAGTTGTTGTCGCCGACTTGTCTGGCGGTGAGGTTGCAAGTACCGGCGTTGCCATAGGTGACCAGCGATCCGGCGACCGAGCAATTCCCGCTGGCCAGGTAGCTCACGGCCAAACCGGAATCGGCGGCGGCGGTGAGGGAGAGGGCCGGGCCCCCAAAGGTGACAGCCAGCAGAGTGCCAAAGGCGATGGCTTGGCTGCGCTTGGCGATGGTGAAGCTCTGCGTCACCGGAGGGGCCAGGAGGTAGTTGACGTTGCCAGGCTGCTGCGCGGTAACGGCGCAGTTGCCGGCGCCAGCGATGGTAACCAGCGGCCCGCTGACGGAGCAAGGGCCAACGGTGGAGAAGGTGACCGTGAGCCCAGAGGTAGCGGTGACGCCACCGATGCTGAACGCCGCGTCGCCGAAGGTCCTTGGGGCGAGCGCGGCGAAGCCATTGATGGTCTGCGCAATGGGCGTGATGGTGATGGAGCCATTGGTGTAGGCGATGCCGTTAGTGCCGTTAATGGTGGCCGGGCCGGAGCAGACGATGGGGTAGTTGCCCGCGTTGCTGCCCTGGGTGGCCGCAGTAGTACAAGTCACGCTCGCCGGAAGTGGGAGGTCAAGGCCGGCCGCGTCGAACAATGGCGTCGGGATGGCGGTGTTAAAGGGGGCCGACAGAGTGCGTCCCGCGACAAAGATGCGTTTCACGATGCCGGAAACCAGGTTCGAAGGCAAGCTCTCGACGATAATGCCCCGGACATTCACCAGCGACGTGACGTAGTAGGTGTAGTTGGTATTGAACTGCGTGGTGGAGCCATTGGGTGCGTCGTCGGTGGTGGCAGCCGCTGCGCCCCCGGGTGCGCTTTTGAGGAAGGTGAACGAGCCGGGGAGGCCCGAGGTGCTGCGATAGAGGTTGTAGTTGAGGACGCTGCCGGTGTCGGGGGCCGTCCAGTTCAGCGTGATCCGGTCGAAGGCGACCGTGGCGCGCAAGCCGCAATTGGGGCAGGACGGGCTGGGGGCGGGCGGAGGATCGATGCTTGACAGCACGGCCGTCTCGTAATCGATGTCGCCGAGTTCCAAGGCGCCGAGGTCGCTGACGCCTAAGTCGCTGACGCCCAGGTCGCTGACGCCGAGTTCCAGGGCGCCCAGTTCCAAGGCGCCGAGGTCGCTAACGCCCAAGTCGCTGACGCCCAGGTCACTGACGCCGACGTCGGTGGAGAGTCCATTGACGTTCAGCCGGCCGCCTATCTGCTGTAGATTCAGATTGCTCCAGTCGTTCGAATCGGCGAAGAATGCGCCGCCGTTGACGCCGTCGCCGAAGAGGCCGCTGAAGTTCACGTCGAGGCGCAGCAGACCGTTGGTGGAGACGCCATTGCGATCCCAATCGGTGAAGTTGGAGAAGTCGTTTTCGGCGCGCAGCATGCGGGCGCCATCGGCGATGGGCGAACCATCGCAGCGCAAGGCGGCGGCGGCGCTGGGCGGGTCGTTGGTGGTTAAGGGGCCGTAAAAACGGGTCTTAAAGACGGGGGACGTCCAGGACTCAAGCAGCGAGTTTTCGTTGACGCTGGCTAGCGAGCCGGAGGAAAAGTCGATCGTTTTATCGCCGCCGCTCAGGGGCGAGAGCCCGCGCGACTGGTAGAGGTAGTTCATGACGCTGGGGTAGTTGGGCATGCAATTGGGGACGCGAAAAGCTCCGGCGTGCGAAAGGCCCAAGTTATGGCCGAGTTCGTGCATGAGGGTGCCGGCTTGGACGAGAGAGCTACCGACCTGGTCGTTCTCCTGCAGGTTGGAGCTCCAGAGGCCAAGGGTCACCATGAGGTCGCCGCCCGGCCGGTCGGCCACGCCGGAGACGGCGCGGGGCTCAGTGGTGGTGGGCCGGCCGGTGGTGGAATCGAAAGGGCCGGCGAAGGCGTGGGCGAAGAGCGCGTAATGGAACAAATCTCTCCGCAGGGGCGAGAAGCGCGAGGGCAGACCGAGGGCAAAGTTCCCGTCGCGAACGCTGGTGAAGCCTTTCTTAAAGCTCAGGGCCGGGTAGGGTGTGGTGTAGGCGCAGGCCGAAATCGGAGTCCTGGCGTTGGGGCAAGTGAGGTTGGCTTCGGGGATTACCTCGCCGCCCTGGGCAAGGGAACTGGGGACGATGGCAAAGTCCGGGGCAGTGGCCAGGTTTTGGTAGTTGCTGCCGACGTCGAAGTGCAGACGGATGTTTCGCTGCTTAAAGGCGGCGATCAGGGGCGTTAAGGCAGCGAGCTTCGGGATGTGGGAATGAGGACCAGGCTTCGGATTGTTCTCACCGGTCATCCAATCGGCTTCGACGAAGATGTCCTTCTGTCCCGGCAAGGCGCCCATGCGCGGCAGGTCCACACAGGGCTCGGAGGGGTACTGGGCACAGCCGGCGAAAGTGGCGGAACTGGTGGCGGTGCCGGGGTTCAGGTGCATGCCGTTGGTTTCCCAGGTGTCGAGCAAGCCATCGGCATCGGAGTCGGCGACGTTCATGCTGGTGACAATCGCGCCCCAGGTGAGGCAAAGGTTAGTGTCATCGGCGGCGGCTTGGACTCTGAAGGAGGAAGCACCGCTCGAGAGGGGGAACGTCAAGGTTGGGTTATCCCAGCGCGGCCCTTGCCCGCCGGTGAAAAGGCGGAAAAACGTAGAGCCATTGATGGCGAGGCTGGCCCGGTAAGTGGGCTGCCCGTTGCCCACGATGGAGGTGAGCCTGGCGGCGGGATTCGACGCGGCCTGGTAGAAGCCGCCCAAGGTCTGATTGAGATCGTCGCTACGCTTGGCACTCGTATAGGCACCGTCGTAGATCACCACCGAACGGAGGGGCGCGGCGGCGGGGTTGCCCGGCACCACGATGCGGTAAACGACCACCAGGGTGGCACCGTTGGTGAAGGAAATATTGCCATTGCCGTTTCCGCCGCTATCGGGCAGGCGAACCACGTGCGCGCCGTTGGCGACACGGACGTTGCGGGTGGAGTCGATCGGCAGGTAACGCAACACGTCAGCGCGGTAAACACGGCCCGACGAACCGGAAGGACCCGTGGTGCCCCCGGAACTCCAGCAGGCGGCATTCCTGGGATCGCCCAAGGCTTTGCCGACGATCGCTTTGCTGCGGAAAAAGCCATTGATCGAGGAGGGATTGGCGGTGAGTTCGACGGTCTGCCAGTAGAGGAACGCCGCGATGACGTCGGCTCCAGCGGGCACGGTGCTCAAGTTAATGGTGCCTTGGGCGAAGCCTCCGGCGCCTTGTCCGCGCAAGCCCACCCCGGCCACGGCATAGTCGCCGGTGACGAAGTAGTTCTTAAAAAACCGGAGCGAGTTCTGAGCGTCGGCAGGTGTTGGCAAGGCCAGCGCCAAAGCGGTCAACATCATCACGGACCAACAATTCCAACGACGATTCACAGTTATCTCTCCCGGACCGGTTCTTCGTAAATACTTAGCGCTTTGTGGCGCCCTTAACTAATCTAACTGGGCCAAAGGGTCTATGACAACAAAAAAGGCCACCACTGAGGTACCAGCGGTAACCTTCGCGACGAAAGTGTCATGAAAGTTCTACATAAAGGAAACTTAATCCACGCTAAGCAGATTAAAAACGAAAAGGGACGCTGCCCGGCTCGGGGCGCGTCCCTTTTTCTTGTGAACGGTGTCTTCCGGTTATTGGCGCCTGGCGATGCCCAGCATGAACGAGGTTCCGCCGAAGCCGGCCGAGACATTGTCGGTGATCATGAACATCTCCGAGAAGCTACTGTCGGAGAAGAAGAACGAAAACTGACTTTGGTTACCGCCGAGGTTGAAAAGCAAGTCTCCGCCGGAGCAGTCGGCGTTGACGGAGAAGCGGCCTGAGTTTGTGGATTGCCTGGCCACGTTACCGCTGGTATTGATGGTCTGGGTGACGCTGAGTGTGCCAGCTTGGAATCCCCCGGAGTTCGGCGCCAAGGTGGGACGGAAGGTGCCAATCGAGGCCGCGTTGAAAGTATTGCTAGCAAAGCCGGGAGGCAAAGCCTGAAAGCTCCAGGCGGTTCCCGCCAATACATTGAGCGGATTGACTCCGATGGGGCAACCCGTCACGGCAACGGCCTTCGCGCGGCCGGTGTAGACCAGCGACCCACCGAATGCGCCATTGCTGGTATCTAACATAAAACCCTCTCCTTCCGACGCGTGTTGGTTAATCACCGAAGTGCTGACCATGTACAGCTCGGTAAAGTTCGCCAGAAACACGAATTCATATTGGGTCGGCTGGTTACTGAAATTGAAACTCAGTTGGCCGCCGCTGCAATCGGGATTTACGAGGAAGCGGCCGCTGATGGAAGCCAAGCGGGTGACTCCACCGATGCCGTCAGCGAACGAGCCGATTATCTGGAGCAGGCCTGAGGCGCCATTCAGCGTGGCGGTGAATCTTCCGGCTGACCCTGCCCCGGGCGGGAAGAAATCGCCGGCGCGGGTGGTAAAGGCCCAGGTACGGCCAGCGAGCAGGGAATTGGGGTTGGCCTGTGCCTGCGGCGTCGGGCATTGGGCCATTGCCCCTTGCGCGGCCAGCAGCAGTCCCGAAAACAGGGCAGCGATTGATGACTTTTTCATTTCCATCCTCCGAAGGTATAGGTTCTAACCATTTGGAGCTTAGCATTCGACCTTGCCTTCCGTCGCAGGATTACCCCAAGTATTTCAGTTGGACAGAGGAATTGAGAGTTTTAGTACTTATTACATTTGCAACACTAGGCCGCAGCAATAAGCATCATTGAAAAAATTAAGAGGCTGGTTAACTCCAAAGCGGATCGATCGTCATGAAAATGTCATGAAAAGGAAACGTGACCGTAGGCGAGCAGGGTAAATAACGAAGAACTCCCGTATTTTCATCATTTGCATCCGCGGGCGGGATTGGTACACTGGGCTCGTGAGTGCCCTGCGGCAAGAACTCCGCCTGGAAGTTTCCTGTAACTTGGGAGACCTCGCGCGGGCCACGGAATTGCTGGATTCCTTTTGGCGAAACCATGACCTCGACGAGGACGTGCAGGCCGACTTGAACATTGCGATCGAAGAAATTGTGAGCAACGTGATTCGCCATGGCGAGGCGGGTGAGCGGCCGATTGTGCTGCTGGTGGGCGTCGACGCGGAGGAGGTTCGGGTGGAGATACGCGATGCGGGCCAGCCCTTCAACCCCCTCGCCCATGCCATGCCCGATCCGGGCGCGCCGCTGGAAGAGAGGCGCGGCGGCGGCCTGGGCATCTTCATGGTGACCCAAATGATGGACCACACGAGCTACAAGAGGGAAGGCGAGCACAACTGTTTCCGGATGACGCGTAGCCGTACGCGGAAGAGTTAGTGTTCGAAGTGCAGTTCGATTTCGCAGTGGGTACCGGTGCTCTTCAAACGCACGCGGTCGGCTAAGCGGTAGAGCAACATGGAAGCCATGCTGGCGACGTTGCGCTCCGCCAGGCCCAGCATCGTGCCGCCGAAGCCGGAACGCCCCGATTCGGCGGGGAGCCGTCCGCGATAGCGCACCGACACATTGAGGCTGAATTCGTCGAAGGTCGCTTCGGCGGTGATGTCGCTTTCGGCCAATTCTTCGCCGGACACCAGTTTGAAGGTTTCGACCAGGGCGCTAACGGCGCGCTCCACCACTTCGCGCCGCGCCCCCCATTGGCTGCCGGACTCTTCCATGAAGTCGTAGACCTTATCCACGTCCTCCGTGCCCGGGCGCATGGTGAGGGAATGCTTCTTCGACGTACCGATGCGGAAGATGAGGTTCAGGACGAGGACCATCACGGTGGCTAAGGTGAGGCCTGAAGACATCATCGTACGGAGCCATTCGGGGAGATCTTGAAACGCGCCCGGAATCACGTCGGCGGTGAGTCCGAATAGCAGCGAGACGCCGATGATGTAGGTATGCCGGGCTTCCATCATGCGGCTCATGATGATCTGCATGCCGGCGATGAGGTTGTAGGAAACGACGAGGAGAAACATGGCGCCCACGACCGGCGGCGGGGCGGCACCTACCAGGGCCACCAGTTTGGGAAAGAAAACGAGCAGGATCAAGACCACGCCACAGGCATAGCCGATGGTCCGGCTAACCGCGCCGGTGGCCGCCGATAGGCCGACGTTGCTGCTGGAACTGCCGAGGGCAAAGCCGCCCATGACGCTGGACAGCACGGAACTGAGCCCCATGCAGAGAATGGCCGCGGCACCGGCCTTCATGTCGGTGCGTTTCCAATCGGCGTCGCTGATCTTTTCGCAAATGGTGAGGTCGCCGGAGATCTTCAAGGCGGAACTCAGACCGAGGACCATGAAAGGCAGCAGGAATTGCGGGGCGAAGGCGAAGCCCGGCATGGTGAACTGAGGCCAGCCGATCCACGGCGCGTCCTGCACGCGTTGCCAGAGGCTGGGGGTTACCATGCCGAACCAAATGGAAACGACATATCCCGCCACCAGCGTGATGAGGGTGCTGAACAAGCGCAGCCGGCCCTTGCCCCAGACCGTCAGCGCGGCCAATAAGCCGAGCGATCCCGCGGCGATGACAAAGTGCGTCCCGTTCGGAGTTTGGTCGAGCTTTTCCATGCCGAGGAAGCGGGTGACGGCGAGGGAGGATTGGGAGGCGCCCACCATGAAGGCAATCAACCCCACTACTTCGGCCGGGAACAAGAAGCGCCAGCGCGGCAGGATGCGGGCACAGGCCGCGACGGACAGAGCCGTCACCAGGGTCATCCCGGAGAGCAAGGGCAGGCCACCGACGCGCGTCACCATCACGGCCGGGGCGACAAAGGAACTGAACACGGCGGCGGGCAGCAGGTGGCCGTACCCGACGAACGGCAGGCGGCTGGAAACCAGAATGCTCGCTAAGCCGGAGATCAGGAGGGTGGACACGATCATGGTGTCGAGTTGGGCTCCGCTGGCGCCCACGGCACCGAGCACGGCGATGGGCAGCGTCACTTTGCTGGCCGATTCGACGGCGTGCTGAATGCCGAGGACGATGGTAGTGGCCAGGGGCGGGGTATCGCCAGTGGCATAAATCAGGCTCGCGGGCTTCCGCGGCTCTCGCGCCGGACGGGCGGACTCGAGCGCGGAAAGTCTTCGAAGCAGCGATTCAAACATGC
>Ga0105049_10003903_pt1 | contig 17540 bp, 21 predicted proteins | sample MAT06_FD_78087 | JGI IMG/M metagenome (GOLD analysis project Ga0105049, IMG submission 78087) | Freshwater microbial communities from Lake Fryxell liftoff mats and glacier meltwater in Antarctica - MAT-06 | ecosystem: Environmental > Aquatic > Freshwater > Ice > Liftoff microbial mat | place...
CGCTGTGTTGCGTGAACTCGACTGGCATGCGCCGGGTGTGCCCCACTGATCGCCTGACTGAGTTCCCCACTGAGTGACCCACCTGATGCACTTCAACCGCGTGATCCTCTTCACCGACAGCGACGGCCGCGCCCGCTTGCGCGAAGAGCCGTTGCCGCTGGACGAAGGCCAATCCCAGGCCCGTCTGAGCCGCTTGATGCCCAGCGGGGGTTTGCAGTTGCGTCAAAGCCCGGTGGGCTTCAAGAGCGACTTTCACTGCACAAAAGATGCGCAGTGGGTTTTCATCCTCTCGGGGCAGATGGAGATCGGCTTGCAAGACGGCAGCTCGCGTGTCTTCGGTCCTGGCGAACATTTCTTTTCCGCTGATACCTTGCCAGCAGGCGCGACATTCGATGCTCAAGTGCATGGCCACTGGAGCAGACAGTGTGGTGATGCGCCGCTGGTGACCGCTTTCGTTCGAGGATGAGCAAAAACGCCCACGCCCTGACGCTGGACCAGTTGGGCGAGGCGATCGTCGCCGGGCATTACGCGCCCGGTGCTGCGGTGCCGCCAGAGCCGGTGTTGTGCGAGCGCTTCTCGGTCAGCCGCACGGTGGTGCGCGAAGCCGTGAAGTCACTGGTGGCCAAAGGGCTGGTCAGCACCGGGCCCAAGGTCGGCACCCGGGTCATGCCTGCAGACCATTGGAACTGGTTTGACGCCGACGTGGTGGCCTGGCAGGCCAAGGCCGGATTGACACGCGACTTCCTGCGTGACCTGCAAGAAATGCGTCGTGTGGTTGAGCCGGCTGCTGTGCGGCTGGCAGCGCAGCGCGCCACTGCGGCCGATCTGCAGCAGATCGAAGCCGCATACCAGGGCATGCGTGAGGCCATCGAGCAGGGCGGTGACTACGTGCACTTTGATCTGCTGTTTCACCAGCGCTTGATCGCTGCTTGCCACAACCGCATGCTGGCGCAGATGAGCAAAGCGCTGGGCTCTTTGCTGCGCACCAGCTTCGAGATTTCCACCGCCCGACCCGACGGCCCCGCCAACTCCTTGCCCTTGCACCGTGCCGTGCTGGACGCCGTTCTGGCGCGCGACCCCGTGGCTGCAGAGCGGGCAACTTTGATACTGATCGACAGCGCCCGCCAAGACATTGAGGATGTGCTGGGCTCCAGGCGCAAGCTGCCCTCGGTCACCGCGCCTGCTCGCCATCTGGACCGGCCGGCAGCGCCCGGTCCGGGCCGCACGACAAGCACGACAAGCACAAGGAGAAAACCATGAAGATCCTGATCACCGGCGGCGCCGGCTTCCTGGGCGCCAGACTGGCCCGCAACCTGCTCGCCCAAGGGCATCTGCTCGGCCAAGAGCTGCGTGAGCTGGTGTTGAGCGACCAGTTTGCCGTGCCTGCAGACTTGCTCAAAGACAGCCGTGTAGAGGCCAGGGTCGGGCCCTTGCTCACGCAATGCGAGGCGCTGCGCGAAGAGTTTTTTGACGGCGTCTTTCACCTCGCGTCTGCCGTGTCGGGTGAATGTGAGACTGACTTCGATCTGGGACTGCGCTCCAATCTGGACAGCACACGCGCTTTGCTCGATGCGCTGCGCTGGCGCCAACAACAGGGAGGGCCGCCCACGCGCTTGGTCTTCAGCAGCTCGGTCGCGGTATTCGGGCCCGATCCGGCCATTCCCTTGCCGGCGCTGGTCGAAGACCACACCCTATGCACGCCGCAAACCAGCTACGGCACCCACAAGCTGGTGTGTGAATACCTGATTGCCGACTACACACGCAAGGGCTACATCGACGGCCGCGCCGCCCGGCTGATGACCGTCACGGTGCGGCCGGGCCAGCCCAATGGCGCGGCCAGTTCTTTCTTCAGCGGCATCATTCGCGAGCCGCTGGCGGGGCTTGAAGCGATTCTTCCGGTGCCTGCCGATGTCGCGCATCCCGTCACTTCGCCACAGCGCACGGTGCAGGGTTTGATGACGGTTTTTGAGGCCAGCCGCGAAGCCTTCGGTGGCCGCACAGCGCTCAATTTGCCTGCGCTCAACGTCACGGTGCAACAGATGCTGGATGCGCTGCGCCATGTCGCAGGCGACAAGGTCCATGCGCGCGTGCGTTTTGAGCTGGATGCACGCATCGCCGGCATCGTCGGCAACTGGGCGCGGGCAGCCAGCGCCAAGCGCGCGGCGGCGCTCGGGCTGCTGCCGGAAGCGCGCTTTGAAGACATCATCGAGCAATACATCAGCGACCAGGCCGCGCACCCCACGGCCTTGAAAGGACTGCAGTGAACCAGATCGATTTGAAAGGCCGCACGGCCATCGTCACCGGTGGTGCCCAGGGCATCGGCTTGGCCATTTGCCAGCGCTATCTGGCTTCTGGCGCGCAGATCGTGATCTGGGACAGCGATGCTGACAAGCTGGCAGCAGCCTGCGAGCAGCTCAAGGCTGCTGGCGCCGTGCGCGGCCAGGTGGTTGAGCTGACGGATGATCAGGCGGTGGCTGCAGCCACCGCAGAAGCGATGCAGACCGAGAAGCGGATTGACATCCTGGTCAACAACGCCGGCATCACGGGGGGCAACGCCACCACCTGGGCACTGGACCCGCAGGTGTGGCGGCGCGTCATCGAGGTCAACCTGATCGCGCCCTACCTCACCTGCCGCCACGTGGTGCAGCCGATGATGGCAGCCGGCTTTGGCCGCATCATCAACATCGCCTCGGTGGCCGGCAAAGAGGGCAACCCCAACGCCTCGCACTACAGCGCCAGCAAGGCCGGGCTGATTGCCTTGACCAAGAGCCTGGCCAAGGAGGTGGCCACTAAAGGTGTACTCGTCAACGCGATCGCACCTGCGGTGGCCAAGACAGCGATGTTCGAGCAGATGACGCAGGCCCACATCGACTACATGCTGGGCAAGATCCCGATGGGGCGCTTCTTGGAAGTCGAAGAGCTGGCGGCAATGGCGGCCTGGCTGGCCAGCGAAGAGTGCTCGTTCAGCACCGGTGCGGTGTTTGACTTGACGGGGGGCCGCTCGACTTACTGAGCGCCGCCAGAACTGTCGCGCAGCAGTTTGTCAGTTGCCAATGCGCCCCAGCAGCAGATACTCCATCAGCGCCTTTTGCGCGTGCATGCGGTTCTCGGCTTCGTCCCAGACCACCGATTGCGGGCCGTCGATGACTTCAGCGGTCACTTCTTCGCCGCGGTGCGCCGGCAGGCAGTGCATGAACAAAGCGTCAGGCTGGGCCACCGCCATCATGTCCGAGTCCACGCACCAGTCGACAAAGGCTTTTTGACGCTCTTCGTTCTGGGCTTCAAAACCCATGCTGGTCCAGACATCGGTGGTCACCAGGTGCGCGCCTTCGCAGGCTTTCATCGGATGATCGAAGACCTTGTAGCAATCGTGATTGCGGATGCCGGCCGCAGCCGCGTCGACCTCATAGCCGCCCGGCGTGCTGACGTGCACTTTGAAGCCCAGCACCTCCGCCGCTTGCAGCCAGGTGTTGGCCATGTTGTTGCCGTCACCCACCCAGGCCACCACCTTGCCCTGGATCGAATCGCGGTGTTCGATGAAGGTGAAAATGTCGGCCAGGATCTGGCAGGGGTGGTATTCGTTGGTCAGGCCGTTGATGACCGGCACCCGCGAGTGGGCGGCAAAAAGCTCAAGCTTCTTCTGCTCGTAGGTGCGGATCATCACCAGGTCCACCATGCGGCTGATCACGCGTGCGGTGTCATCCACCGGCTCGGCGCGGCCCAGATGGCTGTCGCCAGTGGTCAAATTCACCACCGTGCCGCCCATCTGGTACATGCCGGCCTCGAAGCTGACGCGGGTGCGGGTGCTGGCTTTCTCGAAAATCATCGCCAGCGTGCGATCGGCCAAGGGCTGGTAGCGCTCGTAGTTCTTGAAGCGGGTCTTGATGATGCGCGCGCGCTCAAACAGGTAAGCGTATTCCTCAGCCCGCAGGTCTTTGAATTGCAGGAAGTGTTTCATCAGCCCCGGCCCGGGTTTCATGACTCGGCGAGGAAGTCTTTGATCAGCGGACACAGCAGGTCCAGCAACTGTTGTGCTTCTTGGGCATTCAGGATCAGAGGCGGCACCAGGCGGATCACGCTGTCGGCTGTGACGCTGAGCAGCAAGCCGGCGCTGGCGGCGCGGCCCAACAGCACACCGCAGGGCCGATCGAGTTCAATGCCGATCATCAAACCGGCGCCGCGGACTTCTTTGACGCCTGGGATGCCGGCCAGCCGCTCGCGCAAGCCATCTGCCAGCAATTTGCCCATCGCTGCAGCGTTGGCCATCAAACCGTCTTCTTCCATGATGCGCAGGGTTTCCACGCCAGCCCGCATCGCCAAAGGGTTGCCGCCGAAGGTCGTGCCATGGTTGCCGGGGCCGAGCACGTTCAAGGCTTTTTCACCCACCACCACTGCGCCAACAGGCACACCCGAGCCCAGGCCCTTGGCCAGCGGCATCACGTCAGGCTGGATGCCCGCCCACTGGTGTGCAAACCACTTGCCGGTGCGGCCGATGCCACACTGCACTTCGTCCAGCATCAACAGCCAGCCTTGTTCGTCGCACAGCGCACGCAGGCCCTGCAGGTACTCCCAACGTGCGGGGTTGACGCCACCCTCGCCCTGGATGGTTTCCAGGAAAACGGCGCTGATGTTGGGGTTGCTTTGGGCCACTTGTTCCAGGGCGGCCAAATCGTTCATCGGCACCCGCACAAAACCTTCGACCAAAGGCTCGAAGCCTTGCTGCACCTTGACGTTGCCGGTGGCTGACAGCGTGGCAATCGAGCGACCGTGGAAAGCCTTCTCATAAACCACCACCTCGGGGCGCGCGATGCCTTTGTCGTGGCCATACTTGCGGGCGATCTTCAAGGCCGCTTCGTTGGCCTCCAGGCCAGAATTGCAGAAGAAGACCGCGCTCAATCCTGACAACTCGCACAGTTTGGCGGCCAGTTGCTCCTGCAGCGGGATCTCGTAGTAGTTGGAGGTGTGGATCAGCTGGGTCAGCTGATGTTGCAACGCCGGCACCAGCTTGGGGTGGTTGTGCCCCAGCGTGTTGACGGCGATGCCACCCAGGCCGTCCAGATACTTGCGGCCTTGCGTGTCCCAGACCCAAACGCCCTGGCCATGTGACAGCGCAATCGGCAAGCGGCTATAAGTGTTCATCACATGAGGCATGGGCCGGGCTGCTTGCGCGGCTGCCGTTTGGGTCAGGGCGATGTCTGGTGCGTTCATGCGGCGGGGCTCCTGTCAGATCTTGCGAGATCCATTGAGACTCAGTGAGATCCAGTGAAGGGGTCAGTGCAGTAAAAATGCCGGAAGGTGACATCCAGGTCACTGTCCGGCGCTTTTGATTCTAAAGCGCCGACACCTATTTGCCGAAAACTGCGAGACAGGGCCACAAGCCGCAGCGGGGACCGTTCATGCATGCTGCAACGCAGCAAAACACAGGCACAATGCCCGGCGTCGGAGCTGTCCCTGCGGGACTGCTTCCAGGATCACCGATTCGGCAGCGACCTGTGTTTGCACAGCGCGCGCCAGTCGTCGCACAGGCCATGACCACGCAACCAGCCCCGTTTTCAGTCCTCAAGCCTCGCCAGTACTACATCCATGGCGTGACGCAAGCAGGCAGTACCTTCAGGCCCAGCGACTGGGCTGAGCGTCTGGCCGGCGCGATGTCGAGCTTTCGTCCCAAAGGTTCTGCTGGCGGGATCGGTGCCTACATCGGCTACTCACCCTACTGCGTGCCGCAGGTCATCGACGGCGTCAAGTGTGTTTTGGTCAGCGACGCCTTGCGCGGCATCGAGCCGATGGCCTGGGACTTTGTGATGAACTTTGCCCGCGACAACAATCTGCCGGTGGCCGAGGTCTGCGTGCTGCCAGCCGAGCAGCCCGCAACGCCAGGCCGGCCGATGTTGCGGCCTGGTCCATAAACAACAATGCCCGCAAAGTGCGGGCAGGGTGCGAGAGTGAACTGGCGGCGGCGCGCAGGGCGCCGTTTCACTTCAGGCAGCGGCGGACTGTGCCAGCGCCTTGACTTTGGCCGACAGGCGGCTCTTGATGCGAGCGGCCTTGTTCTTGTGGAAGATGCCTTTGTCGGCCACTGAGTCGATCACGCCTTGCGCGGTTTTGAAGCTCTCAGCGGCTTTGGTCTTGTCGCCTCCCGCCACCGCCTTTTGGACGTTCTTGACGACGGTACGGAAGTGCGAGCGCAATGAGGTGTTGTGCGCATTCAAGGTCAAGTTCTGGCGTGCGCGCTTCAGGCCAGAGGCCAGACGGACGGTTTTCTTCTTCGCTTTTGCAGAGGTGGCCATATCTCAGATCAGGTTGGGCGACGCGGAAAAAAAACTTTGCGCCGCTGGATGGTGCTGGGTGGTACCTGGTGGTACTGGGTCAAGAGGCTGAGCAAGAGGTTGATCAAGGGTCAGACTTTTACCAAAGCCAGCCAGTATAGCATTTGAACCACTCACCAATCTCGTGCAAGTCTGCAGCAGCCAGTACAGCGTTGTAGCCGCCTCCCCAGCCGTCCGACCTGCAGCCCCCGCCCGCCTTCACAGAACCTATACTGCCGCCCCCGGCTCAGGGCCTTGCAAGCACCCCGTGTGAACCTATTCAAAGCTGCTTCGCTCGTGTCGCTGATGACCTTGTTGTCGCGCATCACTGGCCTGGTCCGCGAGCAACTGATCGCCGCAACTTTTGGTGCCAGCGCGCTCACCGACGCTTTCAACGTCGCTTTTCGAATCCCGAACCTTTTCCGGCGTCTGTTCGCCGAAGGCGCTTTTTCGCAGGCTTTTGTGCCTTTGCTGGCAGCCACTCGGGCGCGCGATGGCGACGCCGTCACCCGTGAACTGGTGCAAGCCGTGGCCACAGTGCTGGCTTGGTTGCTGTTGTTGACCTGCGTTGTCGGTGTGGTGGGGGCGCCATGGCTGGTCTGGGCCATCGGCTCGGGCCTGGAGCGGTTCGACGTGGCGGTGGTGCTGACCCGTTGGATGTTTCCGTACATCGGTTTCATGTCGATGGTGGCGCTGGCTGCGGGAATACTCAACACCTGGAAGCGCTTCCTGGTGCCTGCGGCCACGCCTGTGCTGCTCAACTTGAGCATGATTGCTGCTGCCTGGTGGGGCTCGCCGTGGCTGCAGCAGCACGGCATCGAGCCCATTTACGCCTTGGCAGGCGGCGTGGTGCTGGGTGGTGTCTTGCAGCTGGCGGTGCAATTGCCGGCGCTGGCCAAGGTGGGCTGCTTGCCGCGCCTGGGCCTGAGTCCGGCTGCTGTTTTGCGGGCCTGGCGCCATCCCGGCGTGCGGCAAGTGCTCAAACAGATGGCGCCTGCATTGCTCGGTGTGTCGGTGGCCCAGTTGTCGCTGCTGATCAACACCCAGATCGCCTCGCATGTGGCCGTGGGCGCGGTGTCCTGGCTGACCTACGCCGATCGCTTGATGGAATTCCCGACCGCCTTGCTGGGTGTTGCTTTGGGTGTGGTGTTGTTGCCGCAACTGGCCGCAGCGCGTGGGCGGGGTGACGACGCTGCCTATTCGGGCATGCTGGACTGGGGCCTGCGGCTGGTGGTGTTGCTCAGCGTACCTTGTGCGCTGGCTTTGCTTCTTTTCCCCCAGGCGCTGGTGGCGGTGCTGTATCACCGGGGCCAGTTCGCTGCCCAGGATGTGGTGTCCACCGCGCTGGCGCTGCAGGGCTATGGCGCCGGCCTGCTGGGCATCGTGGCCATCAAGGTACTGGCGCCAGCCTTCTATGCCCGCCAGGATATCCGCACGCCGGTGAAGATTGCCATCGGGGTGTTGCTGGCCACCCAGGCCATGAACCTGGTGCTGGTGCCTTGGCTGGGCCATGCCGGCTTGGCGCTGTCGATCGGCATTGGCGCCATGGTCAATGCCGGTCTGCTGCTGGCGGGATTGCTCAGAGGCGGCCTGTACAAGCCGCATGCGGGTTGGGTGCGCCTGTTTTGGCGAGTGCTGGCAGCCAGCTTGATCCTGGGCGCTGCGCTGTGGCTCGCCGAGACCCGCATCGACTGGATTGCGTTGCAGGCCCGCGAGGGTTTGCGCGCGCTGGCGATGGCGGGCGTGGTGTCGGGTGCGGCGCTGCTGTACTTCGGTGTGCTGTTCATCTGCGGCGCGCGGACGCAAGACTTCGGGCGCACGATCTAGTGGTCCGTTCCGTGAATGAGGTTACAAGTGAAATCGATGCATGCGTTCGTCAGGCCAGGCGCAAACCACAGCCACAGCTGCAGCTATGGCGCGGATTTGCAACGACGCATGGCGGACGAAGGCGCGATTTCACGTAGCGGGTTTGGCGGAACGGAGCACTAGGCTCAACCCAGGGCTGAATGCGGGACCCCATTCGGGAGGCCAACCTGGAGGCCAACCTGGAGGCCAATCAAGAGTTCAACCAGGAGTTGAAGCAGGAGTTGAAGCAGGAGTTCAGCCCGGAGCGCCCTTAAACTGCAGCCAATGGCAGGATTCCCGCACTTTGAAGCGCCCTCGGCGCTGGACTACTTTGCTGCGCTGGTGGCCGAAGACGAGGGCTTTCCTTTGCTCGAGGCTGCAGTGTCATTGGCCCAGGACGAGCATCCGCAACTGGACGTCCAGGCGCTGCTGTCAGAAGTCGATGCGCTGGCCATACGCCTGCGCCGGCGCATTCCTGCCGATGCGGCGCCGTTGCAGCGGCTGCGGCTGCTCAACCGGTTCTTTTTTCAGGAGCTGGGCTTTGCGGGCAACGTCAACCACTACTTCGACCGCGCCAACAGCGACATCTCAGAGGTGCTGCGCAGTCGCCGGGGCATCCCGATCTCGTTGGCCGTGTTGTATCTGGAGCTGGCAGGCCATGCAGCGCTGGACGCTCACGGGGTGTCCTTCCCAGGCCACTTCATGGTCAAACTGCGGCTGCCGATGGGGGCCGTGATGATCGATCCCTTCACCGGCAAGTCGCTGTCCAAAGAGGAACTGGAAGAACGCTTGACGCCTTTCAGGCAGGCCCAGTACCGGCAAATGCACAGCGCCGGGTCGCAGCCTGAGGATGACGAAGTGCCTTTGGCGCTGTATCTGGTGCCATCCGGAGCGCGCGAGATCATCGCCCGCATGCTGCGCAACCTGAAAGAAATTCACCGTGCTGCGCTGGACTGGCAGCGCCTGACAGCGGTGCAGCGGCGCCTGTGTCTGCTGCTGCCGCAGGCTTGGGAAGAATACCGCGATCTGGCCTTGGCGCTGGCCGAGCTGGGCCAGCTCGGGCAAGCCGTTGCTGCACTTCAGGCCTACTTGCTGCACAGGCCGCAGGCCACCGATGCACGCGTTTTGCGTCAGCACTTGCAGGCCTGGCAGGCGGCTTCTTGAAGTCAGTTCTGGCGATGGAGCAGTTGCCGTTGGCCATCGGGCCGCGGCCACGGCCCACGCTGCAGACTTTTGTAGTCGGGGACAACGGTGCGGCCGTGGCGCATCTGAGCACGCTGCCGATGCCTGGTGCGGCGCTGTACCTGTGGGGCCAGGCAGGATGCGGCAAATCACATCTGTTGTTCGGGCTGGCAGCACGCTGCCTGGACCAAGGCCAGCAGGTGGGCTGGTTTGCAGCCAACCAGGCATTGCCGTGGGTGCTCGATCCGCAATGGAGCCTGGTGGTGGTGGATGACTGCGAGAGGCTCGGCGCTGCCGCGCAGCATGCGGCCTTCGTGCTGTTCAACGAAGCGGCCAGTGAAGGCGTGCAATTTGCCGCTGCAGGCGCCTTGCCGCCGGTCGATTTACCGCTGCGCGAAGACTTGCGCACCCGCCTGGGCTGGGGCCATGTCTTTGCGCTGCAGCCTCTGCAGGAAGCACAGACCCGCAGCGCCCTGCGCCAAGAGGCCGACAGGCGAGGCATCTTTTTGTCGGATGAAGTGATGGCTTACCTGATGCAGCGCTTGCCGCGCGACCTGGGCCACCTGATGCTGCTGCTGGACAAGCTGGACGACTTTGCCCTGGCGCGAGGCCGCCGTGTCACCGTGCCGCTGGTGCGCCAGTTGCTGGACAGCGATCCTCTCCCCACGCCCACAAGTCCGCAAGACACCTGGACCCTCTGAAACTTTGCCGGCGCGATGAAACTTTGCCTCTTTGACCTTGATGGCACGCTGCTGCCCGGCGATTCCGACCACGCCTTCGGTGAGTTTGTGCTGGCGCTGGGCTGGGCCGATGCGGCCGAGTTCAAACAGCGCAACGACGCCTATTTTGCTGATTACAACTCCGGCACTCTGGACATTCACGCCTATGTGGACTTTGTCAGTCAACCCTGGCGCCGGCGGCCTCCGGCTGAATTTGCGCAAGCGATGGCGCGTTTTGCCAGCGATGTCGTGCAGCCGATGATCAGACCGGTGGCCCTGGAACTGGTGGCGAGCCATCAAGCTCAGGGTGATCTGGTGGCCATCGTCACCGCCACCAACGACGTCGTCACGCGGCCCATTGCCAATGCCTTGGGTGTGCAGCATCTGCTCGCCACCGAATTGCAGCGCGACACTTCGGGCCAGGTGACGGGCCGCATCCAGGGCGTCCCTTGCTTCAGGGCCGGCAAGATCGATAAGGTCGGACAATGGTTGCAGCGGCAGGGACTGTCGTGGTCTTCTTTTGACAGCAGCACCTTCTACAGCGATTCGACCAACGACCTGCCGCTGCTGGAGCAGGTTGACCAGCCCGTGGCGACCAATCCTTCACCAGCACTTGAACAACTGGCGCAACAGCGCGGCTGGCAGGTGCTGAAACTCTTCACATGATCAAAAAATTCATCCAAAAACTGCTGGGCAGAGGCGAGCCGGCAAGCCCGCAACCGGCGGCTGATGCCAGTGCATCCCAGCCGCTTGCAGCGCCCGCTGAACCGTTGGCATCTGCCCCGACTCCGGCCACCGCCAGGCCAAGAGGCGCCAGACCTGGCCGTTCCGGGGGTGGCGCGGCTGCCTTCAATGAGAGATCCGGCGAAAGATCAGGCGAAAGGTCAGGCGAAAGATCAGGCGAAAGATCCAACGAAAAATCCAGCGAGAAGCATGGCGAGAAGCATGGCGAGAAGTCTGGCTCAAGAGCTGCCGTTGCCGAGCCTGCTTCGAGACAAGACGCAGGTGTGGAGATCGAAGTCAGCGACCACCGCATCGACCCCCTTTTGCTCGACGCCAACGCTGTCAGGGTGGTCAAGACGCTGAAAGATGCCGGCCATGTGGCCTACATCGTTGGCGGTGCCGTGCGCGACCTGCTGGTGGGCATGCGGCCCAAGGACTTTGACGTGGCCACCGACGCCACCCCTGAGCAGATCAAGGCCCTGTTCAGGCGCGCTTTCATCATCGGCCGCCGCTTCAGGCTGGTGCATGTGGTGTTTGGCCGCGGGCGCGAGCACGAGACCATCGAGGTCTCGACCTTCAGGGCCATCACGGAGGCTGCTGAAGCAGAGCAGGTGACGGGCAACGAAAAGACCTCTCAGCATCAGATGGTCAACAAGACGCACGTGGTCGACGCCAGTGGCCGTGTGCTGCGCGACAACGTCTGGGGTTCGCAAAGCGACGATGCCGCGCGACGCGACTTCACGGTCAATGCGATGTATTACGACCCGGTCAGGCAGGTGGTGGTTGACTACCACCGGGGCCTGTTGGATTCCAGAGCCCGGATGCTGCGCATGATCGGCGACCCCGAGACCCGTTACCGCGAAGACCCGGTGCGCATCGTCCGGGTGTTGCGATTTGCCGCCAAGCTGGGCTTCGGGCTGGAAGCCAAGACCGAAAAGCCGCTGCGGGCGATGGCGCCGCTGCTGGCCAACGTGCCGGTGTCGAGGCTGTTCGATGAGATGTTCAAGCTGCTGCAAACCGGGCACGCCCTGGCCAGCATCGAACAGCTCAAGAAGTACGGCCTGGTCGGCGAGCCCGGCGGCATCTTTGCCGTACTCGACTCAGCCTTGAGCCCGGCTCAACCCAGCCCGGCCAGGGACCGCTTTGTGCAATTGGCCCTGGAAGACACCGACAAGCGGGTGGCTGCTGGCAAGCCGGTGGCACCCAGCTTCTTGCTGGCCTGCCTGCTGTGGCACGACGTGCTCGAGCGCTGGGACCAGACACGCGCCGCAGGCGAGCCGCCCATGCCGGCGCTGCAGCAAGCCGTCGACGCGGTTTTTGAAGCCCGCATCGGCGATATCTCGGGCCGCGGCAAGCTGGGCACCGACATGCGCGAAATCTGGATGATGCAGCCGCGCTTCGAGCGCCGCTCACCCACTGCAGCGATGGGTTTGCTGAACCAGGCACGATTTCGCGCCGGTTTTGACTTTCTGCGGCTGCGTGCCGACAGCGGCGAGCTGGACGCCAAAGGGCAGGCGACCCTGCCGGCGTTGGGTGAATGGTGGGAAGACCTGCACCTGGGCAGCGATGAAGACCGCGAAGCGATGCTGCAGGAACTGCGCGCCGCTTCCGGGCGCCCGGGGACGCCCCGCGCTGCTGGCCGAGAACCGGCCCGTAGCCATGCAACCGGAGAAGCCGAAGGCTTTGAGGACGCTGAGGATGCAACCGAACTCAACTCCGAAGCAGGAGACGGTCCGCAGACAGAGGGCAGCGCCGCCCCCCGCAAACGCAGGCGCAGAAGGCGCAAGCCCTCGCAAGCCAAGGCGGGTGAAGAGGCGGGTGAGAGCCCTTGAGCGGGCAAATCTTCGTCGGGCTGGGCGCCAATCTGGGCGACCCAAGGGAGGCACTGCAGGCGGCTTTGGCGGCTTTGGCGCGGCTGCCGCAAACCGCGCTGCTGGCGGTATCGCCGTTTTACAGGACAGCTCCGGTCGAGGCCTCTGGACCGGACTTCATCAACGCCGTGGCCGAGCTCAAGAGCAGGCTGGAACCTTTGGCCTTGTTGCGCGCGATGCAGCGCATCGAGGCCGCGCACGGCAGGCAAAGGCCCTACAGGAATGCGCCGCGCACGCTGGATCTGGATTTGCTGCTGGTGGGGCAGCAAGTCATCGACAGCCCGCTGAGCCAGCCTGTGTTGCACCTGCCACATCCTAGACTGCACCAGCGTGCCTTTGTGTTGCGCCCGCTGCTGGATCTGGCCCCCGATGTGCAACACCCGTTGCTGGGCCTTTTGCGGGATCAGTGGCCTGCCGTGGCCGATCAGGTGTTGCAGCGCTTGTCGCCAGGCGAAGGATGGACGCCGCCCCAGCGCCGGCAGAGCGCCGCATCAGCGAATGTGCCAGCTCTGTCCCCCGTCGCGGCTGGTATCGACGTGCGCCCTTGATGGGGTGCCTGGGCCGCTGTTTTCCGTTCCGACTCGATCTGCCACTCGAAAAACTTCTGGCCGCCAAAAGCAATGGTGCCGGTCAGCACACCGCCACCGATGAACAGACCCAACACAGCAGCACCCACGGCGCCCCAGCCAGTGCCCGGGCCAGGTCTGCCAGGGTTGTGGCGCTGGTCCCACTTTTCATCAGGGGTCAGTGCGTAATGGATGGCGCTGAACATGGCCAGAGAAATCATCAAGCCCAGGATGGGGATCAAGACCCAGGACAACCGGTCATCCTGACCCAAGCTGTCCATGCGTTGCACCCCCAGCAACCCCAGGGCGGTAGGCAGAGGGTACAGCCAGGCCACGCGATCGCCCAGCCCATACAAGTACATGCGATGCAGGCCAAGAGCGCCCAGGAACAACGCCAACCAGGCCGCGATGGTTTTGGAGCGGTAGTGGTTGTCGGGGGCCGGTGTGGGCTGACTGGCGGCGGGCGGCTTGGACGACACGGGTCTGACCCATTCAAGAGATGTTAAAGAAGACAGCGAAGAAAGCGCCGCTCCTTCTCAGGTAACCAGCCGCACCAGTTTATACTGCCGGGTTTGGTGCTGACTGCTGGGCCTGAGCTTGCTGATGCTGGGTTGAGTGGTGTATCTACGGCGCCCTGCGCGGTGGCGCGATCCAAGCCCACCATCACGAAGGTCTGCCCGGCGTGTCCCCGGAGTCAGGCATTCGGTCACACAGATTCTCAAAATTCAGGAATAACCACCATGGTCGTGATCCGACTGTCTCGCGGCGGCGCCAAGAAGCGTCCCTTTTACAGCATTCTGGTAGCCGATTCGCGCGAACGCCGCGACGGCAGGTTCATCGAGCGCGTGGGGTTCTACAACCCCGTGGCGGCGGGTGCCGAGCAACCCTTGCGTGTCGCGCTGGATCGTGTCACTTATTGGGCAGGGCAGGGTGCCCAACTCTCCCCCACCGTGGCCCGTTTGGTCGAGCAGGCCAAGAAGGCGGCAGCCTGAGCTGCTGAGCTTGGCCATCCTCGGGCTGGCGATGTGTCATGAGCTTTGCCGGCAAGGGCTGGGCCTTCAACCGATGTTGAGGGCCCGGTCTTGAGCCCCGCAGTCGGGGCTGCAGACGACAGCTGGCCCGAAGACGCCATCGAAGTGGCCCGGGTTCTGGGTGCCTGGGGGCTGCAAGGGGGCATTCGGCTGAAAGCGTTTTCCGCCGATCCGCAAGCTCTGTTTTCCAGCAAGCGCTGGCACCTGGCGGCGCCTGCCTCAATGGCACCTCGACCGACCGCCAAGACCACAGCCGTTTTTGTATTTCCATCTTTGCTGCACGTGCTCAATGCGCGTGAGCAAGGTGAGCACATCGTGGCCACAGTGCAAGAACTCAACGACCGTGATGCCGCCGAAGCGCTAAAGGGCGCCCGCATCTTTGTTTCGCGTGGCAGCTTTCCGACGCCTGAGGCTGACGAGTTCTATTGGGTCGATCTGATCGGCCTGGCGGTCGTCAACCGCGAAGCGCAAGCGCTGGGTGTGGTGGTCGATCTGATCGAAACCGGCCCCAGCAGTGTGCTCAGGGTGCACCAAGGTGCGGGCGATGAGCTGCAGGAGCGCTTGATCCCCTTTGTGCAGGCTTATGTCGATCAGGTCGATCTGTCGTCCAGGCAGATCACGGTCGATTGGGGTCTGGATTACTGAGAGTCTGAGCCATGCGCTTTGATGTGCTCACGCTGTTTCCGGAGTTGTTTACGCCCCATCTGAGTGTGGGCATCACACGTCGCGCTTTCGAATCCGGCCAGGTAGAAGTGCGTTTGTGGCCGCTGCGTGACTACGCGCTGGATAACTATCGCAGGGTCGACGATCGGCCCTATGGCGGTGGCCCTGGCATGGTGATGCTGGCCGAGCCTTTGTGGCGGGCCTTGAGCCATATCAAACAAGACCGGGGTGAGGTCCACCCGCCAGTGGTCCACTTCACGCCCACGGGCCAGCCTTTGACACAGCAACTCGTCACCGAGATGGCCAACGGCCCCGGTGCCATTCTGTTGTGTGGCCGCTACGAGGGCGTGGACCAGCGCTTGCTTGACCAGGCTGTGACTCAAGAGATCAGCTTGGGCGACTTTGTGCTGTCGGGTGGCGAGTTGCCTGCCCTGGCCTTGCTCGATGCCGTGGCCCGCTTGCAGCCGGGTGTGCTGACCGCGCCGTCGCACGAGCAAGACAGCTTTTCTGATGGACTGTTGGAAGGGCCCAGCTACAGCCGACCAGAGACCTTGGTGATCGACGGCCAGAGCCTGTCTGTGCCGCCGGTGCTGTTGTCTGGGCATCATGGCGAGATTCAGCGCTTCAAGCGTCAGCAGTCACTGGCTATGACAGCCGCCAGACGCCCCGATCTGATCGTTGCTGCGCGGGCTGCTGGCCGGCTCGATGCGCAGGACGAGCAATTTCTGCATGAGCACTCTGTGCTTGGGCGCGGGTTATACTCATAGGCTTTATCTCGATCCTCTGCCGGGCGATTCAAACACCTTTCCAACGCTGCCCGCGTCACGATCGCTCGGAGAACCCATGGACCTCATCGCCATCCTGGAGCAGGAAGAGATCACCCGTCTCGACCGCACCATCCCGCCCTTTTCGCCCGGCGATACCGTGATCGTCAGCGTCAACGTAGTTGAAGGCACACGCAAACGTCTGCAAGCCTACGAAGGCGTGGTCATTGCGAAACGCAACCGCGGCCTGAACAGTAACTTCATCGTGCGCAAGATCTCCAACGGCGAAGGCGTGGAACGTACGTTCCAGACCTACAGCCCGCTGATCGCCAGGATCGAAGTCAAGCGCCGCGGCGACGTGCGCCGCGCCAAGCTGTACTACCTGCGCCAACGCAGCGGCAAATCCGCCCGGATTAAAGAGAAGCTGGGCTGAGCATCAGCCAGCCTGCGCAGCAGGCCTTGTGCGCAGCACAAGAACAGCGAACGGCGAAGCCAGAAGCTGGGCTGAGCATCAGCCAGCCTGCACAGCAGGCCCGAATCTGCGCGGGTGCAGGCAACGCAGGGGTTCCAGTTGGGCCACCATCAGCCATGAACCTGCCGCGCATCGTCGACCCGCGTGCTGCGCCAGTCGCCGGCATCGACGCTCACTTGCCACTGCTGGGCGATGAGCGGCTGAGCCTGCCATCTTTGCAATCCAGGCTGGCGGATGCCCACGTCTGGACGCCTGAAATCCCGGGTGACGGGCGGCCAGGCGCGCAGCGTGCGCCTGCCGCCGCTGCGGTGCTGATCGCATTGATTCCTCGCGCGCATGGCTTGCAAGTGCTGCTGACACGGCGCACCGATCACCTGCGCGACCACGCAGGGCAGATCAGCTTTCCCGGTGGCCGTGCAGAAGCAACAGACGATGGGCCTGTGGGCACGGCGCTGCGTGAAGCTGCAGAAGAGGTCGGTATGCCGCCGGCCGCAGCGCAGGTGGTTGGCCTGCTGCCGGTGTACACCACCGTCACCCAGTTCATGGTGACACCTGTGGTGGCCTGGGTGCAGCCTCCGGACCAGTGGGCTCTGGACGCATTTGAAGTGTCCGAGGTTTTCGAAGTGCCGCTGAGTTACTTGATGAACCCGGCGCATCACCGGCGGCACGTGTTCACTCACGAGGGTGGCCAACGCCAGTTTTTGTCGATGCCCTGGCACGGCCCGGGCTTTGATGGTGTCTCGCGTGAGTACTTCATCTGGGGCGCTACGGCTGCGATTCTGCGCAACCTTTACAGCCTGTTGGCGCGCTCATGAGCAGTGCTCGACCAGGCGGCCTGGCAGCAGCCTATGATCGGCTTGTCCGATCACTGGCCCATGCCCGTTCACAATGAGTTTTCTGGCCGTCCTGCTGGCGCTGCTTCTTGAGCAGTTGAAGCCCCTGCCGCGCGAGAATTTTGTGCACCAGAGCCTGGAGGCCTGGGTGCGTTGGACCAGCCGCAACTTCGACGCCGGCGAGCGCCATCACACCCGCGTGGTATGGGCTGTGGCAGTGGGCGTCCCCTCTCTGGCGACCCTGGCGGTGCACCTCTCTCTGATCCACTACAGCCTGGTGGCATCTTTGGCCTTCGATGTGCTGATGCTGTATCTGACCCTTGGGTTCAGACAGTTCAGCCACTACTTCACCGACATCCGCGACGCTCTCGACCGCGGGGATGAAACGACAGCCAGGCGGCTGCTGGGGGAGTGGCGGCACCTGGACGCCAGCCAGTTGCCGCGCACCGAGTTGCTGCGCCACGTGATCGAGCATGCGCTGCTGGCAGCGCACCGGCATGTCTTTGGGGTCTTCTTCTGGTTCGTGCTGTTTTCGGCCTTCGGGTTGGGGCCGATGGGTGCAGTGC
>Ga0105049_10003906_pt1 | contig 17533 bp, 14 predicted proteins | sample MAT06_FD_78087 | JGI IMG/M metagenome (GOLD analysis project Ga0105049, IMG submission 78087) | Freshwater microbial communities from Lake Fryxell liftoff mats and glacier meltwater in Antarctica - MAT-06 | ecosystem: Environmental > Aquatic > Freshwater > Ice > Liftoff microbial mat | place...
AAATGAGAGATGAAAAATGAGAGATGAAAAATGAGAGATGAGTAATGAGAGATGAGTAATGAGAGATGAGTAATGAGAGATGAAAAATGAGTAATGAAAAATGAGAAATGAAAAATGAGAAATGAAAAATGAGTGATGAGAAATGAGTAATGAATAATGAGTTGCTTTATTCACCATTCACCATTCACCATTCACAACCAATCAATATGGTAAAAAAAACAATCATAAAAAACATGTTGCTGTTTGCACTTTGGTCTGCCATTGGTGCTTGCACAATTGTGCTATTGGTTGCTGCCATTCAAAAAAAGGATGCGAATAAATGTGCGGGTGTTGACATCAATATAAAAGGGGTAAGCAATAACTTTTTTGTTGATAAGAATGATATCATGGAAACCATCATTTCCATAAACGGCGGCCAGCCAAAGGAAAAAACAGTGGGCTCTTTTGATCTGCAGGAAATGGAGCAGGCACTACAACAAAATATTTGGGTAAAAACTGCACAATTGTTCTTTGATAATAATGAGAGGCTGCAGGTAAATGTATTGGAGAGAGAGCCGATGGCAAGAGTATTTACATCCACCGGTACTACATTTTATATTGATAGCGCTTTGGCAATGCTGCCGCTGAGTGAAAAGTTTTCTGCAAGGTTACCCGTATTTACCAATTTTCCTACGGATAAAAAAGTGTTGTTGAAAGCCGATAGCAATTTGCTGAAAGACATTTTAGCCATTAGCATGGCGTTGCAGAATGACCCGTTTAACATGGCGATGATCGACCAGGTAGATATCACGCCGCAACGCACATTTGAAATGGTGCCCAAATTTGGCAATAGCATTATTGTATTTGGTAGTGCAAAAAATGCAGTAGAAAAACTGGACAAACTTAGGTTGTTCTATAAACAGGTAATTATAAAGGCTGGTTGGAATAAATACAGTGAAATAAATGTACAGTACCTCAACCAGGTGGTTGCTAAACGAAAGGGAATAGAAGAGGTGCAAGCAGATTCGCTCCGTACACTACAGTTGATAAAAGTGATTGCAGAAAATGCAGAAAGAATGGCAAGTGATTCATTGCAAATCATCGTGCAGGATAATGAGCATAACAGCACCAATAAAAATATCATCCAGCAATCAATGGAAAGGGATGATAACAGTACAATTGGTAATCCGCTACCAGCAATGGTTGAACCTGCTGCGGGATCCAATGCAAAACCAGTAACTAACAATGAAACATCTATTTTAGAAAATAATCCGGTAACATTGGTACCTGCTAAAACTAAAGAGGTGATAAAAAAGCCAGTGGTTGCTAAGCCAGTCACCACGATTGTAAAACCAGTCTTAAAACCAAAACCGGTTGAATCAAAGCAACCAAAAATGATAATGCCAAGGCCATTGCCAAAAAAGCCGGGAACAGTAAAGCCGGCAAATGAATATTGAGGCCCCTGGTGGGAAATAAGAAATACGCCGATGAGCTGGGATTTTATACAGGTGACACGAGAAGAATAAATGCGTAGGGTATTGAAGCATATTTTTAGAATGACACACACACACAAACATACAATTATGACACAGGATCAAAACACAACAACAGATAATGGAACGGTTAATACCAATCCCGTTATTGTTGGGCTGGATATCGGAACTACAAAAATTGCTGCCATTGCCGGGCGCAAAAATGAATATGGCAAGTTGGAGATACTCGGCTTTGGCCGGGCCAACAGCAATGGTGTACAGCATGGAATGGTTTTAAATATCGACCAAACCATCAAGGCAATTGAAATGGCATTGAAGAATTGTTATGATTCAAATCCGAATCTGGCAATTGAAGAAGTGTACGTTGGCATCGCAGGGCAACACATTAAAAGTTTGCAAACCCGGGGCGATATCGTCCGTCAAACAACGGAAGAAGAAATTCGGCAGGAAGAAGTAGATCGCTTAATTGCGGATCAATATAGAACTTATATTCCTGCAGGCGATCAAATCATTGATGTAATTCCACAGGAATTTACCGTGGATAATTTTCAAAATATATCTAATCCAATTGGTTACAGCGGGGTAAAAGTGGGTGCAAATTTTCACATCATCACCGGCGATAAAAATGCTATTCGCAACATTAACCGAAGTGTTGAAAAAGCGGGTTTAACTACAAGGGATTTGGTGTTGCAACCGTTGGCCTCTGCCGCTGCAGTAATGTGCGACCAGGACCTGGAAGCAGGCGTAGCCATTGTAGATATTGGAGGTGGCACTACCGATCTGGCCGTGTTTTACGAAGGCATATTAAAGCATACTGCAGTAATTCCTTTTGGTGGCGAAAATATCACCAACGATATCAAGAACGGTTTAGGTGTTTTAAAAACACAGGCTGAGCAAATGAAAGTTCAATTTGGAAGTGCCCTGAGTGATGAAGCCAAGGCAAATGCCTTCATTACCATTCCGGGTTTACGGGGCATGCAGCCAAAAGAAATCAGTGTTAAAAATCTGGCTGGCATTATACAGGCCCGCATGAGTGAGATCATGGATTTTGTTACCTATCATTTAAAGCAGGTGGGTTTAGATACACGCTTGTTAAATGGAGGAATCATATTAACCGGGGGTGGGTCGCAATTAAAACACCTGATTCAGTTAACAGAATATGTAACCGGATTGAATGCAAGAATCGGTTTTCCGAACGAGCACCTTGCTGGTGGACATATTGAAGAGCTGGCTAAGCCCATGTACAGTACCTGTATTGGTTTGATATTGAAAGGCTACAACGATTATGAAAATAAAAACAAGCAGGCGTTTGAAGAAACCTGGCGCAAGATAGTTGTGCCGGTTGCTTTGCAACAACCAGCCGTAGAAGAAGTGTTGGACATACCGGAAGAGGAGGAAGTAGAGGAAATTGTGACAACGAAAAATAGGAAGGAACGCAAATCATTGAAAGGATTTATGGATTCATTCAAAATTGGTTTGATTGATTTGTTTAAAGAAGAAGAAGACGGTAAGTTGTAGAAGAAAGCCCCCTAAATCCCCCCAAGGCGGACTTTGGAGACGCTTTGATTTTAATTTCTTTTTTGTTTTCGTTCGTATAAAATGTAGTGGTTGAAACAGAGTCTTTTTTAGAAAATATTTCAACGCTATTTAACCCATTAAAAACTTGCAACTGATTTTCTGCCTTACTCGCTGGAAAGATCAGGGTGCAAAAACTTTAAAAGCTGTTTCAACTTTGCTGTAGACTGGTAAAGTTTAAATGGTCAAATAAAACTAATTATGATACATTTTGATTTGCCAAAGGAACAATCGTCCATCATCAAGGTAATTGGTGTGGGTGGAGGCGGAAGTAATGCGGTAAACCACATGTTTTCGCAAAACATTGAAGGCGTAAACTTCATCATCTGCAACACAGATGCGCAGGCAATTGCACAAAGTAAAGTACCTAACAAAATTCAGTTAGGGCCACACCTTACGCAAGGGCTGGGTGCTGGTGCAAATCCGGCAATTGGTCGCCAGGCAACGGAAGAGAGCCTGGAAGAAATAAAACGGATACTGGAAGTAAATACCAAGATGGCCTTTATAACTGCAGGTATGGGTGGTGGAACCGGCACCGGTGGTGCGCCTATCCTGGCAAAAATTTGTAAGGATCTCGGCATACTTACAGTCGGGATTGTAACCACTCCTTTTGCTTATGAAGGAAAGAAAAGACTGGCCCAGGCTGAAGAAGGTATTCGCCTGATGAAAGATCATGTGGATACTTTACTGGTAATCAGCAATGATAAATTGCGCCACCAGTTTGGCAACTTAAAAATGAAGGAAGCATTTGAAAAGGCAGACAATGTGTTGGCAACGGCTGCCAAATGTATTACCGATGTAATCAATAGTACCGGCCAGATCAATGTGGATTTTGCGGATGTATGCACCGTAATGAGAAATGGAGGTGTGGCTATATTGGGTAGTGCAACTGCAGAAGGAGAAAACAGGGCACAGATGGCCATTGAGAATGCATTGAATTCGCCTTTGTTGAATGATAGTGAAATCCGTGGTGCAAGATGGATTTTGATCAATATCAACTCATCCGCTGGTGAACATGAATTTACCATGGATGAAGTAGAGATCATTCAAAATTACCTGATCAGCAAGGCTGGAGATGATAGTGATGTAATTTTAGGATTGGGTTACGATAACACGCTGGGTGCAGGAATTGGCATTACCTTAATCGCCACTGGTTTTGAGCACAAAGATCCGTTTGCAAAAACGATCAATATGCCCAAAGAAGAAAAGAAGCATGACAAAATAATGATGACACTGGATATGCCGGTAAAGGACGACAAAAAATCATTGCACCAGCCAAGCTTTCAATTTGAGCCGGTTGAAGAACCTGCAATCATTGCTGCACCGGTGATACAGGAGCCTGAAAAAGAAGTTGCTGAGCTGATGATGCCCACATTAACCGAGCAGCAACCATCCGAACAGAAAGTAGATTTACCTCGTAATAATACTGTGGAAAAATTAGAGGAGGCACCTGTGTTTTTTGAAATATCTTCAGCCGCAGATCAAACGCCTGTAATAGAGTTTGATATTCCAACTACTCCACCACCTGTTGAAAAAACACCTGTTGAAAAAAATAGCATAACCGAATTGACTGTTCATTATAAAGATGCTAGCACGCCTGTTTCGTCTACAGGTGGTTATTTGGCAAAGCCCTCGAATATATATGTAGAGGAGCAAAAGCCGACAACAAAATCCAACACTGTGGAAGAACTAACCTCTGCGCAAACTAAAATGCAGGAAGACGAGCCGGCATTCGAAATGCGCATGGTGGTTAAAGATTCCCATCAAGCGGCGGAGGAGAAGCCTATTGTACAACAAACTCAGCCAATCATGATGTCCAGGGTTGAGGAGCAGGCGATGCCTGACGAAACCGAGGAATTACGGCGCCGGGCTATGGATCGAATTGCAAAACTGCGTAATTTGTCATTCAATATTAACGCAGCCGATCCGAATAATGAGTTTGAAACGGTGCCTGCTTACCTTCGCCGCAATATGGAATTACACAATTCCATTGCAGATGTAGAAAGTTTCTACAGCAACTACACCGTAAAGTCGGGTGAAAATAATAAGGCTGAAATAGGTACCATCAATACCTTTTTGGATGGTAAAAAGCCAGATTGATGCGTAAGCGTTTTTTGTGTTAAAGTGGGCTGAAAGTCAGCACTTTTTTTATGTATAGTTTGTTTGTGGCCCCTCGCTGAAAAGTGGGGGGCTTGTGTTTACAGGTGGTTTTAATGATGATGGGTACCTGTTACAAGGTTAAACGGGATTTTATTTTTGGCAATTGCGCTGTAGCAATTAATGAAGATACATTGTATAAAAGGGAGACACAGATCTTATGATACCGCTACGCAGCCAACGTATTCCGTCGCAATGAGCCTATCTCATTTCGAATCATTGTTTAGCTGTAATAGAAATTATTTAAACCCCTTATTTTTTAAAATCAGCCCGCTTAAAAGTTCCGGGAGCTAGATGGTCACCTTCCCTAAAGTTGTAGTTAACAAATTTCATTTTTGGCAATTCGGTTAAAATAAAAGTGCTGGAAAACAAATAACTGTTAGCACCGCTACTACCCATTTGTTGGGTCAGCACTTCACTCTTTGGTATTGCTACAAATATAGTATCGTGTGAAATTTTCTTAAATTCCATTTTAATGCCATCCCAGGAAGCATTGATTTCCGTAATCAATTTTTCAGCCGACAATGTATCCGCACTTACCTTTCGTTGCTGCTTCAATGAATAATCGCCCTTGGTAGAATCGTAAACCGGCACCCATATCAGGTTCTTAAATGTGATGGGCTCTTCAATGGTATAAGCTCCGCTATCCATTGCAATAAACGTGGTGTCCGTTGTTTCTACTACACGATCAGGTGTATTGTCATTACAGGAAAGCATGAATATAATCCCGGAAAAAATAAATAGTTTGCGCATAATTATAAATTTATAAAATGAATTCGCAGGTTTTTGAGAAGGATCAGGTGAAGAGTTTAAAATAGCTTTCGCCCGGCAATTGAACCGGCTTCAAAGTTACCAAAAATACCTGCTTAAATTTTATCCAATGAGTCAACTGTTATTTCAAATCAACTTTACGCTTGCCAATTTTTCTGATTTTCTTTAATCAGATGCATTCTCGGCATTGTATCCACTCCTTTTCTTTGCGAAACCTAATTCTATAAGAATTTGAATACATTTATTTCAACCCAATGTTTTTTAAAACAGGATCATCCCAATTGCAGTACCTTCTTTTTATTTTGAATATCCTGGTTTCAAAAGCCATCCTAGTTATTTCAACTCGTGTTATGTTAAGCATTAATTTACGGATAAAAGGTTGCCAATCTTAGCACTAAGAGAGTTACGAAAATCGTGAGCAAGGTTGACAACCTTATTTGCAACAAGTTAGAATAAGGTTAACATAACACTAGTTTTTAATGTTACAACAGGCATTTTTGTAAAGGGCATTGTAGAAATTTTATCTCATAGCCTGCACAGCTCCGATATTTAAGGGCATTTACCGTTTTATATATCAATTCCATTTACATTTGTGTTTTCAATGACGCCTGCCCGCAGAAGTTTATGTTCAAATAGTTTTCTTACTAAAATAAAAACGTAGTGTTAAATAAGGTTAATAAGGTATCAGCCGCAGGTTTACTAGTAGCATTGGGTATCATATACGGAGACATTGGAACATCACCACTATACGTTTTCAATTCCATTATTAAGGATCGGGTGATTAATGAATCGTTGATTTTAGGAACGCTGTCATTGATTATCTGGACGATCACACTTTTAACCACGATCAAATACGTAATTCTGGTACTACGGGCCGACAACAGGGGTGAAGGTGGTATTTTTGCGTTATTTGCGTTGGTAAGGCGGCGAAGAAAGTGGCTGGTAATACCTGCCATGATCGGCGGCGCCGCATTGTTATCTGATGGAATCATAACGCCTCCCATTTCTATTACCTCGGCCATTGAAGGTTTAAAAGAACTTCCAAAATTTCGTGATCTGAGCCAGGATTCTATTGTTTATATCGTATTGGGAATTATTAGCGCATTTTTCTTTACACAGCAGTTTGGCACTGCCAGTATTGGTAGAATGTTTGGTCCTATTATGTCGGTTTGGTTTGTTATGCTGGCAGTATTGGGTATCATTCATATTTCAGATGATCTTACTATTTTTCAGGCGCTCAATCCTTATTATGCTATTAATTTCCTGGTTACTTATCCGGAAGGTTTCTGGATGTTGGGTGCTGTGTTCTTATGTACCACTGGTGCCGAGGCATTGTACAGCGACCTTGGTCATTGTGGCCGTGGCAATATTCGTATCTCCTGGATTTTTGTAAAATCCTGTCTGTTGATCAATTATTTTGGACAAGGGGCCAGTTTGTTAAAACATCACAACCTGAAATTATTAGATCCAGCAACCATCCAGGCAGAAGGGATCAATGCTTTTTACGACCTGATGCCCCATTGGTTTATTGTGCCAGGTGTAATCATCGCCACAACAGCCGCTATCATTGCAAGCCAGGCAATGGTGACAGGGTCGTTTACTTTGATCAATGAAGCCATACGCCTGAATCTTTGGCCTAAATTTAAAATCAATTATCCATCCGAAGCTCGTGGACAAATATTCATTCCAGGAATCAACCTGTTACTTTACGTGGGCTGCGTTGGAGTGGTATTGTTTTTCAGGGAATCATCCAGAATGGAGGCGGCTTATGGCTTAGCCATCATTACTACTATGATCATGACTACGATTTTGTTTTCCAATTATATGGTATTGCACAGGGTGCCGCCAGGCTTAATCTATGTATTTCTTATTTCTTATTTCATCATTGAATCAAGTTTTTTGATTGCCTTGATGGATAAATTTATTCATGGTGGTTACATCACAGTAATGATTGGGTTCGTGATGTTCTCCGTGATGTACATCTGGCATCGGGCCAGACGGATCAAAAACCGGTATGTTGAATTTGTGCGGATGGAAGAATATATTCCCAAGCTGGAAGAATTAAGCAACGATTCTACCGTTCCAAAATATGCAACGCACCTTGTGTATTTAACCAGTGCCAACAATCCAAAAGAAATTGAACATAAAATCATTTATTCCATCCTGAGTGGAAAGCCAAAGCGTGCGGATATTTATTGGTTTGTACACGTGGATACCATGGATGATCCCTACACTTGCGAATATTCCGTTGAACATATTATTCCCAATGATATCATCCGTGTTGAATTCCGTCTTGGATTCAGGATGGCACCAAGGCTTAACCTGATGTTTAAAAAGGTAGTGGAAGAACTGGTGGCAAACAGAGAGGTGAACGTTACCAGCCGATACGAAAGTCAGCAGCGAAACAATGTAGTGGGCGATTTTCAATTTGTAGTGATGGAAAAATTCCTGTCGCAGGATAATGATTTGCCTATTTTCGAACGCATCATCATGAAACTGTATTTCTATGTGAAAGAAATTTCACTCAGTGAAGAAAAAGGTTTTGGTCTTGAACAAAGTAAAGTAACGGTTGAAAAATTCCCATTGATTGTGGCACCCGTTAGTAAAATGAGGTTAACCCGAATTTATACAGATGAGGAAGAAGGGTAGAAGCGTTGTTTTAAGGGCATCTCTAAAAACTTACCTTTTCCTCTCTTTTGGAGTGTACTATAAGTGCGCTGGTGTTTCGCTGAATAGAACTGGAAAATGCAATGTTAATTGTAAATTATTGTAAAAGAAAAATGAGTCCTCTAATCGAATAAGAAAATAGCTTTGAGGTATCAGTGTCAAGCTCCCCTCTGCCCTTGGAGAGGGCCTGGGGGTGAGGTGAGTTTTTAGAGATGAACTTAGATTAAAAGTGTTTTTCGTCAACGATTAATTAAGTTTGATTAAACGGACAAATTTTTAAATATTATTTGTGAAGCCAATCAGATTACCTTGGATAAAGCACCATGAAAGTCATCACTTCAATTGAATTATTTAATCTTATTAGTACCAATGCGGATATACAACTGGTTGATGTAAGAGAGCAGGATGAACATGATGCTTTCAATATTGGTGGCGAGTTAATTCCACTTGGTAACATTACACAACAGATCGATCAAATCGACCGGGGAAAACCAGTTATATTTTATTGCCGGAAAGGTGTTCGCAGTCATATTGCGATCCAACGCTTACAACAAAAATACCCTTTTGAAAACCTCGTAAATTTGGCAGGAGGTATGGATGATTGGAAGAAAAACTTTCCTCATTAACTGTTCTTAGTTTACCGTAATTTTCATAACTCAGTTAATAAAGTAAATAATAGCAAACGGTAAGCAGAAAAATAATTAGTTATGTCACCGACACTTATCTATATCATCATTGGTTATGTGTTGTTGCTGGTAGTAGCTTACCTGGTGCAGGAACGCCTGATTTTTAAGCCGGAGAAGCTAAAGCAAAATTTTGTTTACAAGTACGATGCTCCCTTCCGTGAGTTGTTTTTTGATGTAGAGCCAGGTGTTAGAATCAATGGCCTGCATTTTCACGTTGCAAATCCACATGGTCTTGTTTTATATTTTCATGGTAATAGCCGGAGCATAAAAGGCTGGGCCAAATATGCCACCGATTTTTTTCGATATAACTATGATGTAGTGTTGGTAGATTACCGCGGCTTTGGAAAAAGTACGGGCAAGCGCAGTGAAAAAGACATGTTGACCGATATGCAGTTTGTGTACAATACCCTTACTGAAACCTATGCAGAAAACCACATGATAGTTTATGGAAGAAGCCTTGGCAGTGGCTTTGCCGCCCACCTGGCAAGTGAGAATAAACCACGTTATCTGATACTGGATGCGCCCTATTACAGTTTTAAAAAAGTGGTCGAACGATTCCTACCCATGTTGCCGATGAAGTTGGTGTTGCGTTTTCACATGCGCACGGATAAATGGTTGCCCAAAGTAAATTGTCACACGTATATTTTGCATGGCACCAAAGACTGGCTGATTCCCATCCGCAACAGCGAAAAATTACAAGCCCTCAATCCCCGGAAAATCACCCTGATTGAAATTGAAGGCGGCGGGCACAATAACCTGCCTTCTTTTCCGGAGTATCATAATTTTATCAGGGATATTTTAAAATACTGAATTGATAATGATTGAATTGATGACTGACAGTGATTCAACACTGCCAGTGAATTTCTAATTCATAATTCATAATTCATAATTCATAATTCATAATTCATAATTGATCATTGATAATTCATAATTGAATCATACAGTTTAATCCTAATAGCTGTTATCGCTAACTTTACAACCATGAATAAAAAATTACTTCGCTGGATTAAAGTCATTGTGTTGATTTATTGCGTAATCGGCATTGCATTGTTTTACCTGCAGGATTATTTTTTGTTTCATCCCACACCGCTTGAAAGGAATTATCAATATCAATTTGCCACACCTTTCGCCGAAGTAGATATTCCATTTAACCAGACAGATACGCTGAATATGCTGCAGTTTTTTCCCAAAGATGCTGTTCGAAAGGGCGTTGTAATTTATTTTCATGGTAACAAAGGCAATATAAACCGGTATGCAAAATTTGCCGACAATTTTACGAAGCACGGGTATGAAGTTTGGATGGAAGATTATCCTGGATTTGGCAAAACTATTGCGCAACGAAGCGAAAAAGTTTTATACCAACATGCCGGACAGGTGTATAAAATGGCTGCATCAAAATATAAAAAAGACAGCATCATCATATATGGTAAATCATTCGGAACAGGCATTGCGGCTTATGTAGCATCAGCATATAATTGCAAAGAGCTGATTCTAGAAACACCATATTTCAGCATTCCAAATCTGTTTAGTTGTTATGCTTTTATTTACCCAACAAGCAGGATGTCCAATTACAAAATTCCCACGAATGAATTCCTGCAGGAAGTGAATGTACCCATTACTATTTTTCATGGTACAGATGATGGTGTGATACCCTATCGTTGTGCAGCAAAATTAAAATCAGTTTTAAAACCAGCAGACCAGTTTGTAACCATTGAGCACGGTTCGCATCACAATTTAAATGACTTTCCAATCTTTCATCAAAAGTTGGATTCGCTATTAAAGAATTAGTGTCAGTCTCCACCGCCACATCCGCCGCATCCGCCGCCACCATCACCACCGCTATCTCCGCCACCACTGTCACCACTGCTCCATCCGCCTGAGCTTCCGGCAAGACCGCCATCATCAGTTGAGCGTCTATTGGGCGCTTCCGACTCAAATACACTGGTAAGCACATTGTATTCAGCAAAACCGGAAATGGCCAAGGTGCCCAATAGAGTAAAATTGTTTAGTACATCATTGCTATAGCCGTTGTTGGTTTGATTCATCCAGATACTTTCAGATTTTTTAAACACCAGGTAAGTATAAGAATATTGTGCGGCTATCATCAATGCAATCAATGAAAAGAAGCCAATTTCCGCTACCAGGTATCCAACCGGTTTTTCGTTGGCCATTCCATGGAATAGCCTTGCAAAACCAATGGCAATGACAATACCCGGAATCGCAAACTTTTGATAATCTACCAACTTGGATAAGCTTGTAAACTCGGAAAATTCAGAGTGATTTATTTTTTCATTGTCCATTAATTCAAACCCCTCGGGATAAGTGAAGTTGTTGCGGGAAACTAACATTTCAGTGACTGCCGGCAATAATGGATTTGGCTCTTTCTGCAAATCAAAATATGGGATGGAGCTTAATTTGTAATGATTGCCAGACACATCGATGATATCTCTTTTAAGCAAGTCAACCAAGGCAGTTTGATAAGCCCGGTGAGGTCCGTATAAATAACGTGCTATTTGATAAGCGTTGAATTTTTTAGGGAAATGATCCTCCAGATATTGGTGTAGCTTTTTTGCTTTATGTTGCTGTAAAACAAGTGCAACAACAGTGCCCGCAATCATCAGTATAAAATAATATCCCAAAAAGTCGGGTCCTGAGGATTTAAAGAGATTGGTTACAAAGACAAACAAGACAGTAAGGGCTGCAAAGACTAAAATAATTCTATTGAAAAAATCTTTATCATAAATTTCAAAACTAACCTGCGTTTGCTCATCAGCTTTTTCCGGCCAGATGGCTTCAGGTGGCGTGGTTTCAAAAACCTCCTTGTATTTTGATAAAGTTTGCTGGTACCATTCGGCATGTTTTTTTTGTTCTCCGTTGCCGCCCTTACCTGGATGGTGGTGGATGTTTTTTTGCAAGGTATTTTCACAAAAGTTGATCCAGTAATTGGCAGTGTATGTTAAGTGCAGATGCCACACTTTATCAACCGTTTCAGAAGGAGTGGCGCCATTGGGCAAAATGCAACAGAGGAAAATAAATTTCCTGTATTCCTCAATGGCATCGTTTGTATAACTGCTGCTCCAGTTATTTTCTTGTTGTAATTTTTTTGAAAAGGGAAAATTGGATGCCGGATCATCAAAGGCGAAGGTTCGGATATTTTCCCACAGGGTTGTCTGTAAGGGGTTATTCATTTTTCACAAAACTGGTTTAAAAAATTATCAATTTCCTAAAAGACAACATTAATTAATTGTTTTATTTTTCTGAAAGCTGCACCGTTTTTCGACCTGTTTTTAATTGATAGGTACCGCCTACTTTCAACGCATAATTTTCCTTTTCATGACTTACCGGAAAGTTAAAACAGATCGGGTAATCATAGTCTTTTACAATGTCGTTGATTACTTCTTCAATCGTTTTTCCAAAAGGTCGTTCGGTATCTTTTACATCTGTAAAACCACCAATGATTAATCCTGCAAGTCCATCCAGTTTGCCACTTCTTTTCAACTGGTAAAGCATGCGGTCGGTGCTGTAAATCAATTCCCCAATATCTTCTATAAACAAAATCTTGTTGCTTGTTTTAAGATCGGAAGGCGTGCCAATCAGGTGTGCTAACAATGATAGATTTCCACCGATCAATTCACCCGTTGCAGTTCCTTGTTTGTTAAATGGATGCGCCGCACATTTATAATTTGCTTTTTTTCCAAGAATGGCTTTGCGCAGTGAGGTGATATATTCGTTCTTAAAGCCATCGTTATTGAAGGCAGCAGCCATGGGTGCATGCAGGGTTGCAATTTTATGTTTTGAATAAATATGTGCGTGCAAAACGGTGATATCACTAAAGCCGATGATCCATTTTGGTTTCTTCTTAAAGCGGGTAAAATCCAGTTGATCAATGATGCGGCCAACACCATATCCGCCACGCCCGCAAAGAATGGCGTTGATGCTGTCATCATCCAGCATGGCCTGCAATTCATTCAGCCGTTCTTCATCCGTTCCGGAAAAATAGGTGGTAGAATTGCTGCCCAATGTTTTGCCAACCATTACCTCAAAGCCCCATGCTTGCAGGGTTTCAATACAGGTTTGCGCTTTTTCTTTGGCCATATAGCCGGCAGGGCAGGTGATGCCAATAGTATCGCCTTTTTTTAAGTAGGGAGGAGTTTTTATCATAAGCCTTTAATAATATCTTTTAGTTCTTTGGTTGAAATAATATTTTTAAATCTGATTCTTTTTAACCCACGGCTTCACTTCAAATCGCCTGTCCAGATCAGCGCTTCAAATGCAAGGGAAAATGCAACAAATGATTCGTCGTTGATATCTACGTTTTTGGTATGCTGTTCTGCAAGACTGAAATATTCTGTTAATATATCTGCTACGGAAATTACTATTCCATTATCACAACATTGGTTAAGGAGTTTATTGAAAACGTCAATATTTCGCCCGGTGCTTTCACTTTCTTCATCAAGACAAGCACTGAGCAGGATATTGGTATCAGTAATAACAGTCATTATAAGTCTCTTTCCTTTTTAATTCTATCCCATACATTTTTGTTGATTTCTCTTGAAAGTTTATTGATTACACTTTGCGGCACTTTTTTCTTTGGCGCACCACTGGCTTACATTATTTCAATATATTTTTTGATGCTGTCAAGTCCTTTTTTGCCAACACTATTTGAAAATGAAATTGTGATTTTTTCTTTTCCTGATTTTTCTATGATCATAAAATGATATTTTAAATTCAACGCTAATCAAAATAAAGCGTCTTAAATGAAGTGCTTTTCCATTGGAACTTTTTTTAGCAGGGCGTTATTTTTATCCTAAGCTTTTTAATATGTACTCATGTCTAACGGTTGTAATTATTGTACTTCCAGTTTGTGTTATTTCTTGAATTTTTTCTATGCTGCAGCAGTAACCTCGTCTGCAAGTTCAGTTATTTTCTTTTTATGGACTTTCTTAGGTGCATCTTTATTAATTTCTAAAAACCTGGCATAGTTTTCAAGATTCTTTATTCCTGCCGCCCCAATCTTTTTAGAAATCCGGATGGTTACAAAGTATTTGTTAATTGCTTCTGTTGCCTTGGTGTTGTGTTTTACCAAATATACAAAATACTTAGATTGATTTTAGGGTAGTGCCACCGGCATTTATTTCGAGCTTATGCCTTACACCACACTTTAGCGCAAAATTATTTTTCTGATGACCAACTGGAAAATCGAAGCAAACCGGGTATTGATAATCGGAAACTTTTTCCAGCACAATCTCTTCCAGTTTTTTTCCAAACTCCTCTCCGGCATCATCTTTTTTTATCTTAAACCCGCCTACAACCAACCCTGCCAGTGAAGACAGCTTTCCACTTCTTTTCAGGTTCCAAAACATGCGGTCGATGCTGTATAAATATTCGCCGGTATCTTCTACAAATAATATTTTATTTTTTGTAACAAGGTCGCTACTGCTTCCTGCCATTGATTCCAGCGTTTTTAAGTTGCCCCCCACTAATGCGCCGGTGGCTTTTCCGGTTTTGTTTTTCGAATTTGATGGGGCGGTATAAATCATCTGTTCGCCTGATAAACATTGCCGGATACTTTCAATGGTTTCTTTCTGAATCTGTTCAGCAAGGTTCCAGTCGGAAGGAAAACTATTACACATTTTTGAATGTATAGAAGCGATGCCATAGTTATGATTGATATGGCTATGAAGTACGGTGATATCACTAAAACCAATGATCCATTTTGGGTGAAGAGCAAATTTTTTGAAATCAATTTGATCAATGATTCTAACCGCTCCGTAGCCGCCTCTTGCGCATAAAATTGCTTTGATGTTTTTATCATCCAGCATCAGTTGAAAATCATTCAATCTTTCTTCATCTGTTCCTCCATATGTAAAATCACGTTTAGATACTGTATTGCCAATGCTAATTTTAAAACCCCATTCTGTTAATTTAGCCACAGCCGGTTGGATATCTTCCAATGTAATAAAGCCGGCAGGGCAAGTGATGCCAATGGTATCTTCTTTTTTTAAATAGCGGGGAATTATTGGAGCGGCATCCGGCTCTTCCAAAAAAGGCAGTTTGCCAATATTGTTGAAACTAAATGCTGCCGGAAAAATACCCGAAAGAAAGTTTTTGCGATTCATACGTCAATTAAATAATTCGTGAAATTCGTTCCAATAATTCGTGAAATTCGTGCTAAAAAATTCGTGTCAAAAAATTCGTGCTAAAAAATTCGTGCTAAAAAATTCGTGTAAAAAAATTCGTGCTAAAAAATTCGTCTAAAAAAATTCGTGCCAGAAGATTCGTGTAATTCATCTACAACTCAAAACCCATTCCTCCTTTCAGTGCCTTTTCATATTTACGCAAATCAAACTTATAATAATAGGGCGACTTGTGCGCCACTCCTTTTTTAGTTTCGTCCAATCTTTTTAAAACGCCGGTACCAACTATTTTTCGCTGAAAATTTCTTCTGTCAAGTTTCTTTTCTAATATAGTTTCGTACAACTTCTGTAATTCGGGCATGGTGAATTTTTTCGGTAACAGGTTAAACCCTACTGGCTGATAATTCAATTGCAACTGTAAATTCTCCAATGCTTTTTGTAAAATTTCATGGTGGTCCAGTAACAATTCGGGGATCTCATAAATATTGAACCACTCACTGGCTGACGAAAACGTATCGGGCACAGGGTGTACTTTTGAAAAATCTACCAAAGCTGTATATCCTACCGTGAGAAAACGTTCAAACATCCAACTATCTTCAATTACAACTCCTAAATTATTTAGAAATAGCTGATTTATTTCTTTCGATGAACGTTCCGGCGCACTAAATACGTGAAACTGCTGCATGAAGATGTTATCCAGTCCGGTTCGTTGTTTGAGTATGCGTTTAGCAGCTTCATCCAAATGCTCATCCTTCAAAATAAAGCCGCCAGGTAATGCCCACAGTCCGGCATAGGTAGCATGTAGCAACAAAACCTTTAATTCATTATCATGAAATCCAAAAATGATGCAGTCCACCGAAAGATGGCGTAAAAACTTCTCATGCCCTGTTTGGAAATGTTCTTGTAGTTCTTCTTTCAAACTCATACAATAAAATTAAAGGGGTACATCCAGACTAAAAATAATATTATACACTATTCGTAAAATATGTCTATCACTGGGTTATTATCATGCACTACAAAAGATAAACGCATTTAAATGTAAAGAAAACTACTTTGAACGACCTTGCTTCTTTTGATACCAACAGTACTTCATGAATAGCAGAGGCCGGAAAATACACTGCGAAAATGGCGTCATCTTCAGCAAATATTAAGCAAACAGCGTCCTTTAATTTACCTAAAGAACTGATGGTAGAAAAGTGTTATAAAGTATTGGTTCCTCAGGGGGAGATAAACGAATTGAAGAAATAAAAGTGAAAAACGGGTGAATCTAAAAGTCTCTGCAACTAAGGGGTGTTTTTTGTTTGTTTGGGTATTGTACTTGCTTTAGGTAAATTTGCAGCGTTTACGCTTTAGTTGAGTTATTGAAAATGGCAATGCTTAGTGAAATCTATTTTCTTTTGTGTTGTCAATTTTTTAAACCATAAACAGCAATTCATTTTTTGAAAAGTCAGTTTGTAGCAAATTGAGGGTGTTCAAAATTGATACGCTGCACAAGATCCGATAACTATCGGATGAAGCTTAATAGTAGTACTAAAGCTGAGGACAAAAAATAGATTTATGATAGATCCAAAAAGATATTTAATTACTTCTGCGCTGCCTTATGCCAACGGGCCAAAGCACATCGGGCATTTAGCAGGTGCATATTTGCCGGCAGATATTTATGTACGTTATTTGAGGGCGAAGAAAGCGGATGTGGTGTACGTTTGCGGCAGCGATGAACATGGCGCCGCTATTACGATACAGGCGATGAAAGAGCATACAACTCCACGAGCCATTGTAGATAAATACCATGCGATGCTGAAAAGCAATATGGCGGATCTTGGAATTTCCTTTGATATTTATCACCGCACCACTGAACCCATTCATCATGAAACGGCGCAGGAATTTTTTACTGTGTTGAATGACAACGGTGATCTGGAAGTAAAAGAAACGGAGCAATATTTTGATGAAGATGCCAATACCTTGTTGGCTGATCGCTACATTGTAGGAACCTGCCCGGTTTGTGGCAATAAAAATGCGTATGGCGATCAATGCGAAAAATGCGGTACATCCTTAAGTCCGGATGAAC
>Ga0105049_10003907_pt1 | contig 17533 bp, 13 predicted proteins | sample MAT06_FD_78087 | JGI IMG/M metagenome (GOLD analysis project Ga0105049, IMG submission 78087) | Freshwater microbial communities from Lake Fryxell liftoff mats and glacier meltwater in Antarctica - MAT-06 | ecosystem: Environmental > Aquatic > Freshwater > Ice > Liftoff microbial mat | place...
CGGGGCTGCGATGCGTTCGTGTTGCAGTCACACGCGAGCCCGATCAACGAGTGGCTCATGGAGCAGCTCATCATGGTGGATGCTCTCAAGCGGGCCAGCGCGAAACGCATCACCGTCGTGGCGCCGTTCTACCCCTACGCCCGGCAAGACAAGAAGGGTCGCGGCCGTGAGCCCATTTCGGCCCGCCTCGTCGCCGACCTCTACAAGGCCGCAGGCGCCGACCGCATCATGAGTGTCGACTTGCACGCCGCGCAGATTCAGGGATTCTTCGACGGCCCTGTCGACCACTTGTTTGCCATGCCAGTTTTGCTCGCGCACTTTCAGAAGCAGCTTGACCCCGCGACTCTCACCGTTGTGTCGCCGGACATGGGCCGTGTGCGCGTTGCTGATATCTGGAGCCAGAAGCTCGGCGCACCGCTCGCCATTATTCACAAGCGCCGCGACCCCATGGTGCACAACCAGGTCACGGTGCACGAGATCGTCGGCGAGGTCGAGGGCCGCGTGTGCCTGATCGTCGACGACATGATCGACACCGGTCGCACGATCGTCAAGGCGTCAGAGGCACTCAAGAAGGCGGGAGCCACGGCCGTGGTCGTCGCCGCCACGCACGCCGTGTTCAGCGACCCTGCGTTCGAAATTCTTCAGGATGCCGCGGTCGACCAAGTGGTCGTCACCGACACCCTGCCTGTTCCGGACGAGAAGCGGTGGGACCGCTTGACAGTGCTGCCGATCGCGCCGCTCATCGCCCGCGCGATTCACGAGGTCTTCGACGACGGGTCGGTCACGAGCATGTTTGATGGCGCCGCGTAAGCGCGGCGCTCCGATGGATGGCACCGCCTGAGAGGGGCGATCCGTTCGACGACGCTGCGTCGGTCGCGCCGACCCTGAGTCAGAAGATGGACGGCTCTATTGTCGGACCGATGAAGCAATTGCTGGCGTCCGCGACCTCGACCCAACTGGCGTTGGCGGCTCCGTAGTTGTTCGCGAGCGGGGTGGTCTCGAAGCTGCACTGCGAGAAGGTGACACCGGGAGATGCTGTGAAGCCCCACGTGTACGCAGCCCAACCGTTGGCAAAGGTGTCCAAGTCGATGGTGTCACCAGGAATCCCGACGAAGAACGCGCCTCTTCCAGCCCCGTTGGAGAACTTGTCTTGCACGCACAGCAGGTCGCCAGTGGAGGCGTCGGACTGAATCATCCCGCGTGACGACACGTAGACGTTGTCGGCAGACGGGCGATACGCGATCCGGGCATCCGCTGGCCACACCTCAGTGGAGTCAGACGGCGGGATCGCCGTCACTTGCATGCGGGTGAAGCTCCACGCATCGGCCGCGAAGATGCCATTGGTGAGGTTCGCACCGCAGTCGTTGATCACATTGGTATTGATTGTCTGGCTTCCCGGGTACTCGTGCGAGAGCGAACGGTGCACCATCCCCTCGATCGACAACTCGGCCCCGTTGGCGGCCGTGGCCAGGACGCGCACGAAAACCGTCGCGTCGGGCTCAGGAGGGTTCGGTGACAGGGACGGCGCCGGCTCGGGGAGCGCGATCGTGTCAGAGGGGCTCGCTGCCGGCGTCGCCGACACCGGGGCGGTGCAGCCCGACAACGCTGCAATCGCGGCAAGTCCGAGGCTGAAGGCAATGGCTGAAGTGCGGGTGCTCATATTCGCGAATGCTCCGCGACTTACGTGAACCGTGTGCATCGTGAACGTGAATGAACGGGGTGGGCGTCCGCGGAATAGCGGAAACGATCCCCGGAGACTTCCGAAGCGAAGTAAAGCTCGCGACCTGTGTTCGAGACACCTATTGTTCACCTTTCAGAGTGTCGTTGTACGTGCTCTTGACGGTCACTGTTCGACGCCAGATCTTTGACTCGCCTTCCCGAAAGATTCGATCCAGCCCCCTCCTGGATCTCGCTGAGATTCGAGCAAGAAGGCCCCCATGCCGGTTGGACCGCGCGTTGTATTTATGCGCTTTCTCGATGACGAGAGCCCGAAGCTCGCGCCATGGATCTCGCATGCCACTCGTGTGATTGGCGACCGTTCCGTCGCACCACTAACCCCGACCACCACAGGCAACGAGGGCCGGTCAGTCTGGCAGCTCGTATCGGCCAACAATCGCCAGCTGGCGCGAGGGGTAGGAGTTCACGAGTCGTTCGAGCTGGCGCGGATACACGCACAACACGTGGTGGATTCAGGCCCAGAGCTGTCACTCGAATTCGTGAGCGAGTCTGGCCGCGGCGTCTACGGCTGGTTTGCGAGCTTTGCCGGAGTGCCCGTCATGACCTGCGCGCGTTGGTACCTCACCGATCGGGACCGCCGGCACTCCGGTGACCTCGCGACTCGCTCGATCTCCAGTGCACTTTTGTTGGCGGGGGCTCGCCTCACTGACCCCTCACTCATGGGGGGGCACCGTGGCGCCGCAATCTGAGGTCGCACTGACAGCGATCGACATAGTAAATGACGAGACAGCGAAAGCGGCTGAGGCGCCGACCGACTCCCCGCGAACGTTGTCGACCAAGGTTGACCGCCCTGATGCAGTTTTCCGTTGGGTCGCTCGCAGCGGCGGCACCATCGTCGTGACCGTCATGACCCTGGTTGGGCTTTTCCTTCTCATTCGTGGGTTCGAGGCGATCCAGGCCGCGGGCCCGAACTTCATCGTCGAGCAGGCCTGGGATCCGAACTCGGGCACCTTCGGTATCGCGGCAGTGTTCATGGGAACAGTGTTCATCGCGCTGACGGCCATCTTCTTCGCACTGCCGCTCTCTTTCGGCACTGCCCTCTACATCAGCGAATACGCGCCGCAGCGCATTAAGCCGCTGCTCGTAACCACGGTCGACCTCATGGCCGCCATCCCGAGCATCGTTTACGGACTCTGGGGATTCTTCTTTCTTTCGCCCCTTGTCTTGCCCTTGTCACAGTGGCTGGCGACCTACGTTGGGCCGTGGTTTCCGCCGTTTTCGGTGGAGGGATTCGACCCGAGCGATCCGTTGGCCACTCCAACTGTCTTCTCGGCGTCCACATTTATTGCGGGAATCGTCGTGGCGCTCATGGTGGCTCCCATCACGAGTTCGATCATGCGCGAAGTGTTTCAGCAGGCTCCACTCGGAGAGCGTGAGGGGGCGCTCGCCTTGGGCGCCACCAAGTGGGGCATGATCTCTAGCGTCGTACTGCCGTTCGGGCGGGGCGGCATTATCGGCGGCACGATGCTCGGACTCGGCCGCTCGCTCGGCGAGACCATCGCCGTCTTCCTTATCATCTCGCCCGTATTCGTCATCCAGCCCCGCATTCTCGAAAAGGGCGGCAATTCGATTTCAGCGTTGATTGCCTTGAGGTACAACGAAGCCTCTGCATTCGAAATCTCGGCGTTGATGGCGGCCGGTCTGGCCCTGTTCATCGTGACACTCATTGTGAACTTCGGCGCGTCAACGATCGTTGCGCGAAGCCGATCGGGAAGCCTCGGCGACTGATGCGCACGATGAATGCGAGTGACTAATGACTGACGTGCTCAATCGCGCTGAGGCGCCAACAACTAATGAAGTGCAGGATGCCCCGGCCATTGGGCCCGAGGTTACCCCTGCAAAGACGACCTGGACCCGGGACGGCAATGAACCCGACGCCGCCGCACCCGAGCCTCGCCGGTCGACCGCGACAATTCGAACGGTCGATGTCATTCGACTTATCGGCTCTGCAATGGCGGCGGTGGGCTTTACGTCGTGGCTGTTCTTCTTCGCCTTACCGCTGGAAGGTGCTTTGGGCTTCGTGCTCATTACGTACGGAATGTTTCTACTTCTGTTCGGCATTCTGACCGGCTTTGACGAGAACCGCCCGACGGTTCGTGACCGCATGGCCAGCGTGGTCATGCATTCACTCGCGTTTCTGTTGCTGCTCGCGTTGTTCTCGGTGGTCATCTACACCTTCGGGCGCGGGCTAGAGCCACTCGGCTTCATCAACTTCTTCACCGAAGACATGAGCAACGCAGGGCCACTTGACGACCTTGACCGCGGTGGCGTTCTTCACGCCGTCGTCGGCACTCTCATCATGATTAGCATCGCGCTGATCCTCACAATTCCACTCGGCATTCTGACGGCGATCTTTCTGACGGAATACCCGGGCCGCTTCGCGCGCTTCGTGCGCACGGTCGTGGAAGCAATGACGGCGCTTCCGTCAATCGTGGCTGGATTGTTCGTGTACGCGATCATCGTGCAATTCGGATTCACTCGGTCAGGGTTCGCGGCGGCCTGTGCGATCACCGTCATGATGTTGCCCATCGTTGTGCGCTCAGCCGACGTTGTGTTGCGTCTCGTGCCGTCGAGTCTGAAGGAGGCAGCTCGCGCTCTCGGTGCGTCCACCTGGCGCACCGTGTGGACCGTCACCATGCCCACGGCACGGTCGGGCCTTACCACCGCGGTCATTCTCGGCACTGCTCGAGGCATCGGCGAAACGTCGCCTGTGTTGCTGACCGCCGGGGCAACCACGTTCTTCAACTTCAACCCATTCAGCGGGCCGATGACATCACTCCCGCTGACAACGTTCACGTTCGTCAAGTCGCCTGAGCTGAACTTCATCGCTCGTGGTTTCGGCACGGCAGCGGTGCTCATGGTTCTTGTCGTGATTTTGTTCCTGATCGCCCGTGCCATTGGAGGTCGAGGCCCCGGTCAGCTGAGTCCGCGACAGCAGCGCAGTCGCTCGAGCGCCTCGCGAAACGACGACTATCGCTTCCGCGCCAAGGAGCTCGGAATCGCACGTGGCACCAAGTCCTCGGCGCTCGCACCGCCAGCACCTGAAGTACCACCACCGGCAGTACCGCCACCGTCAGCACCAACAGACTCCATCGACCAATCGACGAAGGACTGATCTCTGTGAGCACCAGACGACACCGCGGCGTTCGCGCCGCTATTGCGTTTGCCATCGTCGCGACGATCGGCTTTGTCCCCGCTGTGGGGCAAACCTCGTCCGCGAGCGCAGAAGGCCCCATCGGAGCGATTTACCAGCCGATCGAAGGTGCAGGCTCGACCTGGTCTGCCAATGCTCTTCAACAGTGGGTCCGGAACGTATTCGACAACTTTCGCTGGAAAATCTCCTACAACGATCAGGGATCGTCTGCTGGCCGACAGTTGTTCGCACAGGGAACGACCGACTTTGGCGTGTCGGAGATTCCCTACGCACTGGCCAACAGCGACAGCCCGGATCCGCGGCCCGCGCGCCCGTTCGCGTACATTCCGATCGTTGCGGGCGGAACCTCCTTCATGTACAACCTCGTGATTGGTGGCCAGCGAGTCACCAACCTTCGGCTGTCGGGAGAGACTGCGGCGAAGATCTTTACCGGCGTGATCACGAAGTGGAACGACCCGGCGATCGCCGCTGACAATCCCAAGCTTGCCTTGCCAGCGATCACGATCGTGCCGGTCGTCAGATCTGATGGATCGGGCACCACTGCGCAGTTGACTAGTTGGATGCGGGCCCAGTACCCGACGATCTGGAATGCCTATTGCGCCAGGGCCGGCCGGACGAATTGCGGAATCACGTCGAACTATCCGGTTGTGCCGGGTTCGGCTTTTCTTGCTCAGCAAGGCTCGAATCAGGTCGCGAGCACGGTCGCCAAGAACAGCTCAGTCGGCGCGATCACGTACGTTGAGGCCTCGTACGCCATCAACGCTCGCTTTCCGGTCGCCAAGCTGTTGAACGCTGCCGGCTTCTACACCGAACCGACCGCGTCGAACGTCGCGGTCTCTCTGCTGTCGGCGGTAATCAACAACGACGTCAACTCCCAGGAGTACTTGACGGCAAACCTCACCCCTGTCTACAACAGCACAGACCCACGGGTGTACCCGCTCTCGTCATACTCGTACATCATCGTTCCGACCGCGGTTGAAGGAAACTTCACCCTCGACAAAGGCCTGACACTGGCCGACTTCGTGTCGTACTTCTTGTGCGAAGGTCAGCAGCAAGCAGAGGTGCTCGGGTACTCGCCCCTACCCATCAACCTTGTGCAGGGTGGGTTGGAACAGGCTCAGCAGATCCCCGGTGGAAACCCCCAAAACAAGAACGTCTCCACCTGCAACAACCCGACGTTTTCGCCGGACGGAACGAACAAGCTGGCCAACGAGGCGCCTCAGCCTCAAGCGTGTGACAAGAAGGGGCCCGACCAGTGCCTCACCGGTACCGGCGGGGCATCTGATACGACGACCCCCAATAGCGGCGGGTCTGGCTCGTCGTCCGGTGGAACCGCTGGATCCGCTGGCGCTGACGGTACGGTCGGATCAGATTCTCGTGGGGGGAACACTGACGGCGGGGTGGCTGGTCTTACCCCGGGCGGAAGCCCGATCGTCTCGGGGTCACCGCTGACTCTCAGCTCACGAAGCATTCCGCTCGAGTCGCTGATTCTTATGATCGTGGCCACTGCAATCGCACTCTCGGCCGTATTGCTTCCGCCGGTTATTGCACGGCGCCGAACGGTCGCTGCCTCTGCCGCAGTATCGGGAACTCGACCAATTGCCGCGAGCAAGCGCCAGAGGTTCGCCATTCCCGGCCAGTTCGCGATGCCGAAAATTCATCTCCCGGCTCGCTTTAGAAAATCTGGTAGTGCTCAAGCGCCTCAGGAGGACTCGTAACGTGCCCACCATGTCGATCCCCCGCGACGAATCCATCCGCCTACGACGCCGGATCGTACTCAGCCGTATCGCATTCGCGACCATGGCGGCGGTGGGGTTTGGCGGGCTTGTGGCTGGCGTACCGGCCACACCGGCCAATGCAGTAAGTGACGCTGCGCCGCTCACGATCACGTGGGATAGCGACACGTCAAGCGCGCAATCGTTTCAGCCGCCTCGCGACACCAGCAGTCCTCACTACAACGAGATGAAGAACATCTCGGTCACGGTGAGCCAAACGACCAATCTGATCGATCAGGCCGTACGTGTGAGCATCGCGGGTTTTGCCGGCACACGGTCGGCCATCGCGGAGGGCGTGCAAAGCGGCGGCAACTTCATCCAAGCGATGCAGTGCTGGGGCGAGGACCCGAACGCGGCGGACTTCGTGCAAACGTGCCAGTGGGGCGGGCGACTCCCGACCGTGTTGGGCAACGCGGTCTATTTCGACAACGCATTCCGCGTTTCAACGAAGGACTACACGCCGAGCCCGGCCACGCTGTTCGACAATCCGTTCCTCACCGTGAGCGGCACGGTGGTGACTGCGAAAGCGAGCCTGGACGCTGCCGGGAACACGTTCAACCCGATTCTCAGCTACTTCAGTCCGTCAACGACGAACGAAGTGCCTCTTGCTCGAATTGGCAGTGATGGCACGGGTTACTTCGACTTCGAGACGCAGTCGTCAAGCCAGTCGCCGCATCTCGGGTGTGGTGCGGCGGGCCAGCTTCGCTGCTGGCTGGTGATCGTGCCGCGCGGCACGAAGTTCGGTGGGGCCATCAACGGTGACGTCGCTTCTGAGTGCAGCAACCTGACGAATCGCTTCGGGGTGCCCTATAGCTATGGGCAAGCCGCAACGGTCCAAGGTGGTAGCCCGGTCAATCCCAAGTGCGACTACTTCGACAACCGCATCGTCGTGCCGCTCGACTTTACTCCCACGGCGCTGTCGTGCCCTTCGGGCAGCCCCGAGTTTCGGGTTTCGGGATCGCAGTTCATGATCGCGGCCATGAGTTCGTGGCAACCCTCGCTGTGCCAGAACGCGGGTAGCACCTTCAGCTTCTCGACCAATCCAGACGGGGTCGCGCGAGCCCAGCTTCTCGAAACCAGGCCCGGGTCACCTGAATTGGTGTACAGCGGTTATCCGGTGGCCAGCGGAGAGCTCCAGACTGTCGACGAACGCACGCTGCTGACGAAAACGAGCCTCGAGTACGTGCCGGTGGCGATCTCCAGCATTGTTGTCGCCTACAACGCTGAGTTCGCGAACGGGCGGCAGGAGTCCTTAGTGCTGACGCCTCGGTTGGTAGCCAAACTCCTCACCCAGTCATACTCATTCACCGTTCCGCAAACAACCGCAGCCCCAGCACAGAGCATCGCGCACCTCTCGACTCAGGCTCGCAGCTATAACTACTGGACAAGTGATCCCGACTTCCAGCAAGCGAACCCGTCAAATTGGCCCGCCTTCGAGCAGCAGACCCCGTCCATCGTGCTTCCGGGGCCTGCCGCGGCAGATGGAATCAAACAGGTCTGGCGCTGGATCGTCGCGGACCGCGACGCCGTCGCGTTTCTCAATGGCTCGCCGGACCCGTGGGGGATGACGATCAATCCTTATTACCTACCCAAGACCCCCGCCAACGCCATTCCTTGGTACTACGACGTGAACATGAACTACCTGTCGACCCCGACGACGCGTGAGGTCGGCCAAGTGAACATCGAGGGTGGTGCGCTGCAGATCAGTACGACCGTGCTCGACACCTTTCCGAAAGACGACGGCAGCCTGCTTCCCTTCGAGCTGTCGCAAGCGAACGGCACGAGCCGGTATGACACGATCCAGTTCGCTCCGTACGCGATCGATTATCTATCAGCGGCCCGCCAGGCTTTTCGAGGCGACCCAAATTCGAGGGTTCTGTGGGACGCGAACCGGATCAATGACGCCGGCACGCTTGGTGCCTACGTGAGCACTGGCGTGCAGGACGCCGGTGCACGGTTCATGATCGCGATTGCCGATTCGGCGAACGCTGCTCGGTACGGTCTCACGACCGCGTCACTCACCCCCGCGAACTCGACCACGCCAGTGCAGAGTACGGCTGAGACGATGGCAGCCGCACTGTCGTCCCTGAGCCCGACGTCCCTTGACGCTGTGCTTCAGATCGACCCGGCGAAGGTGACCGGAAGCGCCTACCCCCTCACCATGGTCACGTACGCCGGGATCAATCTGACAAAGTCGAGCACCGCGTCTCGAACGACGATGTCGAGGATGCTCCAGCAAGTGACCACGACGGGCCAGGTCTCAGGCACGGCGCTCGGGCAGCTCCCCATCGGTTACCTGCCGCTCACCGCGGAGTTGGCCGCGCAAGCAGCAGCAGCCACCAGCCGGATTCAGTCATGGACGCCGCCCAAGACAACAACGAACACCACGAACTCGACGAACTCGAATAGCTCTTCGGCGTCGTCCGGATTCTCGGATGATGGTGACTTTGGCGATCCCGGCGCAGACCCCGCGCTCACACCCGGGGTAGATCAACTGACCGAAGCGCGAACTCCAGCCTCACCCGCTGGGCCACTGAGCGGGGGCCTCGCGATTTCTCTCATCGTCGGCCTTCTTGGTTTCTTGTTCGCCCCCGTCATGCTTCGAGGCGGTGGAATGCCGTTCTAGCAACACCACAGGCTTCTTTCGGGCGCCGGCTCCGACCCGAAAGAAAACCCCCCACTGGCCCGTGAAGATCAGTGAGGGGCTAGTCCATCAGGACTGGATTACCGGAGCAATTTACCAAAAGAAGGTTGGAAACACATGCACAAGCAGACCAAGCTGCACTTCGGTGTAGTTGCTGCGCTCGCCGTGGCGGCGCTCACATTTGGCACGGCCGCCCCGGCCTTTGCCGACCCCACGGGCGCGAAAGACCTGAACGGTTCTGGCTCGGACACCACCCAAGACGTCATGAGCGGCGTCGCGAGTGTCGTGCCGGCCCTCGGCAACTGGGACGCGGTTCCTGCCGGAAGCAGCATCACGGTTGACGGTGTGACCTTTAGCCGTCCGATCGGATCGACCGCTGGCATCCGCGCCCTGAGCTCGTCCATCCGCGGCATCGCCTACGTGGGCACGACCCTCCCGGTCGGCACGCTTGACTACGCCCGCGCCTCGGCGCTGCGCAGCGACAGCGGCACCCAACTCACGTACATCCCGTTCGCTCGTGACGCTGTCTCGATCGGCATGAACGCTGCCAGCGACTTCCCCAAGGACGTTGCTCTCGGTTCAGCGGGGCAAGCAACGAACCTCTTCACCCTGCGCAACATCTACCTCGGCACCGTCACGTCGTTCATCGACGGCGCGGGCAACTCCATCACCATCCGCCCGCTCCTTCCTCAGGTGAACTCGGGCACGCGTCAGTACTGGGTGAGCGTTCTCGGCACCACCGAGGCAGCGTTGACCGCAGGTGGCCGGGCTACCGACCTCGGAAACACTGTGCAGGAGCATGACGGCACCTTCCTGACCCGCGACGGCGACATCGTGCCGTTCTCGGTCGGACAGTGGCTTGCTCAGAGCAATAACGGCAGCCTGCCGACCAATGTTGTTGAGCGTCGCGGTCAAGTGATTCTCGGCAGCATCGACACGGTGAAGCCGATCATCTACGACGGTTCGGTAATCGCCACGAACCCTGACTTCCTGCCGAGCCGGATTGTGTACAACGTCGTTGAGACGCGTGCACTGACGACCGCAACCCCGTCGGCTTCTGACCTTGCCGTTCGCGCTGCATTCTCTGGACCGACCTCCAGCGTGTGCGCAGCGACCGTGCAGATCAAGCAGTACGGCTTCGCGACCATCGGTTCGCTCTGTGGTAACACCACCACTCAGCGTGGCTTCGTCAACTAGTTCGCTTCGACACTCGGTTTCCTCCACAAGAAAGAGTAAAGAAAACTCATGAAACTCAATAAGAAGATTGCCCCACTGGCAGTTGCGAGTGCTCTTGTTTTGAGCCTGTTCGGCGTTGCTCAGTCAGCACAGGCCGACGAGATTACTGGCACGATCACCATCACCCCGACCAGCGGTAACGTTTCGGACCAGTTCTTCCTGACCAGCGTCGCCACAAGCGTCGGTGCTCCGGTTGGATTCCGTGGCGCCAGCACCAGCCAGATCTTCCAGAACGGCGTGCTGGTGGGGAACATCTCCAACCTGCGCACGACGTCGATGGCAGTGACAGCGGGAACCAACGGTCTTGATGGCAACCCTGCTTTCATGGACCGCTCGGTCATCAACACGAACAACTTCGTGAGCAACAAGCAGCTGAACAGCGGCTTGTTGTCAGGCGGTCCGCTTCAGACGGGCACGTTCGAGTACCGCTACTACTTCCACGCGCTGAACACGTCGCTTGACCTCGTCAACGACAAGTACCTCTCGCTCACGCTGACGTACAACGCCACCACGGGTGCATGGTCGATTCCGGTTGCCGCTACCGCGACGAGCACGTCGCTTACCGCCAGCGCATCCGGCACCTCTGTCACGCTCGCGGCGACCGTAACCCCGTCGGGCACCGCCGGTAACGTTGTGTTCAAGGAAGGCGCCACCACGGTTGCCACCGTCGTGAATGCTGCTGGCCCCGTTTCGACGACGCTCCTGGGCGTCTCGGATGGTCCGCACGCGTACACCGCAGAGTTCGTTCCGACCGACTCCGTTGCGTTCACCGGCTCGACGTCGGGTACCGCTTCAATCAACGTGGGTGCCCTCCCGGCGCCCGCGACGGTCACGGGCAACATCACGGTTCAGGTTGCTCAGGGCATCGGTGGCGGCGTGCTTCAGCTCACTGCCTCGTCGCTCACCGCGAACCTTGGCGCCGTAGTGAACTCCGGAGGCACGTTGAACGCCTCGGGCACGGTCACCGCGGTCGTTGACGACTCTCGTCAGTCTGACGCTCCGGCGTTCTCGCTGACCGGACAGGTCGGCGACTTCTTCGACGGCTCCAAGGTCCTCAGCTCGAGTTACCTGGGCTGGACTCCGACGGTGACCGGTGTTGGCACGGCTGGCGCGGTCGTCCCGTCGTCTGCTGTCTCCAGCGAGGGACTCCGTACCGCCAAGGTATGGGCGACGGGTACACCGTCGGCCGCCAACCCTCAGCCGACGACCACGAGCGCCTCGGCGTTGCTGCAGTTGCGGGCACCGCTCAACACCGCGTCGGGTAACTACTCGGCACTGCTCACGGTGACGCTGACCTAACCATCAGTGAAACCTAGGCGGGTTGGGTGGCTGAGACCACCCAACCCGCCATCCCTCATTCACACCCTGTTGACCTCTTGCACGCTTCTCGATGATTGGCTCCTGCGATGCGATCCCCCACCGCTTATGTCTCTTCTGCTGTCATTCTGAGCCTCGCGCTCCTGTTGACCGGATTCGGCGCCGCCGCCGCCCCCGTAGGCCCACTCAAGCAGGCAGAAGGGGATGTGACCTGGAGTGTGCAGCCAGCGAACACCACGAACGGGACGCGCACACAGTTCGAGTACTCCACGGATCCGGGCACCCAAGTGGTCGACTTCGTCGTGGTAGCTAACCGTGGAGAAACGGCTGCCGAGTTCGCAATCTACGCAACCGACGCGACAAACGACGTCGAGACCGGTGCATTCGGGCTGCTGCCCAGTGATGTTGCGCCCACTGATCTCGGCAAGTGGATCACGATGGACGTTGACACGGTCACTCTTCAGCCGGGTGAGGAAAGCACGATCCCGTTCAATCTTCTGATTCCTTCGGACGCGACCCCCGGCGACCACGTCGCTGGCATCATCGCCTCGATCACCACGACGGCCGAGAGCGATGAAGGCACCACGGTAAACCTTGAACAACGCGTCGGTGCACGCATGTACTTGCGGGTGGCAGGAGACGTTGCGGCCGCCGCAGAGATCTCCGGAGTCACGACCTCGTTCACGCCCGAGCTGAACCCGTTCGCATTCGGTCAAATGGCGGTTGATTACAATGTGCGCAACACCGGCAACGTGCGTATGGACGTCACTCAGACGGTGCGGATCACCGGACCGTTCGGTATCCCGCTTGCCGAAATCACCCCAGAACCCTTCTCGGATCTCCTGCCCCGGCAAACGGTGAACGTCACCGCTCAGGTGCCGCAGATCGCCGCGCTTTTCCTCGCGTTCTCTGACATCACCGTCGTCCCAGGACCACTCGGTAGTGCTGAGGCGGCCGGAGATGAAAGCTCGTCGGAAACGGCCACTCCGCAACCGACCGACTCGGCGTCGACCGACCCAGTTCCGACGAACATTGCGTCCACGGAGCCCGTGCCGACAGACTCAACGCCCGCACCCGAGGCCACGGAAGCGCCCCCGATTGATGCGTCCAATCTGGACGACACGGTCGACTTCGTTCCTGTTACTGCAAGCGCCACGACGCTCGCCGTGTCATGGACTCTCCTTATCCTCGTCCTGATCGTCAGTAGCGCGGTCTTCCTGGCGTTCCGGTATGTATTGAATACACGCGAACAGATGTACGCGGCAATAGACGAGGCTGCAGCGGCAGCTCGCGATGAGGCACTCGGGGGTACCGAGAAGGCCCCGGCTCAATGACGCACCGCGCCAAGACGATTGCTGGGTCACTGATTTCAGCCGCGTTGGTGGCAGCCATACTCAGCGCAGCGAGCGTTTCCGCCAGCGCCGCAACTCCGCCCCCCGGAGAGGGCCCGATCACGGTGGTTATTCCGCCTAGCGGTAGCCCGAGTCCATCGCCCAGCGGCACTGTCGGGTCGGGCGGCGCGTCGGGTGGGGGTTCCGGCGGCGGGTCTGGCGGCGGCACCGGCGGTGACGGCACGGGCGGCGGAACCCCCCCTTGCGCTAACACCAACCCCGACGGTTCCCCGGTTCCACCGGCACAAGCGACAGACGACGTACCGGAACTGATGGTGGACAAGGACCGCCTGGGGGCTAGCGAGTGGATCATTGCGAGCGCGAGCGGATTCACGCGGGGCGAGAAGGCCCAAGTGGTCTTGTATCCCGGTGCTGTCGTCATTGGCAGCTACACCGTTGATGCGCCAACTGGCTTGGTCGCCCGGTTCCGCATCCCGGACGCCACCCCCACGGGCCTCTACGCACTCGAGGTCACCGGGTGGCAATCGTGTTACGTCGAGCAGGGCGAGGTCACCGTCGTCAATGCACCCCTGGCGCCCAATCCGCCGTCGGTCTGGTGGGTTTACGTTGTGCTCGGAGTATTGCTGGTGGGTTTACTGTCGCTGTCGATCACGTTCCGTAGCGACATCGCTCGCTGGTTCGGCGGACCTAGTGCGCCGGAGTCGAACGGATGACGAACCTCACCGAGACCGAACTCGACGACTCGGCACCGGAGCCACAACCCGAAGCGCCGGCCGCCACCTCACGGGCTTTGACAAAGGCACCGAGAGCATCCGCGTTGCCATTCTGGCTTCGAAACCCGCCGAAGAATCGGCGCGTACGGAAGCCCGCACCGGCTCCGGGAGAACTGCGCTGGTGGGTCGCAGTGGTGTGGTTGCTCGTGTCGGCGATCTTGCTGGGATTCGTGGCTCACGTGGCGCTCGTTGGATCTTTGCAACACGCGCGGTCGCAGTACACGCTGTATCAAGAGCTGCGCACCAGCTTGGCTTTGGCGACGTCACCTCTTGGCCAGCTCGACGTCAACGGAGTTCTCGTGCCTGATGGCACACCCATCGGTGTCATCACCATTGAAACGGGCGACTTCACCCTCAACGAAGTATTCGTGCAGGGCACAACAGGCGGCGCACTCACCCAAGGTCCGGGACACCGGCGAGACACTGTCATGCCCGGGCAAAACGGAACCAGTGTCATCATGGGTCGCCAGGCGACCTATGGCGGGCCTTTCGGCTACGTCAGCTCACTCAGGCCCGGCGACGTCATTACGGTCACGACCGGGCAAGGAGAATCTCGTTTCGAAGTGATTGGGTTACGGCGCGAAGGTGAACTCCTCCCTCAGCCTCTGAAAGACGGCGAGGGCCGGCTCGAACTGATCACCGCCGACGGTAGCCCGCTCTTCCCCACGGGGGCGATCCACGTCGACGCCAACCTGGTGAGCGAGGTTTTTGAGTCGCCGTCGCCAGTGTTCACCAAAGAAGTTCTCAGTGCTGCCGAGTTCCCGATGGCCGCTGATCCCGACGGCTTGCTGCCCACACTTTTCTGGAGCCAGCTTCTGCTCGGAGCCGTTGTGGGGCTCCGCTGGGTTCGTTCGCGGTGGGGCATGTGGCAGACCTGGATCATCTCGATTCCTGTGCTCCTCGCGCTCGGCGCCGCCACCGCTAGCGCTGCCATGACCTTGCTGCCCAACCTTCTTTAACTCGGAGACCACGATGAGCGAACACACTGACACGTCTACACAGGATCACCGGGGCGAGCCGACGATCACCGAGCCGCACTTTGACGGTGAACGTGAAGAAATGGCTTACGGTCACGTGGCTGATCACGAGGTCGCGCGCGCCGAAGAGATAGCCGACGAGGAAATCGCGGCGGCGGCAGCCCAGGTTGCGGCCGAGCTTACGGATGGCGCGGAAGATGTTGATCCCGTCGACAACAGCACTTCTCCCCTCGCTCTGCCCGGAGAGCCTGCGGCGCCGACACTCGAGTTTCCGACCGTGGTCTCAACCCACACGCACGAGGCCGAGCTCGAACGAATCCTTGAACCAGTGGGCGCACTCGCCGAGCTCGAAGCGCGCCAGCTTTCTGCGTGGTTCGGTGATCGTAAAGTGCTTGACCGCGTCGATCTCACGATGGAGGCGGGTCAGATTACGGCCCTGATCGGCCCGTCCGGGTGCGGCAAGTCGACCTTCCTGCGCATCCTGAACAGGATGCACGAAATGGTGCCATCCGCGTCGCTCGCCGGCGAAGTCATGCTTGACGGCGAAGACATCTATGGTGCGAGCCGCCGACTGACGCAAGCTCGTCGCGATATCGGAATGGTCTTCCAGAAACCCAACCCGTTTCCGGCCATGTCTATTTACGACAATGTCATCGCTGGGCTCAAACTGACGGGCATCAAGGCGAGTCGAGACGTCAAAGACTCCCTCGTCGAATCCAGCCTGATCAAAGCGGGCCTCTGGAAAGAGGTTCGCGATCGTCTTCGTCAGCCCGGCGGAGGGCTGTCGGGTGGACAACAGCAGCGCTTGTGTATCGCGCGTTCTCTCGCCGTGCGGCCCCGCGTGCTTCTCATGGATGAGCCGTGCTCGGCCCTCGACCCCACGTCGACCCGAGTCATCGAAGAGACCATGCTCGAGCTGGCAAAAGAGGTCACGATCGTGATCGTCACGCACAACATGCAACAAGCGCAACGCGTGTCGAACAACTGCGCGTTCTTTCTCGCGGCTCAGGGAACCCCCGGAGTGATCGTCGAACAGGGTGACACCAGCATGATGTTCGAAGACCCGACCGACACTCGAACCTTCGACTACGTCAACGGTCGATTCGGGTAAATGGTGGCCCGCAGAGACGACCCGTTCGATGACTACCATCGCTCGCGATGGCGGGTGTCGCTTGGTCGCATTCTGGCGGTGGGGGTTTCGGCGGTCGTTGCCGTTGGACTGGTGTCGCTCGTTACACCAGCGAATCCGCCCCAGGCCCGGCAACTCACTACTGCGGTTTCGACCGAGAACGAAAGCTCGGGCATCCAGGACCGGCAACTCACGGTCGCCGCTATCGCTGGATCCGAACCGGTCACCGAGTCGGTCGAGGCACCTGCTCTTCCGGCACCGGTAGACCTCGCCATTGAGGGCTCAGCACCGCCGCTAGCTCAACCCGCGCTACCGAACACCGGCCCAGTTTCGTGGTCAATCTCGGTCGATACCCGCGGCTACCAAAACGAAATCGATCAGTGCCTGTGGGTGCGGATGGACCTAGGAGGGCAAGCACCCATCGTTGGTGCCCACAACTATTGCGGCGGCGGAATGGTTCTCGAGATGGCCCTCGGCGACGTGGTCACCCTGACCGGAACCGACCTCGATGGTACCTATCGGGTGACGGACGCGCGGGATGCGCGCGCGGGCGACATCGCCGCGACAGCAATCGAGGGGATGGCGGGCCAGGTCATTCTGCAGACCTGCTATTGGGGAAACGGTGACGGGGTGCGCCTGGTCGGCTTGACCCCGCTGCCCGCGCCCTAACCTCGCGAACCGCGCGCGGCGAGCCTCGCCGTTACCACGCGAGCAGTTCGCGGATGGCAGCCTCGAAGTGCTCGTGGTGGGCATCCACATCGGCGCGCGTCGTCATGGGCGCCATGAGTGCCATGTTGTGAAACGGCGTGAGCATGATGCCGCGGTTCACGAGGTAGAGGTGCAAGAAGTCTTCGAGCTCGCCGTCGGCCGCCTCGGCCGCGAGCGTTCCGTTGCGCGGGTAGGGCCGCGCAAAGCGGTATTCCGCGCGGGCGCCGAGCTGGTTGATCGCCCACGGCAACTCGTACTGGTCGAAGAGCGCGTTGACGCCGTCGGTGAAGTAGGTGGCGGTGTCGATCATGTGTGCGAAGGCTTCGTCGGTGAGCACGTGCTCGAGAGTGGCGCGCATCGCGGCGACTGAGAGCGGGTTGCCGGCGAGTGTGCCGCCGACACCGCCCATGTCGACCAGGTCGAGGTCGGTGCGGGCGAGCGCGCGATCGGCGAACTCGGCTGAAAGACCGTAGGCGCCGGTCGGGATGCCCCCGCCGATGGACTTGCCGATGATCACAATATCGGGCTCGATGTCGTAGGCCGTCGTCATGCCGCCGGGCCCGGCCGAAAAGGTGTGCGTCTCATCGATGATGAGCAGCGCATCGTACTGGCGGGTGAGCGCGCGCACACCCTCGAGGTAGCCGGGCTCGGGCAACACGATGCCGATGTTGGTGAGAGCCGGCTCGATGAGCACCGCCGCGACATCGCCGTGGGCGAGGGCACGCTCGAGA